>VOFI01001063.1_pt1 | contig 101346 bp, 145 predicted proteins | sample 5384131 | NCBI WGS metagenome assembly VOFI01 (sample SAMN12384728, study PRJNA508395) | human gut metagenome | isolation source: healthy gut H | host: Homo sapiens
GAATCATGGGAGCAGCCGTTTGAGAATAAAACGGTACATCCTGTCCTCCTTTTCCATAACGCAAATTCAGCGCAAAGCGGACGAAAGCAGCTTGCCGCCGCCCGCTCCTGGAATATACCGGCGTTCAGGTGCTCCACCGCCATAGGGACTGGGGAAGGGGCGCGGCCTCCGCCACTTTGCTCCTGGATCTCCGCATACAGCTCCATGGCGTGCTCGGTGTCGGTGGTGGTGCTGGCCTCATCGATCAAGGCGTTTGGACATGATGAACATATCATGGGCGCCGTTGCCGGTCTCAGACTGGAACTGTCCGCTCTCCAGGGTGCTTGACCTCGGCGTTGATCCCCACCTGGCACACGGCTGCTCCTGAATGACCACGGGTCACATCACCTGGGTATCGGAGCACCAGAGAGTGGTGGGGTAGTCAGGATAGTAGAGCCTCCGTAACTCCTTGGCCTTTCTCCACGTTGCAGGAGTAGTCGGAGCAGTCGGTTCATCGTACTCCTCCTGACGTGGTGGTGATATATTTCTGAAACCGCCCCCGGCGGTCACATTCCTGATTGTGTGCTCAGCGCAGGCCGTCGGCCGCCAGAGCATCCTCCATCCGCCTCGCCAGCTCCAGATAGTTGTCCCATTCCTTCGCTCGCTTGGGCTCCTCCGTGAAGGGGAGCCCGGTCAGGTCGGTGAGGCTCTGGGTCTCCAGCACCCGGGCGCTGAGCAGGTCGAAGATGCTGTTGAACCCGGCCCCCGATGGCCGGGCAGTGATATTTTGGACTGCCGGTAATAGGGCTTGAGCTCCGGGTCCTCAATCTCCTCCTGCCGGTCGGCAAAGATCTCGTCGTAGGCGCAGGAGATGATCTTTCCCGCCTCCAGCACGATCTGCAAGCGCCCGGTGACGCCGGGCTCCACCGCCTGGGACAGGCCGTAATACACCTGGCCGGAGGGCTTGTCCAGCCGCCCCGCGATCTCCTCTGCCAGTGGGAGCATAGACCGCTTGATGCTGTTGGAGGCGCCGGTGAGCAGGTCAAACTCGACTGTGAGGCGGTTTCTCCGCCACCATCTGCTCTTCCAGATGGGTCAGGCCGTTTACCAGCACCACGCCGGACTTGGCGGTCCGCTCCTTGGTGGCCTGCAGAAAGCCGTAGTCGGACAGCCGCTTGGAAACGCCCTGGTACCGTCTGATGTAATAGGTGGGGTTGTTAATCTCGTTAAACTCCACCATCTGCAGGGTTCCGTCCCGCCGGACCCGCCGGGTGCGGATCTTGTATTCTTTGAAAATTGGCGCTATAATGATTGATAAAATCTGAACGCCCCTCTGACCGGGCGCCTTTGTTTTGCCTGTTACGATTATAACATGCTCCCCTGGCTGTCGGATTATAGGGGATTTTGTTAAGCCTTCGCTATTTGGGATTAGGTCCCTCCGCCGTTTTGAGAAAGAGAGCGCGACATGAACACAGAACACCTCGTCTATATCCTGGAGGCGTACAAGTGCGGCTCCGTCAACAAAGCCGCCCGAAACTGCTATATCTCCCAGTCCCATCTCAGCACCATCAAGAACGTGGAACAGGAGATCGGCTATCCCCTGTTTCACAGGACGGCCAACGGCATCACCGCTACGCCCGAGGGACTGATTTTCATGAGCCACGCTGAGAAGATCGTCACCGAGCGCAATAATATCCAGAAGATCCCGCAATCCATGTCCGAGAGCGACAGCCTCTCCATCATTTGCGCCCGCTCCGCCTTTGTGCTCCAGTGTTTCTTTGATTACAAAAACTGCTTCCCCAACCTGAACAGGACCCACGACAAATTTCTGGAGGCCGGCCTCCGGGAAAATCTGAAAAACGTCGTGGCCCAGAACTGCAGGCTGGGCATCCTGGTGCTGTTCGAGCAGGTCATCCCCAAGTACATGGATCTGGCGGACCAGTACAATCTGGAGATGACGGTCCTCCAGCGCTCTATTCCCGTCACCGCGCTGATGTCCAAGTCCCATCCACTGGCCAACTCTTCCCGTGTCTCGCTCAAGGATCTCACAGGGTATCCCTTCATCGCCGACGCGCACATCGATCCGGACGATACGCTGGACGTGCTGGGACTCCAGAGCCACACAGACCTGCTGTACATCTGCGACCGCGGCACGATCTTCGACGCGGTCCGCAAAGGCAATTACATCGCCATCGGCATCAGCATTCCGGAGGAGGATGCCCGGCGGATGAACTGCGTCTGCTGTCCCATCGCGGACGGCGCTCCCATGGCCGTGGCCCTGCTGCATTCCCGGACATTTACGCTCCGCCCCAGAGAGAAGCACTTCATTCGCTATCTGACTGACCGCCTGCACAAGCGCTATTCCGGATAAACGGCGTGCCGCCTCCCACAGGGCAGTTTGTCCGCATCGGCGTGTGTCCCTGTTGGTGCGATGGCTCCAAACATTGCCGACAGCGTGTGCAGGAACGCCTTTTGCACGCATCTTGCCGCAAAGATTTAAAACCCCCAGGAACTGCTGCGCAGCGGTCCCTGGGGGTTTTAAATAGCGGCTGACTTCATTCTCGTTATATCCAATGCCGTGGGCTCAATTGGGTAATTTCCCGTATGTTTTTTCAATCAGAGTCCTGCAAGGGGAATAAAAGGCGTCTGCCAGGAGACAGCCGCCGCAATCTGCCGTCGCTGACCGCTGTTCCGCCTGTTTCAAGGGCTTCTGCGGCTGCTGGCACCGCTGCTGTGAGCGGTTCTCCGCAGACTCACGGCTTCTTTGTGCGCGGGAGCAGAGCGCCTCCCTGCCGGTCAAGGGCCCGGGAGCCGTGCCCGCGACAGACAGCTGCTCCCGACCTCAGCCTCTCCGGCTCGTTTTCAAAAAATTCATGAACCGTTCACGAGGCAAACATAGATGAGGCCATCCGGGAGTAGTATACTTCCAAAAGTATAGACGAGATCGTCTGTAAAATCCTCAGGCAGTAGCCGCCGCGGGTTGCAAACCTGACGGCGTGTGTCCGGTCCCATACCGGCGCGGAATTGGTCGGACGTCAAAATGGCCTGTCCGTCCGGACGTTTTCCCCGCTGCCCGCCCGGGTGTCTCCCTGGTTCCGGGTTTTGGCAGGGCCGGGGGTTTTGGATCAGGCAGAAGGAGGATATGCAGCATGACGCAGAAAGAGCGCCAGGAACGCAGCAGAAAAGAGATTTATCAGGCCGCCCTGGAGGAGTTCGGGACCTACGGCTACGACAAGGTCAACATGGAGCGGATCTGTGGGAACCACGGGATCTCCAAGGGCATGATGTACCACTACTACTCCAATAAGGACGAGTTGTTTTTACTGTGCGTCGAACGCACTTTCCAGGAGCTCAGGGCCCATGTGGAACGGGATATGGCCCATCTGTCAGGGGAGGATACGGCAGCCGCAGTCAAAGATTTCTTCATGATCCGGGAGCGCTTTTTCCAGCTTCATCCCCAGCAAAAAGCTCGTTTTTGAAAGCGCCATGCTCCGTCCGCCCAAACATCTGGCCGCGCAAATTCAGGCCCTGCGCGCACCGATGCGGCGCTTGAATCAGGAATTTATCGAGGGGCTCATAGACAAAATGCCGCTGCGGCCGGATTTGAAGCCTGAAATGGTGACCCGCTATTTGGAAACCATCGAGTCTCTTTTCCAGAATATGATTGTGAGTTATCAGGGCGGACATCCCGCGCAGGATTTCCATGCCATGCTGGAAACCGCAGGCGAACTGCTGAATATGGTCCTATTTGGGATTCTTCGCCACGCAGATCCGGCATGATCTCCGGTTCGGTGGATAACGTGATCTCTGCCGCGGGACTCCCCTACCTCTTTGGAATGCGGCTGCTGTACCCGGGCTTCAGCAAACTTGTCAGCTCCTTTAATCTGAAGCGGCCGGAGGGACTAGGCCGGGGCCGGTGCACCGCCTTGGTTCTTCTATTGGCAGCGGGCGGATTTTTTCCCGGTCTGCGCCCCTCTCCGGGCTGTCCGCACCTCAGCATCCTCAGCGGGAGCCTGCTGATCTTTCAGGATGCGGCCTCGATCCTGCGCGCCTGCTTCTCCGGCCGGTTCTGGCGGCAAAACAGCAATTGATGATACCACAAGGAGGATTTATATGCTGAAATTACTTCGTAACCTACGGCGGCAGGAGTGGGCCATGGCCGCCGTGTGCGCAGTGCTCATCCTGGGGCAGATTAATTTCGATCTGGCGCTGCCCGACTACATGAGCAGCCTGACCGTTCTGATTAAAACGCCGGGGAGCACCCTGTCGGACATCCTGCATACCGGCCTGGAAATGCTGGGCTGCACCCTGGCCAGCGCGGTGCTGTGCGTCATCTGCGGCTATCTGACTGCCAAGGTGGCTGCCGGGTTCAGCTTTTCCATCCGGGAAGCGGTGTTTCATAAGATCGCAGACTTCGGCCAGCAGGAGATGATGGCCTTCTCCGTCCCCAGCCTCATCAACCGCACCACCAACGACATCACCCAGGTGCAGATGCTGACGGCCATGGGCCTGCAGATCCTAATCAAGTCCCCCGTCATGGCAGTGTGGGCCATCATCAAATCGTGGGCAAGAGTTGGACCCTCTCCGCTATCACCGCCGGATTTGTGGCCGCCCTGCTGGTGATGATGGCGGTCATCATCGGCGTGGTGGTGCCCCGGTTCCGCCGGGTGCAAAAGCTCACCGACCATATCAACCTGGTGGCCCGGGAGAACTTGAACGGTATCAATGTTGTCCACGCCTACAACGCTGAGGACTACCAGAACGCCAAGTTCTGGAAGGGCAACGAGGAACTGATGCGCACGCAGTTGTTCAACCAGCGGGCCTTTGCCTTCCTGATGCCCGGCGTCACCCTGGCCATGAACGCATTGTCTCTGGTGATCTACTGGGTGGGTGCCTCCATCGTGAACGCCGTCCCTGCCGCGGACACCGCCGCACGGCTGGCCGCCTTCAGCGACATCGTGGTGTTCGGCACCTACGCCACCTACGTCATCATGTCCATTATGATGATGGTCATGATTATCATGATGCTCCCGGCGGCCCAGGTGTCCGCCCAGCGGATCAATGAGGTGTTGGAGACCCGGAACAGCCTGACTCAGGGCGCCCGCATCGATGCCCTGGAAACCGGTACTGTGGAGTTCCGGGACGTCTCCTTCCACTATCCCTCCTCGGACAAGAATGTCCTGGAGCACATCACCTTCCAGGCCAAGCGGGGGAGACCGTGGCCTTTATCGGCGCCACCGGCAGCGGCAAGACCACTCTGGTCAGCCTGGCCGCCCGGTTCTATGATGCCACGGAGGGCACTGTGCTGGTGGACGGGGTGGACGTTCGGGACTACACCTCCGACGCCCTGTATGACCGCATCGGCTATGTAACTCAGAAGGCCATCCTGTTCTCCGGAGACGTCCGCGGCAACGTGCTGTTCGGCGCCAGCCGGGGCAAGGATTCCGATGCGGACGTTCAAAGGCTCTGGAGCTGGCCCAGGCCAGCGAGTTTGTGGACAGGATGCCCGGAGGCATCCATGCCCCCATCGCCGAGGGAGGCACCAACGTATCCGGCGGCCAGAAGCAGCGGCTCTCCATCGCACGGGCCCTGGCGAGGCGCCCGGAGATCCTGGTGTTCGACGACTCCTTCTCCGCCCTGGACTACCGGACGGATACCAGGCTCCGTGCCGGCCTGGACCGGGAGCTGAAGGATACCACTCGACTGATCGTGGCTCAACGGATCGGCACCATCCGGAACGCGGACAGGATCATCGTTCTGGACGAGGGGAGGATGGTGGGGATGGGTACCCACGAGGAACTGATGCAGACCTGCCCGATCTACCAGGAGATCGCCCGGTCCCAGCTCTCCCAGGAAGAACTGGGGGCTTAAGGAGGAAACCAAGATGCCAAAGATGATGCAGAACAGAATGTGCGCGCCGGGAAAGAGCAGGCGCGGCATCGGCGGTGTGCTCAGAGAACTGTTCACCTATTCCAACAAATTGAAAGCGCCCTCTGTTGCGGCCTTTTGCTTCGCCGTGGCCGGCGCAGTGCTGACCATCATCGGCCCCAGCCTGCTCAGTCGGATCACGGACCTCATCTCCGACGCCCTGGACGGGGAGATCGATCTGGCCGCCATCGGCCGCACCGGCGTAATCCTGCTGGTGATCTACGGCTTCAGTGCCGTCTTTACCTATGTGGAGCACTTCATCATGGCTACGGTCACCCTGGAGCTGTCCCGGGATATGCGGCAGGACCTGTCCCGAAAAATCAACCGGGTGCCCATGAGCTACTTCAGCAAGGTGTCTTATGGTGACATCCTCAGCCGCATCACCAACGACGTAAGTACTCTGCAGCAGGCCCTGGCCAACAGCCTGCCCTCCATGATCAGCGCAGCGGCCCAATTCCTCGGCTGTCTGGTGATGATGTTTGTCACTGAGTGGCGTATGGCGCTGGCAGCCATTGCCGTCACGGCACTGGGCTTCCTCATCATGGCTGCGGTGATGCTCCGGTCCCAGAAGTACTTCACCGCCCGGCAGGAGAACCTGAGCACCCTGAACGGCTATATTGAGGAGATGTACTCCGGCCACGACGTGGTGCGCCTCTCCCGGGCCAACGAGCAGGTAAAAGAGACCTTCGGCGGGATGAATGCCGTTCTGTACAACGCAGAGTGGCGCAGCCAGTTCCTCTCCGGCATCATGCAGCCCCTGATGACTATCATCGGCAACCTGGGCTATGTGGCGGTCTGCGTCCTGGGTTCCGCCCTGGCCATGAGCGGAGAGATCTCCTTCGGCGTCATTGTTGCGTTCATCCTCTATGTGCGGCTGTTCACCTCTCCCCTGAGCACCCTGGCCCAGGGCATGACCCAGATGCAGACGGCGGCAGCCGCCGGTGACCACGTCTTCGACTTTCTCCACGAGAAAGAGCTGCCCGATGAGACCGGCAAGCGCCCCGAACTCTCTCCTGTGCAGGGCGAAGTCGAATTTGAACACGTCCGATTCAGCTATCCGAATCATCCGGATAAGATCATCATCAAGGACTTCTCTGCCCATATTCAGCCGGGGCAGAAGGTGGCTATTGTGGGTCCCACCGGAGCGGGCAAGACCACGATGGTCAATCTGCTGATGCGCTTCTTTGAGATCAACAGCGGAAACATCAAAATCGACGGCGTGCCCACTTCTGAAATGACCCGGGAGGGCGTCCACGACCTGTTCAGCATGGTACTCCAGGACACCTGGCTGTTTGAGGGGACTGTCCGGGAAAATCTGGTCTACAACAAGACCGGGGTCACGGACCAGCAGCTGGAGGAGGCTTGCCGGGCCTGCGGCATCTATCACTTCATCGAAACCCTGCCCCACGGCTTTGATACCGTGCTGGATGACAGCATTGCCATTTCCTCCGGGCAGAAGCAGCTGCTCACCATCGCCCGGGCCATGATTCAGGGCAATCCCATGCTGATTCTGGACGAGGCCACCTCCTCGGTGGATACCCGCACAGAGCTCATCACCCAGCAGGCCATGGACCGGCTGACGGAGCACCGCACCAGCTTTGTCATCGCCCACCGGCTGTCCACCATCAAAAACGCCGACCTGATTCTGGTGCTGAAGGACGGCGATATCATCGAGCAAGGCACGCACAAGGAACTCCTGGCCAAAGGCGGCTTCTACGCTGACCTGTACAACAGCCAGTTTGAAAAGGCCTCGTGATCCCAGGAAGAGGGGGGCGGCTGCGATTTGGACAGTATGGAAAATCAGACTCCGCCGTGCTGAAGCGAAAAGAACAGCTCCCGCTTTTCAAGCCATTCCTTTGAAAAGCGGGAACTGTTTCCCTTTCCGGAGAGCCTGGTTTGCTTTGGAGGCAGTGCTCCTTCCACCCGGGCCCCGCCAATGATCGGCATTGCGGCAGGAGCCCCCGTCCATCCCTCCCAGGATTTGTCAAATCCGTTCCAGCTTCGCCCGGAAGGATATCTTTCGGGGCGTCTCCATCTCATCGAACTGTACCACATGAGCACCCTTGTCCATGTCCACATCCAGCACCGTACCGGAGCCGAACAGAATATGCTTCACCCGCTGCCCCACGGAGAATGCCATGTTCCCGTCGGTCTCCGGCAGATAGGTCTGGCTGTGGCCGATATAGTCCCGGGCCGCCCGGATCAAGCCCTCCTCCGGCGGCCGGGTGAAAGCCAGGAGATTGCGGTCGATGTCCAGAAGAAAGCGGGAGGGATACCGGGGGGTGCCGTCGAAGTTCCGTCCGTCTGCCTCGGAGAGGTACAGTCCCTTCTCCGCCCGTGTCAGCGCCACAAACGCCAGCCGCCGCTCCTCCTCCATGGCCTGCTGCGTCCGCACCTTCCGGGAGGGGAAGATCCCCTCATTCATGCCGCAGAGGAACACATAGGGAAATTCCAGGCCCTTGGCGGCGTGAACGGTCATCAGCCTCACCTTGTCTCCCTGCTCCGCCGTGTCGGCATTGGTGAACAGAGCCACATGGGCCAGATAGTGCTCCAGGGTGACCTCCTCCCCGCAGGTGGTCTCGTACTCATATACCGACTGCTTCAGCTCCGCCAGATTGTCCAGCCGTTCCTGGCTGCCCTCGGTGCGGAGCATCTTCTCGTAGCCGCTCTCATTGAGGAGGGCCGAAAGCACCTCGGACACCGGTCTCCCCCCATATCCGGCGGCAAAGGACTCTATCAGGCCGACAAACCTTCCGGCGCCTGTTCCTTTGAAAAGTGGGTCCTCCAGATTGTCCTGCAGCGCCTGATACAGGGAGCGGCCCTGCCTCTCTGCGTACTCCTGCAAAAATGCCATCCGCCGCTTCCCAAGATTCTGCTTGGGGACGTTGACGATCCGCCGGAAGGAAAGGTCGTCCTTGTAGGCAATCATCCGCAAGTACGAGAGGGCGTCCTTGATTTCCATACGGTCAAAGAACTGGACGCCGCTGTAAATCGTATAGGGGATCTTCTCTCCCAGCAGGGCTTCCTCCACCGCCCGGGTCACATAGTGGGCCCGGTAGAGCACCGTCATGTCCCGGTATGGCGTGCCCGCCTCGTGAAGCTCCTTCATCTCCCCCGCTATCCATTCGGCCTCCGCCTCCTGGGTCTGCGCGAAGTGGCAGATGACCGGACTGCCGGAGGGCAGCGTGGGCTGCAATTCCTTTTGATACGAGTCCGGTTCTTGTCGATCAGGGAATTCGCGGCAGAGAGAATCTCCGGCGCAGAGCGGTAGTTCTCCATCATTAGAATCGTTTTTGTCCCCGGAAACTTCTTGTCAAAGTCCAGCAGGTACTTCACGTCGGCGCCCCGCCAGGTGTAGATGGTCTGGTCCGGGTCTCCCACGATGAAGAGGTTCTTGTGGTAACCGCACAGAACCTCCATCAGCTCGTACTGAAGCTGGTCGATATCCTGGAACTCGTCGATCATGATGTACTCCAGCCGCTGCTGCCACTTGAGCCGAATGTCAGGATGCTGCTGGAAAATATACAGGGAGAACTTGATCAGGTCGTTATAATCCAGTCCGAAACACTTCTTCTCCTGATACAGATAGCCGTAGAAAATGATGTCTGCCGGGGTGTCCGCCTGGTCATACTTCTCCTTCAGCGTGTCCAGAGGCATGGCGATCATATCCAGATAGTAGTCCGGACGCTTGAACAGCTTCTGCATCTCGACCATGTCCCGGGCTGCGGAGAAGGTCATATCCCGCAGCGTCAATCCCCGCTCCTCGTAGATGATTTGGAGCATAGCGTCGATGTCCGCGTTGTCCAGCACCAGAAAGCTTTTGGGATACTGGACGGCGTAGCTGTCCTCCTGGAGCACGGAGACGCAGAAACCGTGGAAGGTGTTGATATAGCCCGTGTCATTGTCGCCGGTGAGGATGTGGATGCGCTGGCGCATCTCATTTGCGGATTTGTTGGTGAAGGTAACGCAGAGGATATTTCCCGACAGGATGCCCAGCTCGTTCACCAGAAAGGCAAAACGATGGGAGAGCGCCCTTGTCTTGCCGGAGCCGGCTCCGGCAATGACACGGACAAATCCTTCGGTTTCGGTCACAGCCTGGCGCTGGGCAGCGTTGAGGCCGGAGAGCAAATCGGTCATCGTGGCGTCCTCCCTGTCGAACATCTGTTTCTCCCATTATATCAGAACCCGCAGATGTTCTCAACCTCTTCTGAAAAATCCATCAGATCTCCTATGGCTGAGGTTTGGCATACGAAGAACAGGGAAGAAGGATGCAGACATTCAAATTAACCGCAGGTATAGGGAGTCCTTGTGCCGCAAATCACACTTATTTCAGGCCAAGTTCACAAATCATATCTTCTGCCTTAGAAAATTCTTTTGTGGACCATATTTCAGTGGCATAACAGGGATTTGACCTCTATCATTTCAATGTTTTGTACTTTGCCGGCAGCATAAGTGCTTAATACAAGAAAGTATGAACCCCTTGCAATGCAAGGGGTTCATACTTAAAATAACCCTGCCTGACCCAAAATAGCGCCAAGCATTCGCCCAAATCAGGCAGGGTCATTCATTTTGGCGCAGCGGGAGGGATTCGAACCCTCGTGCGATTGCTCGCAAACTGATTTCGAGTCAGCCCCGTTATGACCACTTCGATACCGCTGCATATCTAGTTGTGAGAACGCAAATCAGGATAACTGTGAGCATTTTGTTAGCGTTTTTCCGAAGCGCCGCTCACACCCGCGCCCGGAAGCCCTTGGGAGACATAGCCTTTTGGCTGTTAGCACGTCCCGCCGACGTAGCGATTTCAAGTCAAGCTCGTTGTGACCACTTCGATGCCACTCTGTACAGTTCCGTCCTGCGAGACGGGAAGCGGTTTTATTATGGCATATTTTCGGGAAAGTTTCAAGGAAAACCTTTTAACTTTTCGTTCGTTTCTCTCCGCCCCGCTTTTAACCACCGGGCGGAACTCTGGACGTGCTGCCCGGATAGAATGGGCCTGAGATATTTGACAGGAGGGATCGCCTTGCGTCCAACAGTGTTTCTCTGGGGCCTGCCGGGCCAGTACATCAATTACGAGCGTGCGCTGGAGATAGCAGGTGGACGGCCCCTGGCCTCTCCGGATCTGCGGGATGCGGTGCGGTGTGCCGCCCTGTTGTTGCCCGGCGGCGGCGATATGGAGCCCCGGCGCTACGGCCAGGCAAACACCGCCAGCCGGGGGCTGGAGCCAGAGCGGGACACGGGAGAGCTGTTCCTGCTGGAGCAGTTCATTATGGAGAAAAAGCCTGTTCTGGGAATTTGCCGGGGACTGCAGGTGCTGAACGTGTTTTTCGGAGGCACACTGATCCAGGACCTGCCCGGCCACAGCCAGGCGGCGGGTCGGGACCGGCTCCACCGGGTACGGACAGCCCCCTCTCCCCTGCAGGACCTTTTCGGAGAGACCTTGGTGGTGAACAGCGCCCATCATCAGGCGGCAGACCGGCTGGGGCAGGGACTGCGGGCGGTCCAATGGGCCATAGACGGCACGGTGGAGGCGGTCATCCACCAGTCCCTGCCGGTGTGGGGTGTCCAGTGGCACCCGGAGCGGCTGGCCGGCCCCTTATCCCTGTCCGGAGCCGCAGATGGAGGGTGCCTTTTCACCGCCTGGCTGGCGCTGGCTGGTGGCACAGGACAATCTTAGAAAAAAATTGCGGGTTTCCGCTTGACAGATGGGCTTGTCCATGGTAATATATCTAAGCTGACGATTTCCACGGAGGGCAGACGCAGGTGTAGCACAATGGTCAGGGCACCAGCCTTCCAAGCTGGGGATGCGAGTTCGATTCTCGTCACCTGCTCCAATCAAATTCGCGCCAGTAGCTCAGCTGGATAGAGCAACTGCCTTCTAAGCAGTAGGCCAGGGGTTCGAGTCCCTTCTGGCGTACCAACTCCTTCCGGGGCGGTCGGTCAGCACGCATCCTGTTTAGGATCTCGATATGTGGTGGGTGTAGCTCAGTTGGTTAGAGCACCGGATTGTGGTTCCGGGTGTCGTGGGTTCGAGTCCCATCTCCCACCCCACAAAGAGGGGATCGGGGTCACCCCGGTCCCCTGTTTTCCTTTCCATTGGGGCGTCGCCAAGTGGTAAGGCAAGGGACTTTGACTCCCTCATCCGCTGGTTCGAGTCCAGCCGTCCCAGCCAAGACTTTCCAGCCCGCCCGCATTGGACGGCCGAAATAGAATACCATGTGATCCGTTAGCTCAGCAGGCAGAGCAACTGCCTTTTAAGCAGTGGGTCCGGGGTTCGAATCCCCGACGGGTCACCAAAGCAGAAAACCTCGTAGCCGTGACGGTTGCGAGGTTTTTCCTTGTGCCGCAGTGCTTTTAGCCGTTTTCAGTTTTCTGAAAAATATCACTGTTCGTTATATGTCTTAACACAAAATCATATAAATTTACATACAATTACAGATAAAATTACACATGAAATCCGCCCCCATTTCTGAGGGCGGACTTTGACTTTATAGAGCTCTGATTTTCCGCATTACCCCATTATATACTCTCGGGTTAGCAACTTGTAGCGTGTCCATCAAGTCATCCATAATGCCCCATACCTGCTCCTCGTTTCTCCCTTCAATCTCGCGGAGAAATTCGCTGTCTCCGTATCTCCCGACCTCTACAGGTATTTCAGCCGGAGCCGCAGAATAGGCTTGCTCATAGGTACGACTTTGCATTTCCGGTTCTTGCTTCTTCATCTGGTTCTTGATGGTGTACAAGGTTGCTAATTTAGCGTATGCGGGATAGCTGCTCTCTCCGTACTCCAGACGAGCAATCTCAATGTCGATCTCTTTGGGGTCTAGCATAGGGGGCACCCCCTATCAATCCCGACCCAGTTCGGACATAAAGCGGCGAATGGCGTCGCGCTCCCTCTCAGTAGTAGCGTTATCCATCATCTCCTGAGCCTGCTCCATCATAGCCTCTTTGGAGTCGTGGCGGCTGTATCCACCCATGCGCCCATCCCGGCTATAGCCACCACGCCCGTCCCTGGAGTAGTGCCCCCGGACATAGTGTTTTCCACGATTTGCATAGCTAGAGCCGCGTCCATAAGACGCACCTTCATAGTCGCCAGCTTCGGGTATCCCCATCCTCCTCCAGTGCGCAGATCTTGTCAATGTTCTTGATGGTATCAGTCAGCTTGTGGACCAGCTCCAGGTCACCGGCCCCCATCTCGGGCTTGCGGGCAATCTCGTCCAGTTCGTCCTGGAGTTTGTCTTTCAGTTCATAGAGTGCTTTCATGTTGTTCTCTCCTTTCAGGCCACACGCTCAACAATAAAATTACTGTTGGCTACCAGAATAGGCTGTGTGCTGGTGTTCTTTGCGGCGACAGTGACGCAGCAGCCGCGAGGGACATCTACCACAGCGGCAACATAGATATTGAAGAAATCCTCTGCGGCAGCCGGGGTGATGGTAGCGGTGGAAGCATTCAGCGCCTCACCATTGATAGAGATCGCTGCCGTGATGGCCTCCACGGTCCCGCCAGTAGGGACAGCAATATTTGCTCCAAAGGAGACTTTGAATTTTGCCCGGCACTGGTTCGTGAGCCCGCGAAGAGTCACCAGCCCAGCGCCTTCTCGATGCACAATGCAGGGCTTGCCTGTGTTGGCCTCCTCAGTAAAAGGCACGTTCTGACCAGCGGCAACGGTTACGATTGCGCTGTTGCTGTATTCAGCCATAAACTTCATTCCTTTCAAAAGATAGCGGCGAGGCTGTTGCCCCGCCGCATGGTTCAAAATCGGCACGGGGCCGAACATTCCGGTCATGCCGGAAAGTTGATGTATTGGGTTTTAGCAGCCGCAGCCGCAGGGGTTGCAGCCACATCCGGCATAAGGATTGGGCACCTGATAGGCCGGGACAGGCATGGGATTGATTCGGCGGATCAGCTCGGCAGTCTGCGCTTCCTGGTTGGCGGTGAAGAAAGCGTTCTGAGCCGCCTGAGAAGCCTGGAACTTCAGGCTCTGGTTTTCAGCCGTCAGAGTAGCGATCTTGTCCTGAGTCAAGAAGTCCAGAATGGCTCTGCTGTTGGCGTTGGCGTTGTCGATGATGTCCCGCGTGCTGGACTGGATGGTGTTGCGGGTATCGCAAGCCTGAGTAGCCATGTTGTAATTCACGCCATCAACTGCCCGCTGGGTCTGGCAGCAGCAATCCTGCAGCTGATACCCCAGATTACAGATGGAATTATCAACACTGTGGAAACCGTTGCTCACGGCATCCCGGATGGAGGTCTGGCTGTTCTGGAGACCGTTCAGGGCGAAGCCCTCGTTGATGTCGGCCCTGGTGGCCCAACCCTCATGACCAGAGTAGGAGAACCGGAGGGAGGCCATTGCCGGAGTTACCACCCCAGCCGCCGCCATAGCCGCCCCAGCCGAACATGCCGAAGATCAGGAACAGGATGATCCAGGAGGCCCAATCGCCGCCCCAGCCGCCGAAACCGCCGTTTCCGCCCTGATAGGCAGGAGTCACGGGCATGGTCATCACAGCGCCGTCAGAAGAAAGACTCATTGTGTTATCTCCTTTGTAGATTTATTTTCAAAACCCGGCCGGGATTTTGATTAAATGGTTTGAAATGGTTTAATAAATGGTTTGGAAATGGTAAGTACACTTTGCAAATTCACTTCACATTCTGCGGAAAGTGAAGTTCACTTCTTCACTTCCCAAACATTCCCCGCATCCCTTCAAACACACCTGACATCTGCTGGGCCTGCTTTTTGGACCTGGTTGAGCTGGTCCTGAGTAATGCGGCCAGAGGATACCATCTCTTGTATCATGGCGTTGGGGTCTTTGCCCCGCATCTGCTGCATGAAGGATTGAAACTGCTGCATCATGTTGGGCTGTCTGTTGCCGCCCATTGCCTGGAAAAAGGGGTTCATTCCGCATCCTCCTTTGTGGTTGTTTTCTTTGTGGTTCTGACAGGCATCTCCTTTACCACTGTTAGCTCATTCAGACGAGCCTCCAGAGCTTCCACGCGGGATAGTGGTGCATACTCTACTACAGGAGGCTGTGAAGCCTGCACAGGCTTTTTGAGTGCGCTCCACAAGATCATAGACTTTTGATGGACGGCTTGCCAGAAGCGTCTGCTTGTTTGAGATAGATGGTGGGAGCGTTGCTGTCCCAAAGCGCCAGCACTGTTGGGGGCCACCAGATGAGCCATTGCCTCCGCTTCCCCCCGCTCACCCATACCATGCTTTGCCCACCAGTCTGCGCCTGCTGGGGCTGTACCCTGCAGGAATCTGCTGGGGAATGGGCTGATACTGTGCCCCACGAAGCTGTGCAAAAGCTGATCCGCCATAGGCGGCTGATAATACGGCTGATAGCCGGGCATATATTGATATGGCACTAACATCAATCCTCCATCCAGTAATACAACACGGTCTTTTCCGCCGCTGTTCCAAGTATCTACGATGCCCGTCAAAGACGCAGACAATATGAGTGTCCAATGCAGCAGATAGACGCCATAGGGATGCTGATGAGCGAACTCCTGCACAGTTATATCCTCGTACTCTGGTAGATAGCGCCGCCAGCCTTTACGACGGAGATATTTGCCCCAAACAGGATTTCCTGACGGCATATCTGCGGCAAGGTAGCCTCCCAGCATAGTCCCCAATAGGTGGTGTCCCAATCCTGATCTAGGGCAACGGAAATTGCCCTGACGGCAATCGCCTACGTTCTTTCCGTCTCTATTGGCGTTGTAATATTCAAACGTACTGTTTCCTGTCATCGTACAAAAGCTCATTCTGTCGGATAAACCGTTCCAATCCGGAGAAGTCTCCCTCCGCCGCATACTTCTCGCAGGTGTCTCTTGCTGTGGACTCCGTGAAGCCGCAGGCCACCAGCCGGGCCACCAATTCAGCACCATTCAAAAATCAAATCAAACACGTCCTTATCAGTGAAATCAGGAGGCCGCAAGGAGGGCGGCGACGTGTACCAGCCCTTGATCCTCACGTCCTCCTATTGATATTGTCGCATAAAAAAACTTCCGCTGGGTGGCATCTATGTGGGGGAGATATGAGGGGAGTGTGTATTATGTATGCTGGTATCTGAAGAATTTTGCAAAAAATGTGTTTACAAATCCCTTTCTAAATCATATAATAAGGGAGCAGAAAGTATCATGTCTTTCTGCTTAGACTAAGACGGGGCCCGTATGGCTTTCGAGCCAGCGGGCCCCTTTTAGACATTTACTGGAGGATAAAATATGGGAAGGGCAATGGTCTTTATTGATTTTGAAAACTTCAATATCGCTATGATGAATTATTATCGCAAAATCGAGGAACCTACTGCCAGATTAGATTATAATAAGTTCCCACAGAAAATTGTCAGCCTTCTTCCAGGGAACCATACCCTTGAAAAAACTTTTTGTGTGCCCCAAAGCCAGATGAATTTCTTATGCAGGATGAGCGCAGGAAAAATACATATAACTGGATAAATGGGTTGAAAAATCAAAATATTTACCGTAATCGAAGGGCAGCATATCGCTCGGAAGGTTTATGGGAAGGAAATGGATATTCATGACAAGTCAACTTATTATGTAGAGGAAAAGGAACCGACACCAACATGGGGGTTCATTTAATAGCAAAAGGCTTTTTAAATGCGTATGATGTTGCTGTTATTGTGAGCGGAGATAGCGATTATATTCCGGCGCTTGAAATTCTGAATACTATCAGGGAAAATAACTGTTGTTGTGGGTGTAAATGGGCAAAATATGACTAAACTTAAAAATTGTTCTGATGATGTGCTTATCTTTAGATAAAGCCTTTTTCGACGAATGCCTACGAGTATAAAAGATAGGAGCAGGTCAATCGGCTCCTTTATTTTTGTAAAAACTGTTTTGCTACATCCTTAACCCTCTGGAATATATACTTTTCGTGATCGCTAACTGTGCTACGATACCAGCCCAATTCTGCCGCTACATCAATTTGATTCCACTTATCGATGATACGCCGCCTTGCGATCAGTTCATCGTCTGTATAGAGTGCTGCCTCTTCAATAGCTCTTTCCAGCTGAGAGCGCAGGGAGTTTATCCAGCGGATCAGGCAGTTTCACTCTTGCGCTCACAGTCTCACGTCCTTCCTCTTATTTCATCAGCTCCCAAAGCCGATGCAACATAGTGCACATCGATATACGGTGGTATCGTCCACAAAGTAATGGGCACTGGCCTTGACGATGTTCCGCTGGAAGTACGCGGCGTTGTTTGCCGCCTTGTCCCCGTCATTCCCGGTGTAGTGGTACACCAGATATCGGATTTGGCTGGCGTTCCGGGAACCGCCATAGTTCCCGGGGTTCGCCAGCTGCTCCTTTCGCGTGTAACTCACTGGCTATCACCGCCGCTTTGCTGGGCGCGCTTTTTCCGCCTGTGTCCCCAAAATAGAACGCGATCACCACGGTGAACACCGTCAAGAACTGCTCTGCCGTCACGCCGCCAGTGCAGGTCAGGTAGGCAAACACCGCCGTCAGGGTGATGGTGACAATGCTCTTGACTGCCAGCAGATTGCCCAGGCGCTTCTTCAGTGTCTCCATATCAGCCCTCCTCATAAAGGATGGTGAGTCCGTATGCGGTGGCCGCCTCATGCTCGATCCTGCACCCACGGGCCTTTTCCCAGCCCTTGCAGAAGTAGGCTGCATGGCAGAGGCTCATGTTTTCCAGAGACTTTGCGAGAAAGCACAGGGGAATCTGGACGACCCCGCGCTCCTCCATCTTCTCTTTGCTATACCACTCGTCTGTAAATAGGGTGTTCACAATCTCGTATCCCTTTTCTTTCAGGGCAGAGATCGCTTTCTCTCTGGTTGCGATGATTTCTTCATCGGTTTTTCCAGCCATCGGCTGGGACAGCATAGCTTTCATGTCTTACACCTCCGGCTCCACCAGGGTGTCGCCCTTCAGCTCGTACTTGTGGCCGGCGATGTACACCAGAGCATATTCCTCGCCCATGTTCACATCCACGGTCTTGCCGCCTACCACATACACCTTCTCCATGCAGCCCACGCCGTGGTCCATCAGGCCGTAGCCGTTGACGGTGTCGGGGTATCCCCTGCCGTGGTCGCCACAAACTCTTCCTGAGTGATGACGTTGCGGTTGGGGTCCAGGGTAAAAGCCCGCACCTGCCTTTTTTCAGAGCCTCATTCGCCTCGGGCAGGGTCATTTCGCCAGTGGTGTACTTGTTCAGAATTTCGTTGGTAGTCATAAGTAAGCTCCTTTCAAATTACAGCCCAATGCGGGCCAAAATAAACGCAATTACCGCCGCCAGAACCGCCCATACGGACTTGTCCACGATGGCTTCCCACCGCTTTTTTCGGCTTGGCCTGCTCGGCCTCCTGCCATGCGATCAGCCGGTCCAGCTTCTCCATGATATTGTCGTACTGCTCATTCCGGGCGGCCTCCGCCTTTTCCAGTTCCCGCATCCGGTCAAAGAGTTCTTTGTGGGTGCTGCGGGACGCCTCCCGCCATTCCGACATCTGCTTTTCCAGCATATTGGCTTTCTGGAGGCCCAGACAATCCCTCTGCGGGTCCAGGATGCACTTCTCGTCCATTTTACTCTGCCGCCTCCGCAGTCAGCATCTTACTGAGGGCGCTGTATTCCTCCGGGGTCAGCCTATCGGCGGCGAGATACACGTCCATCTTCTCCTGAAGGCCCTCGGTCCGCCCCCCGGTCAATCAGCAGCTTGCAAAGATTGTATACAGTTGTCATGGTCCTGCTCCTTCCTTGTCATACAGTAGTTGTGGTGAGTTCCAGCATACACAGGCGTTCCTCATGGTCTGCCAGCATATCAAGAGTAATGTCCTCGGCTCCAGGTTCCGGCTCCGGCCGTCCATCATCCTCCACGGTAATCTGCCTTGATACGCCTCCGTCTGGGCGATGGCGTAAGAAGCCTCCGTGTAAGGCATCGTAACACCGGAGAGCACCGTCTCGATGTCCGGCTCCTCAGGGGTGCCGTGGTTGATCTCTGTCGCCAGCTGGTATTTGATAATTTTCATGGCACCCTCCTTAATCCGTGGTTTTGGTGTACTTCATGACAACGATAGCACTGGCGTTAGATAAATCAGTGGAGATGTAAATTGTATCGTTATTGAGGTACAGCTTAGTATAAGTGCTATTCCCAATTAAATTGATGCCAGTTGGATAGTAATTTCCGTAAAATTCAAACATGCTTCTATATCTGCTACGCCGTGCTCCACAGATTTATTAGAACGGTCAGGCAATCTTCCCAAGTCTACCGTTTTGACATACACCGGCTTGCTGTTGTACCGCTCCGTGGTGCGGTACTCGACGCCCAACTGCATGGGGGGATTGACCCACTCCCAAGGACTCCATACCCCGTTTGTGCAAACGCGCCGAAGTTCGAACGCCAGATCGGTTACATTAAAGGACACCTGGACTGTTTGGGGATTACTGTTCGAGTAAGCACTAACATCACGTTGCTATATTCTGCGCTTTCTGGTCCATTGAGCGTAGACGCATCAAGATAATACCAGCCGGATTCCAACGCATTATTGGCATCGTCAATGTGGCGCGGATTTGACGTTCCCAACCCGAACCCCGCAGGCGCCTTATTAGACAAAGCCGCCGCAACACCTCCAGACTGGACAGGTTTCGTACTGTCTTCTGTTGGTGCAGCATCCGTTGGGACTGATAACCTAGTTGTGGAGCCGCTTTGAGACAACTCGATATTGTTTCCTGCCTCAATAATTAAGGCATTTACACCATTAATAGTAGCTGCTGGTCCAGCAGGCCCTTGGATACCCTGTGCGCCCTGCGGTCCAGGTTCCCCTTGTGCTCCCTGTGGGCCTACAACCTGGCCCAAATCAATCTGCGGCATGACACAGCCCTCCTTTAAGCAATATTTAGGTAGAGATGCCCGTCCTCTCCAATCTCAAAGTCGGGCGCGGAATCTCCGGTATAGTACAAGATCAAATGCCCATTTTCGTCTATGTTGAAAGCATATTGCCCTTCAGCCGCAACAGCTACGCCGCTGGGGCCTTGAGGGCCGGGCGGACCCTGAATTCCCTGCTGGCCTTGTGGTCCAGGCTCCCCCTGTTTGCCTCGCGGAATCCGAAAGCAATGTGGAAAGATTCTGCAACCGCTTTTTGGTGGCTGTGGCGTTGCTTTCAGGCGGTAAAGTTTCTGCCGATACGGTCATATTCTCAATGGCGTTTTTGGCGGTCTCAGCGGCATCTTTCGCGTTTTCCGCGCCTGTCCTTGCTTCCTCTGCCGCTTCTTTGGCTACGTCAGCTCCCTGTTTTGCAAGCTGCGCTTCTTCTGCCGCTTTTTGAGCCGCCGAAACTGACTCTGCAGCCGCAGCTTGCGCAAACTTTTTGATTAGCTCTCCCTTGATACTACGCGCCTGTGATTGTTGCTCTACAACTAGCAGGCTATCATTATCAAGTTGGGAAGCTACGGGAAAGAGAACCTATCGTTTTGTCAGCCATGCTTCTTCTCCGTTTCCTCCGGAGCGGATAGTTCCACCACGCGGCGCAGTTTAGCTCTAATAGCTGCAATGGCATCCACGGCGTCTCCGCTAACAGTCAGTGAGGACAAGATTGCATAGGCACCGGATGCCTCTTCATGGATTTTGGTCAAATCAGCCATTCAATTTTTCCTCCAAATCTTTAATCTTTTTTTCGAGTTGATGGATTTTAGCAATCGCCATAATCTGAATCTCCCCATAGCGCAGAGTATAAAGACCGTCCGGCCGTTCCTCGCCAGGCGGCTCCGTGCAAAGCGCCGCGAAGTCGCTCTCCGGGATACCTTCGTCCGCCAGGGCCTCCTGCACTTCCTGGGCGATCAGGCCCAGGTGGCGGCGTTTGTGCCCATCATAGACAAAGGTGCAGGGCTTCAGCCGGTCAAATACACCCAGGTATTTCTCTACGTCATATTGCTTTTCTGTTTTCAGCCGCGCGTCGGAGGTTGTGGCTGGCTCCCCGTTGATGAATACCGTGTCCCCGGTGATGGAGACCTGCGTCGCGGTGCACACCACCGTGGAAACGCCGTCATATCCCATCCGGGCGCCATTGGTGGTGCAGATCACCACCGCCGCCTCGTTGCTGCTGGCGATGGCAATGCCCGCCGTGGAGCTCCCCGAAGCCGTCATGCCGGACATATATCCGATATATCCGCCGAATGAACTTCCACCGGATGTTCGGTACACATCCATTTTGCCGCCCAGGTGGATGTAATTGGCGCTAACTTGGCCAGTCCGAATACAATCGCCAGAAATCAAAGTGGTGCCAGACGAAAGATCACTCTCGAAAACGATATCTCCTGTAAATCTGATAGTTTTAGAAGCCACGGTAATCCCGTTAATCTCTAAACTAATCCTGGAAGATGCTGTACTATTGGAAACTTCTAGGGTGATAGAATCTATGGTCTGTTGGATTTGGGATATTTGGTTATCCAATCCCTGCACTGTGCTGGTGATGCTATCCAGTTTGATATCAATGGACGCGGAAAGCCCGTCAATTTCGTTTTTGACTTCCAGCCGGATTTCCTCGGCTGTTTTGGTGATTAGGGAGTGGGTGTGGGCGAGCTGTCGGTTTGTTTCACGGCGTTCTTTGGATTCATAAGGGTATTCATCGTCAATTTCGTCCGATTCAGGGGCGGAAATGGTTGGAGCACAGGCTCGGTCAAATAAGTTGTTGATAGAGGCGATTACCGAATAATATCCGCCTACCGTCACCGCGTCCCCGATTTCTGCTGCAGGATCCAAAAGTGCATCCGTCGCTGTATAAGGCTGATATGTTTTCCCGCTGATAGCGGCCAGGATACTGTTCGCCATCTCCTGCGTGCCCCATGGGCAGGTTACTTCGATAGCCCGGCCGGTATCGTCTCCAGCGGTATAGTAATGGTCGCTGTCTACGGACAAGTTGACTCTGCTGATGTTGGCGGGTATGTCTCCTGTCTCTAGCTCCCCGACGTGGGGCCCCAAAAAAAATTTGTCAGACAAGGATTCTGTCACCCCCAAACGTGATTGCAAAGCCGTTTTCCTCAACCAGATAATACGTTTCTGGAGGAATGTCGCCATACTTCACTAGCAGCAATTTCCCTTCATCGGTGATAATCCAATTCCCGGCGTTGGATACGGCGATATAGCCCAGTACCTCCCGCATGGTCAAGTCACCGTTTTCGTCCACGGATAATCCACAGGGAATGATGTTGTCAGAACCGTTCTAGGGTCTACCTCTACCCCCATCCGGTAGGCAATATCTTCTGCCGCTTCCTGCTGTGACATGGGCCAGTTTTCAGTATCATAATCGGAGTTGAGCCATACCGACTCTGCTTTCAACATAGCGTCATATCCAGTAATAGTCAGGCTTCCCGTTCGCTTGTCTTTCGTCCTAGTGGAGATAAAAAATACGCCTTTTTCCAACCATTCGGACCGCTGTTCCCCCAAGGCCAACCGAACAAAAACTTTTATTTGAGCCTGTCTCGGGATAGCTCCGGTCGGTAGTATTTCAAGGTCAATCTGCCGGGCGGCGCAATTTCCGATTCCGGGAGCAGTAAAAAGTCCACCGGATGTCCGGACAGAGACAATGTTTTCCTGTCCATACTCCACCCCTGCAATGTTCAGTTTGGTTTCCTTATAGTGGTTCGGGTTGGATAGTATTTCTTTATAGAGATCGCTTGTAAGCTGCATCAGTTTGCCCTCATTTGGATTTCTCCGCCCTTGTAGTACCGCTTTCCGTTCACGGATTTCAGGCCAAACTCCGCCTCAAGGTTGTTGGTGATGCGCATAGACCTTGTAATATCTGCTGCACTATATGGGTCGGTAAAAGTAACCGTCTGTGTCTGTTCTGCCAGCGCATCGTAAACAGACGAGGCCAAGTCATCGTCAAGGGGCAAAAGAGAGAAATCCACGATTGCTCTTTTCGGTGCAGAAAATGGATGCTCCACATTGTCAAGTGTTGTAATGATCTTCTGGTAGGAAACCTCCCACGTCACTTTATAGGTGGATAGCTTGGAGGATAAGTCCAGAGTCCCGATTTTGAATGTAACATTCATATCATCACCTACGTTCCGTAAGCCCGCTGTTTATTGCGGCTATACTGATAAGCAGTTTCGCCGATAACTTTACCGTCAAGGACCGACTGCACCGTGATTGTAAAGTTCTGACCCATTGTGGCCGCTATGTTATTAAATGCATTGGATAATCCAGACTGCGACCGGCCCAACATGGAAGAGGAGTAGTCAACATTAGCGGTTCCGAAATTCAAGCCATTCTCAATGTCGCGCCGAATATGACTATACTCATTGTCCCAGCCATCCCTAGTCCAAGGGCCATGTTTTTTGCCCATGTCTGCAAAGACCGTGGACGGGGAGTGGATGCCAAGCAATCCCTTTACTCCATCGACAATCCCGGAGAAAAATCCTGTTACTTTGTTTTTAATCCAGGTTGCCATGTTCTGGATGCCTTCCCAAATTCCCTGCACAATGTTTTCACCGATATCTACAATACTTCCCATTAGATTTCCAATACCGTTCACAATGGCAGAGATAATCTGTGGCAATACAGCAACCAACTGTGGGATAGCAGATACAATGCCGGATGCAAGGTTTACAAGCACGCTAATTCCGGCGTTCACAATGGCTGGGAGATTATCTGCTATAAACCCAGTAATGGCGGAGATAACCTGCGGCAGAGACGAAACAAGAGACGAAATGGAGTTTATAATTCCATCTTGCAGAGAAGTCAAAATCTGAACGCCCATGTCCAAGATAGATGGGAGATTTTCTGCAATGAAATTCAGGATTCCTTCTATGATCTGCGGCAATCTGGAAATTAAATCCGGAATTCCGGTTTCGATTCCACTTGTGAACATAGAGAGCAGCTGTGTGCCTGCTGTTGCCAACTGCGGCCCAGCGGAAACAATGCTTGTGTATAGGGCAGAAACAATTTCCGGAACAGACGCCGCCAGTTGGGGAAGAGCGCTGATAATGCCCGCCACCAGACCCACAAGAAGCTGCGCCCCGGCGCTGATAAGCGATGGTAAAACTGTGGAAATCATTTCAGGAAGCGTCTGAGCAATTATTGTGCCCATATCTGCAATAACTTGCCCAATTCCGCCCAAAATTATTTTTACTCTTGGAAGAATATTACTTAGCGCAGTTTCGACAGTGTCCGCAAATTCATATGTAAGGCTTCCTAGGTCTCCGTTATCATTTGCAATGCCGACAAGCAGATTATCCCACGCTGCTCTCATCATCCCGACAGAGCCTTCAATGGTTGTTGCGGCCTCTTTAGCAGTAGTGCCAGTGATTCCCATGTTCTCTTGCACCGCATGGATAGCAGTAATCACATCGGAGAATTTAGATGGGTCTAATGCCTGTCCGGTCAATTCCTCTGCATCCGCAACCAGGCGTTCCAGTTCGGACTTTGTGCCACCGTACCCCAGTTTCAGGTTGTCCAGCATGGCGTAGTTTCCTCGCATCAAAGACTGGTACGTCTGCTGGATGGATTCAATGTCCGTACCCATCTTATTTGCGTTGTCGCTCATATCCATGATGGCCTGATTGGCGTACTCTGCTGCCGCTTTAGTATCACCGCCTAAAGATTGAATCAAGGAAGCGGAAAATGCCGTGGCCTGCTCCATATATGTATTGGCAGATACACCAGCGGTCTTATATGCGTTTGAGGCGTATTGCTGGATGGTATTAGACGCCTCTTTGAACAGGGTGTCCACGCCGCCCACAAGCTGCTCATACTCTGCGTACTGATCTATAGAAGACTTGGTAAGAGCAGCCACGCCAGCCGCAGCAGCCGTCAGAGCGGCAGCGCCTACTTTTGCAGCTGTGGACAGTCCATTTTTCATCTTCTCCGCAAACGACTCTGTATTTCTGCTGGCTTCGTCCAGGTTATCGTCATAATCACTCGTATCCAAAATGATGCGGGCAAATAAATCAAACAGATTCAGCGTCTTCACCCCCTATCCGTGCAATTTTTTCTCTTTCATGTTCCCGATGATTTCTTCCGGAGTTCTAGTCTCTTCCGGCTTTGGATGAATCAGGTCATAGTATCTTGACTTCATGTAACTGCCGCCGGCATATCTCGCAGAGTTTTCCGCAAGGATTTTTAACACGTCAGTCATATAAACCCGGTACGCCTTGTCTTTTGCGTCTTGTTCAAACCGTGCAAAGACGTACCGGGAAAAAGCCTTTACGCTCCGGGGGCCTCGGTACTCTCCTGCGCAGAGCCAGAGGAATCCCCGCTCTGCGCTGATATAAAAAGCGTTGTGAACGTTTCGTCGGTCAGCAGATCAATGGTGTCCTTGATGAGCTTGACGAGGTTCAGCGTGCCTGTGTATGCCTCTGGAGTGGTCCCTTCGATGGTGGACAAGATTGAGATAATGTCGCCCTTGTGGCCCCTTCAGGAGGGCAGGAGCGGCCTTTTCTTGCCCTCTGCAACAGGAATTTCTTGGCCGTCATGCCTTCCGGCAGCTTTTCTCGCTTGAACAGATCAGACGCCACCTCATCCTCCGCAATGTTGGCAATCGGATCGATAATATCGGCGATCACGTCCAGCGTCCGCTCACCCTTGATATCAGACAGTCTCATCAGGTGCTTTCCTCCGACCTGCAGAGTAAAATTCCATGGGCATGGTGTCCTGTGCGTCCATGGACACATGGCCGGTCAGCTCCACAGAGACCTGGCCCTTGCCATTTTTGGTGGTCTGGAGCGAAAATCCGCCGGTAGACAGAGCATTTTTCAGGCACACAGCCACCATACCGCCGTCTGCCCGATCACCAACCCACCAGATGTCCTGGAAGTCGGTCTGCAACAGGTCCCGTCGAGGCGTGACTTTCGTGGTATCGGGAGAGCCGATGTCCGCCGCTCCAAGAGCCAGCTTGATTGCCTCCGGCGACGTGCCAAGAGCCGTAAAGCTCATGGTACATTCCCAGGAGTCCAGGTGCTTCAGCTCCATCATATTGACGGGGCAGTTGTCCACGTCCTCGCCCATGTCGGGTAGGTAGGAACGCAGGAAACCTGGATGCCGCCAGTAGTGGCGCACACAATATCCGTATCTTCCGGAGCGTCCGGTGTTGACGGATCAAAACTTGTAAGAATAACGCCCGCGTCCATTTGCAGCTCCTCAAATGTGTTCTGCGGGATTTTTGTAAATTTACCCATTGTGTCTCCTTTCAGCTGAATGTCAGGTATTCAGCGGTAATGTTGATGAACCGGCGCTTGATGGCCGGGTCTTCTTCGTAAACAACGCTTTGGCAAAACGGCGATCCCCGTTTCAGCCAGATGTATCCTTCGTCGCAGGGGATCGTCACGCCGCCGTATCCAATGCGCTTAGACAGGTTTTGTGCCGCTTCGTCTGGTACGGCCTCGCTCTCCGTCCGAAAGAATAGGTTGACTGTCAGGCCGACTTCTCCGGCGTCAAATGCGGACTCGATATACTCGTATGTCCCATATGGCATGATTACGTCATTCGGAACAGAGGACGCACGGTAAAACGGGATTGCTCCCTCGTTGAACCAGGAATAGAGCGCTTTGTTCTTGGTCATAAAGCGCCCGCCTCCTGCCATGCTTTAATCAACTTTGGCCCTTGCTTGGCAACCCAATCCACCATTTCTTCGTTTTGTGCCCAATCGCTGTTTTCGGCCAATCCGCTTTCAAACAAAAACGCATGTACAATTTCGTGTCGAAGGTTTTTCTGCTCCTGCAACTCCAGTTTTCCTTTGCCGCCTGCTAGACCTCTTTTGTAATTCTCAACAATGATTTCCCTCGTGGTTTCATCACAAAATCCGTCACAGTTTTCAAGGCGAGGCTCTGATTGTTCCGTTGCGAGGGTGACAGTATACTCTGTTCCTAAAATGTTGATATTCATGTGGTCAGGCTCCATTTCTCCGCCGTGAAGTATTTTAGAGGCAGCGTGGAGGATTTAGGAGCAGGCTTTTCCTCCGGGTTGGAGGTCACACGGTAGGTCTGGCCGGTCTCCGTGTCCTTGAATACGTCGTTGTACTCGATGGGGAAATCCTTGTCCACCAGCGCGGAATAAAGGCTTGTGACACCCTGCTTTTCCGCGATTCTGGCCTCCATGGAGGTGTCAAGCGCCTGGTAGTTGGTGAACTCCGCCCCTTCTTCCCATTGCACCATGTAGCCGCCTGCTCCATCTGGCACACGCTTTTTTTTCTCCATCAGCACGCAGGTGCGTGCAAAATCATCCAGCAAAGACACGTTCTCACCTCCACGGGTTGTCTTTGTGCGGTTCCGGCGGAGTCATATGCGGGTTCGGGTTCGCATATTGCCAGCTCCCCGCTGGTTTCTTCCAGGGGGGCAAGCTGGGCGGCGAACACGTCCCGCCAGCCCACCGCAAGCCCTTTGGAGTTGGTAGCCTTGGAATAGCTGTACCCGCCGAAACTCTCCGACGTATACGGCCCGCCGTCCCCGTTTTTGGCCGTCCAGGCAGTGATCTCTTCCACAGTGGACAGCAGCGCCTTGGGGATTGCCAGCGTCCATACAGAACCGTCAAACGTCTCGTCTGTCAACTCGGCCGGATATTGGTACACCCCGTCATTAAACAGGCTCCCCACAATGCGGAAATACTGCCCATTTACGAGAAAGGGCAGCGTGAGCTTCCCGTCCTCGATGGTGTATGTATCGTCATACCGGCCCACGACGAACCAGTTATTCAGATACATCAAAACGGTCTCAAGCATCACGCCGCCCTCCTATCACTTTTTCGATCTGGTTTTTGCTTTTGCCTGCGGCTCAAATGTCGCGCCAGTGAACGTAAATTTCACAACGCTGGCATCGTCCACAAGCACCTCAAAGGTGTCATCCTTTGTCACCCGGAATACAATGTCTGGGTCAAAGGCAATCTTGTCCTTTGTGGTCTCTCCGTTTTTCTTGAAGGTCATATTGGTCCCGGTTTTGGTCAGGTGGAAGGGGAAGTAATAGCCGCTATCTTCACCTGGCAAACTGCTGAACTCGGAATACCCAGTCACATAGTGAAATGTACCAGTTACAGAACCATCGGCTTTTACTGTCAGATCATCACCGACCAATTCAGAGACCTGTTTCCCCAATAGGGTCTGACTGCTGGGGAAGAGCGTTAAAGTGTCAGACCCGATTAACCCCCCCGCCGATACGGTAATCTTGGCAATGCCATCCAGATACTCAGCCCACAGTTTCATGCCCATGATGGCGTAGCTCTCTCCCACAGCGGTGGAGTAGTTGCCCTGGGCGTGGAACCCGATCAGGTTGGTCTCACCCTGAGTGGTGTAGTTCAGGCCCAGCCGGGCAAACTCGCTGTCGCCTGGATCGATGTAGTACAGGTCGATATTCTCCACAGGAGTTGCCAGCACCGTATTCCGGGCAATGCCGGAGTTTCCGGAAATGGTGGCCGGGAGCAGGAACAGGGTAGAGTAGCCCATAAAATTCTGGATGTAATTGATACCAAACTGCGTCTGTACGGTGATGTCAGCAGTGCCCAGGTAGTCGTAAGCATCAAGAATATTGGCAAAGCCAACGACCTGAGTCACGTCCTTTGCCATACCTGCGAACTTGTCCAGAACCTTGCCCTGAGCCTGGGCCAGAGCGGCCTGCCAGGTGGTGGCGGTGCCGGTCAGAGAACCGGTGTTCAGGAAGGTGTAGAAGTCACCCAGCACCACGTTCTGGAGCTTAGTCAGGAACGCATCGTCGGACTTCTCCACGGCGATCTCCGCGCCGTACTTGTCCACGTCCTCAATAGGAACAGCTTTGGCGTACTTCTGAATGGTGATGTCATCCTTCTTGGCCTGTACGATGGTGGTCTTGGAATAGGGGATCACCTCACCGGGGCCCACTTCGCCATCCTCTAGATCCACGCTTGCGGTGTAAGAGATCAGCTGAGTGCCGGGCGTCTTGCGGATAGGCCGCATAATGCCCAAGATGTTCCGCAGGGCCTCCCAGTTGTCATTGAACCGGGTAACAAAGTCCACCTCGCGGGCGGTCACGGTGGTATATACATTGGGGAGCGAATCGCGAGGGGTAGTAAAGCTCTCAACATTGGTAGCTGCCATTCAATATCATTCCTTTCAAGTAATCTGGTTTTCCACGAGCGCCTTTTGACGCTCTGCGGCGGACAAAACATACCGGCCATGTTCATCCTTTTTTTGTAGATGTCGGCCTTTGTCATTGCACCGCTGTTGTTGTTTGCCGGGGGATTGGAGGTCTGTGCGCCTCTGGTCTGCGTAGTGGTGATAAAGTCCGCCCACTCGCTCTTGATACTTTCCGTGAGCTTGTCAGCGCCCTTGATGGTCCCCTTTTCGTCCAGCTCCACGCTGTCCACATCGGAGACCTTCAGGACGGATTCCAGGCGCTTCTCACTTACCCCGGCTTCTTGCAGGAGCGCCCGATAAGCCTTTTTCCTTGGCCGCGTGGCTCTCCTTCTTGGTCTGCTCGGTCTTGTAGCCCTCAAATTCCTCTTTCAGGGCTTCATACTTGACCTTGTAGCTGTCTTTCTTCCCAGCCTCCAGGTCAGCCTGCGCCTTTTCCAACTGCTTCTGTACTTCGGGCAGGGCTTCTGCGTCGGCCTTATACTTTGCAACGTCCGCTTTCAGGCCGTCCACAGTGTCTGTGTGCATGGTGATGATCTCGTCGATCTTCTCGTCCTCAATGCCCATAGCTTTGAGGGCACGTCTGGTCAGTGCCATAATCAGTCTCCTTTTCTTCGGCCCCAGTACTTCGGGGGCGACTGTGATATAAAAACCGCTGTACTTTGCGGGTTTTACCAAATAAAAAGGAGCCAACCTGCAAGAAACCCTTACAAGTTGACCCCAACGGTCCTTCCCGCTCACCAATTAGAGCAGGGTTCAGTGTTTACTTTTCTAAAAATTCATCAAGCACCCTTTTCAATATTGCATTGACGCTGGTCCCTTCTTCCTTTGCTTTTTCTCTCACCTTGTCCGCATATTCCTTTCGGACCTTACACCCTAAAACAGTCATGTGTTCAGCAATGTATTTGTTATTCGCTCTTTTCTGTGCCTCTGTGAGCGCCATTGTACCACCTCCAAAATCATTTTACATGATTTTATATGGTTTAACAATGTACAATCCGCACAATATATATGGTTAAACTTTGTGAAATTTGCCGCTTGAATATATGGTTAAACCATGTTATATTATACTCACAAGGAACAAACAAGACAGGCCACAGGCCGGGAGGGAAAGAAATGACAAACCAAGAAATCCTTGATACTTTAGCCGAAAATGAATGCAAACTCTTTTACGCATACTGCGCAGACAGAGAAAACCTTGGATTGAAGGCGGCGCACGAAGCCGCAAAGCAAGCCTTGATTGCATTTGCAAACGCTACCGGCTGCCACAACTAAACCAACCACCCGCCCCGGAGGTCACGAGGGCAGAAAGGGAAAAAGATGAACAACACGAGATTTAACAAGTTGTGGGATTTATTGCACAAGTCCGGGGAAGTCAAGTTCGCTGATTGCAACGAATCTCTCTCGCTATCGCTCGTCCCATCCAGATATGGGTATGAAGTTTCTCTGCGCTCTGGTGGAAGCACGGTTCTTGTGCACTATGACAAAGAAAGATTTCGTGAAATATTAGTTGACTAATGCCTTTCTTCCGCCCCTAACCGGGGCGGTTTTCTTTTGCCTGGAACTTGATTTCCCGCTTGTCCTCCAGAACAATGTACCCATCTCCTTTTTTTCGGACTACGGCGTCGTTTCCTTTGGTAATGATGGCCTTGATAATGGCCCATGCTTTTTCATCCATTTTTCAGTTCATCCTCTATGATATTCCGGTAGGTCTGCGGGTGGTCTGCCACCGCCGGTTTCAAAAACGGGTGTGCTTGATTGCCCCTTGTCCAATGCCAGTTGCCCTGTGCGTCCTGGTACACCCACGGCGTGGGCCGTCCGCCTCCGCCCTCCGCATAAATGCCGGTGCCTAATTCCTGGTAAACGCCGTATTCGACGTTCGTCCCGACGTAAGCGGCCATTTCATCTTCAGAAACTGCGTGTGAAATGCCGTTTCTAAGCCGCCCAGTGTCAACCGGGGCAAGGTCCTTTGCATACCCTTCCGCCTCCATCCCGCAGCGCTCCAAGGCCCGCAGGCAAGCCGCGCGAAACGCTTCTCCCACCTGGACGGAGTTGTTTACAACGTCAATTCGCATTTCGCTGTTATTCGCCACGGCTTTTCACCCACTCTTTCCATTCGGAATAGGTCATTTCATTGACAAGCACATACCTCCCATCAGGACCTTTTACTCGCATTTGGCGGGGTTCGGCCTCAATCCCTTCCACCTCAACCGTCCGCATACTGCACCGGCAGTTGTAGAGGTCTTCAGGCTTTGCACCCTTTGGGTCTCCGGGGAACATCATTTCACTGCCTAAATCCGATTCAAAAGGCTTGTTATAGTCCACTGTCACGCCGTCCAGCGTCTGGTGGCTGTGCCGGGTCCGGCTGTCCTTTGTAGCAATCCACCGCTTGCGGACCTTGATGCCCATTTTCGCCGCCGCCACATAGCTGTCCATCCTCCCGGCGTTTTCCGCGCCTGTGACGGCAGTCCTTGCGGCTCTTATGGCGCTTGTCCGGTTCATATCCGATATGCGGTTCTGCAAATCGTCCGCAATCCCTTTGATACTTCTGCCCTGCAAGATGGAACTTGTCACAGAGGCAGTGATTTGTCTCTTTCCCCATGCCAGGTCAATCCCTCGCTTTACGGCCTTTTCAGGCGGGTAATATGGCATCAGGTCGGGTTCTTCCACGATCAAGCGCTTTACGGTCTGTTCGTCCCACAGTGCAAACCCCGCGTCACCAGCTACTTGTTCTATGGTATACGCGGCATAGTTACGATTCAGAGAGTAAATAGACGGCGTATCATCATTCACATAGGCGATTGCGGTTTCATTGGCCTTGGTGTACCGCTCCGCAACCTTGACGGCCAAATCGTCAAATCGCTCTCCGCGCCCGATCTGGTTCAATCTCCATTGTTTGTAATCTCCTTCTGTCCAGGTTTTACCATTTTGAACGGTTCCGATCAGCTTTTTCATCTGTTCGTCCCGTTCTTGGAAGCGTTCAAAGTAGTCGATGACTGTTTTTTCGAGGTCATCCCACGCTTCCCGGTAAACCCTCGCTATTCTCCGTTCCAGCCGTTCCAGTTCCTGATCCGTCCACTGGTGCCCCAGGTCTGTTGGCATTATTCGTCACCCCCAGCCTGTCCATTGCTTCGGCGTCTTTCCGCTCCAAAATGTCATCTACCTCATCGTTTGTCAGCCAAGGCAAATGGCGGAGAATGGCTTCAGAGTCCAAATAAGTAGCTGCAGTCATGACCATCTGCGTCTCTTCCAACTGGTTTGCGATCCGGTTCCACTGGAAAGACGGCGTGTCGTCAATGTCAAGCAAAGCCAGCAGCTTCCCGATAAAGTCCCGGATGCAATACTCAAAGTCGCCGCATTTGTCATCCTGGCCCTGGTAGCCCATTCTGATAGCCGTAGCGGTCAGGTTTCCGCTCATGATCTTATCCATGTCCACAAGCTGGAAATCCTCGTACAGGTCACTCCTGAGACGTGTTAGCATGGCTTCTCGTGCCTGATATGGGACATCCAGTGTGTGTGCCTCCGCCCCGCCTCCGTCGTCGCTGTCCACCGTTGCGGCTCTCAATGTCCGCATCCTATCGAGGAACCGGGCGATGTCTACGTCATCCATGCCGCCGGAGTTTTGCAAAACCCAGTAAATGCCGCTGGAATCGTCAATTTCGTTGGCAAGCCCAGACTTAACGAAATCGTAACAGTCAATGTACTCCCGAATTCCAACCAACTCACTTTGGCGAAGATCATTGGCATACATGGGAATGATCGGGAAACCCGGATAGTTGTCTCCGCCCTCCACAGTCTCCCCGTCCACTTCTGACCGGCGGATCGTCTGCCGATAGGAGCGCTTGTCTTGGCTTACCTGTATGTCTTCGCCTTTACGCTGGATGTACTCTGTGTATCCGTCCAGCTCATAGAGGGTATAACGTTTCGTTTGTGTCTCTTCCAGGCTCCAATAGCGAATTCCGGCCTTTAGAAAACCATCGTCCTGGTCGTACAGCGGTACAAATCCCGGCTCGTTTGGCGTGTCAGCGTAGCTGAAAACCTCCAGATGGTCATAGTTCCAAAACCCAAACGCCACCTTGTCCACCATGGCTTTCTTAGCCATTTGGGACAGTCTGCTATCAAATGTCTCTCCAAGCCGCTCTTTTGTGCTGTCCTGCTCGAAAGTAACGCCGTTGGAAAGCACATATTGAACCTGCTGGATAACAAACCGCCGAAAAACAGGGTTTTTAGCTTGTAGTTCGCAGAAAACAGATCAGGATAAGCCTGCCCGTTGGCGTTGTACAGGAATTTCTGGAATTTCTCAATAGTCAGGTTGTGCTTTGCATAGTACGCCTCCGCAGCGGCAGCGATTTTATAATCGTCGCTGGAAATATGGTCCCGAACAGCTCCCCGCACAAATTCCATGCGCTCTTTTTCGTTTTCTCCAACTTCCAGCAGGTCTTGATATGTCCTCAATGTCTCACCTCCGTGCGTACAGCGGAATATAAGTCTCCTTCCCGACTTTATGCCGGAGAATAGTCATCACAAAATATCTTGTATCGTCCATAGCGTGGTCGTTTTCTTTGATGGGCCTGTCCTCTGTGGACTCTTCATCCCATCTATATAGGCCAAATTCCCGGATCGCGTCCTTACAGGACCGATGGATCTTGACCGTTCCGTCCTGCAAGTATCTGGCTGTTGTCATGATCCCCGGCAAAACATCATTGACGGCCTTTTTGACGGTGAACCGCTTATGCCGCCGGATGACTTCAATAAAACTGGCAGCAGAAGGGTCCACAACGGCTGATTTTACGGGCAAATCTCCGGCCAGCTTCTCCAGCTCCATGTAATATTCCTCGTCTGTCTTGTTGGAGCACTCGTCCCGTCCCGAATAGTAATACTCCCGTATCCTGGTTGCAGTTTTCCCGTCCCAGCACCACAAACCAGCGGAAAAGGGGTTCAGTGTTCCATAGTCGCAGGATATGTAATACTCGCCCCTGTCTGGAACCGCGTCCACGATGTTGCTCTCCCCAAACATGGGGTAGATCAGTCCCTCAGCCAGCGCCCACTGTCCCAAAATATAACGGTCATAAAAAACCGTGCCACGATACTCCCGTTTTAGGTTCTCCACAAAAGCCTCCGGGAGAAACGGATTATCGTCAATGGTATATGTCTGGCTAAAAATATCCGCTTTACTGTCCAGAAACACTTTCAACCAGTGATTCGGCCCCTGCGGATTATAAGTGCCGTCAAAGCACGAATACGCCTTATCCAGACGGCTTTTCAGCAGCTCAAAGACTTCCTGGCTCCAGTCCGCCACCTCGTCTCCATAGCAGTATTTGATTGATGCACCGCGGATTTTTGATACCTGCGTTACTTTTTCCGCTCCAAGACAGTAGCACTTTTCCCCAAATATCCACGCCGTATTGTCGCTGGAAATCGTGCCAACAAGATCGTCACCATAGATCGTTCGCATAGGCTCAAGTACATTCCGCTCAATGGTAGATTTAGTGACACCAAGAATAACCGTCAGACCGTCCTTGCCAACACGCTCCCGGATGCGGATTGGGATGATCCACCGGAAATCAAGGTAGGTTTTCCCGCTGCGGGTGGCCCCTCCCTTAAAATTCCAGCGGTGATGCCCCTCCCGGACAAATTCAGTTTGTTTCGGACTTAACAGCATCCTTAAACTCCTTCAACAAACCATCCAACTTGTTCAAACTGTCGTTTCCGCTGGCTGTGTTCTTTGTGGCCTTGTCAACGATGATCCCGAAAGAAGTGGCGATTTGAGACAAACCGGCATCACTTATCTTTTCCGGGTCTGTCAGCGCCATCAGGTGGAGGTCGATGGCCTCCTGCATCTTTTCCTTGCGCGTCTCCATAAAGGCCAGCATATCAAGTGTATTCTGCTTCTTTTTTTTGTTGCGCCTTTTGGGCGAATCCTTCGCACTTTAGCACTATCCGCTTCACAGTATCTTTGGAAACCCCATTGATTTTTGCTGTGGCGTTATAGCTCTCGGTCTCCAGATAATCAGCCACTATTTTTCTTTTTCTGCTTATCCGTCAGCCGTGCAGCCATGTCACCACCTCAATCAAAATTCCCCGTACCCGACCCTCCCATCTTTTTCAGCGAGACGGGCACGCCCTATTTGGCGCCGCATGGAGGGCGCGACCCTCCGGCCCTGATCGTGGGCTGCATCGTGCTGCGGCATATTTGAAGGGAGTCCCCGGCAGGAAACATACGAGAGAGGCTCTCCTTTCTGTTTAATATCTGCTTACTAGATACCCTGCCGGGGGGAGTGGGTTGTCCTTTGGGCCGTGGTTGGTCACAGCCCGAAAGGGGAGGAAAAAAGAAGGAGCATGGGGAAGTCACTCCTCATGCTCCATTGTCGCATAGATGGCGCTTTTTGCTCATAAAACTTTATGAATATCTGATATTCTTTGTGAGACCATGAAGAGTTACTCGTCCTCCATTTTACACAGCTCGTCCAAACTAATGTGATAATATGCCGCAATCAATTTTAAAGCTGTCATCTTCGGTTCGACCTCTCCTCGCTCATATTTCCGAAGCGCATCCGGGCTTAACCCCATCAGTTGTGATGTAACTGTCATACTCCGAACTGGCCGCATGGACTCCCCGCAACTTTCTCAGCCTTTCCGGGAACTCACCCATCCATATCCTCCTTCTTAATCCACCACCGTCCCGCGCAGCGGTGGGCGGTAACGCAGGCGGTGGAAATCTGGCAGGGGCGAACACCAACATCCTCTGCTGCAGATTTGATCGACGGATACTCCTTCCGCTGGCCGTGACGATCAATAGAGATCACTTCGGTTTCGGTCATTGTCTACCTCCCTCATGCTGTCCGCCCTCCCCGTCTCGCCTGTTCCATTTTTCGGTGATGCTCCTGACCGCTTCGCCCATATCAAAGCAGCAATTCGCCATCGGGTTTGCATAAATGCGCGTTTCTAGTCCGCACTCTGTGCATACGATAGAAAACTCTGCAACAGAAACCATAGTATTCAGTTTACAGAGCATTACTTCTCCGCCGCAATGCGGGCAGTTCTTTAGCTTAAGCATGATTGCCCCCCTCCCCGTCGTGGATGGAACCGATGACTTCCCAATTACCGCCGTGAATGCAATATCCGCTTGTGTACGGTTCTCCCAAAAAACCCTTTTTTCTATGTCATCTTCCCATACAACTGGTTCGTCATAAACTTTATGCTTTCCGTAGTAATCGGTTTCTCGTCTTACAACATCCCCATCAAAAATCTTCTTCCCGTTCTTGTCGGTCAGACCGGTGTACTGGCAGACCGTGGAGGGGTCGACCTCGTACTTGTTTAGGACATCTGGAATATAGTCCTCGCAACAGATAAATGCTGTGCCGTCCTTGTATGTAATCAGACTTCCTTCCACCCACGCACCATTATCCAGCCGCTTGGCTTTGAAAAGGATTTCTCTCATTGGGCACCTCCGATGATCTCGTCAAGGGTGACGGTTTCGTCGGGACGGAGAGAGGGGAACATCCCTTTCTCCAGGCCAACAAAGAACCACCCATTATTATCTCGCATAGGGCAATCTACCATTGCAGGCCGCCCCAGTTCGTCTTTTTGGATATGTGTAAAATTTGGAAATGTTCCAGAACAGAACATCCTCTTGATATTCTTTGCGTCCTCCACCTCCTGCTGCGTCCAGCGGGGCTTGCGGATGATGCGGTCGGGGTAGTTGATAAGGTCTAATGCAATGCAGTCTTGAACGTCCCCATCTTTGTCTTCTATGAGCCCTTCCGGGGTAATGTGATATGGATTGCAGTACGAATCTGCAATGTAGAATTGTTCTCCCACATCGAACCCCAGCACCTCACAAATTCTCGGCTTGTCCATGTTGGCCTCCTTCCTTTTCACCCAATTTTTGCACCCTTCCTGTGGGTCAAAGTCCTTCTCAATTTCACACCCAATGCAGTTAAAACAAGTGCGTGGTTCATCATCCTCCACCACCCCATAGCCCATCAGGCGAGCGGCTTCGTGAGGGTTGGCTCTTACGTATTCATGACACGGCCTCTTTGTCCCTGCGTATTGCTGCACGGGTTCCCGAAGCTCGCAATAGTCGCAATCTTTTTTGCTATCGCAAAACTGCTCTAATGCCTGTTCAATGGTAAGTGCGACTTCGCCCGTCTTACTCCGAAACCTCATGGGCGGCCTCCTCAAAATGGATTCTCCCGCAGTTGTCATACCGCATCTGCTTGTCCTGTACGCCTCTCAGAATGATGTACGCCCGCCGGAGTTGGTCAATGTCGAAGTACCCGAAATGGCAATCCTCGATTGGTATTTCCATCTCATGGGCCAGCCAGCGGTAAAGGTCGTTGCGCTTCTTGTGGGCCTTTGGCTTTCCCTGCCAGAGCGGGTCAAAGAGAGCGTGACACATCTTTTTCCCTGTCCGCATCGGTTCGTCAGCCAACAGACCCAGGGCTTCCCGTGGGCGGGGCTTATGCGTCCCTACATAGGCCCCGCACTGCTCACAGAGGTAGCAATATCCGCTTCCGTACTCCCGTCCATAGACACGGGCATTAGAACCATAGGTCACACGCCCGCCGCAGATATTACAGCGGGTCGGATGGGTGTTTATCATGCTCGGCCTCCCTTCGCTGGCCCCAAGAGCAAAAATGTTCGTCTCCGTCGTGGTCTAAGTATGAGTGATGATGGATTTCGCATAGCATCCGCTTGCCAGTTTCCCATTCGTCGCAGATTTTGTAGTATATGCACTCCCGGCACCTGACCACAGGCACGGCGTCGATGGTGGGGGCATGACAAATCAAATTAAGAAAATTACGGTTACAGTTACGTTCAATGCCAGTTGCCCCTTTATATTGTTTCTCAACTTCGTCATAAATCATGTCAACATCAGCTAATCTCATGCCCGTCCTCCTCGTCCATGCGAGCGCCGCACGTTGGACAGTATGGCATATTCTCAAATGTTAGCGGCTGTGTTCCAGCACAAACAGAGCACCTAACTCTTGAAATGATTCCGCTTGCGGTTGAAAACTTTTCCCATCTCCCGTTCCTCACCTCCACAACGTCTGCGGCGGAGATAGCCACAAGCTCGGATATGCAATCCTCAAAAATCTGTGCAGCTCTTTCGTCGTTTTCTTCTTCGCAATCACGGCGATAGTTCTCAAATTTCTTGACAGCGACCGTCCTCTCGATGTACTCCTTCATTCGCTCCACCTTCGTTCGTGATCGTCCACAATCCGTTCAATGATTTCCAACTCTTCATCTGTCAGCGTCCGGTTCCACGCAATGGAGAAATCGCCCGTACACCGATTCGGGCAGGCCGTACACTCGCAGCGGCTGGCGCTGCTGGTATCATTCACCCTGAATGGGCAGCTATGGTTATAGCAGTCAGTTCTAATCCCTAATTCCCGTTCGACAAATTCAGTGGGATACATCGGCGGTATAGTTTTATTCTCCATCCTGCTCCCTCCGTAGTGCGGCCTCAGCCTCTGCGCGGGTTTTATAGGCGTTATCCCATGTTTCGGCGTTCAGCAGATCATTCAGCGTATCCATTCGGTTTTCGGTCACAAACGCTGGCTCCCCGCTTGGGTGCACCCAAATCCTATACACGGTCTCCCCAAACCCAAATCGAAACACAAAACACCGCCCATCCCTGTCCGCCTGGGCCAGTTCGCGGAGGCGGGTATATGTTACAGCGCAACCGCAGGACACACCATTCAAAAGCTCCACAAGGCCTTTCTCACGAGATTTAAGTGCTCCTATCTCTTCCGGCTCCAGGCCCGTGTCCTCGTAGGCGGCGAGGCGTTTTGCGGCTTCACCGCTTGGCCCATGATATGACCAGCAACCATATTCCTCGTTCCAGTAAGTCAACTGCTCCATGCAGTTCTCCAAACTCACCGTAAACTCGTCTACTTCTTCTACGGACTCACACTTTTTTTCCTCATAAACAGCATCATCCTCGTACATAGCTTTTTCCTCTGCCTCTTCCGGAGAATCCGCCTCAACATAAGCAAACCCGCTAAATGATACTTTGTATTTCAATGTCAGTCCTCCACCTTGTATTTGAATGACAGTGGGCAACACTCTACGCATTCCCCCACCAAAAAGCGAACATCCATACTCCGTATATCCAGTATCCCACTCTTTGTATGTTTCTTCGCAGTATTCGCAATTTTCCCAACTGTTTTCAAACTCATCCATCTCAATTCCCCAACATCTTTTAAGCTGTTACTGACGGAACGATATGTATCGGACGCAGATACAATCGCAAAGACATTTTATGCAAGTGTAGATCTCATGGCATCATCAAACAGGGTCTTTACCTTCTTGTTTACATCGTCCCTGATGCACTTTGCCATCTTGTCCATATACGGTTTTACTTCCGCCTCAATGTTAAGATAATTCTGGAGATATTCTTGGAAAGACACTTTTTTCTTCTTTCATACTACCCCATCTATCTTTCTGCTTCACAGTAAAGGACTGACTCTCAAACACGTCTTTGATTTGCTTTTTTGAGATATTCTTCGGCTGTGTATTCTTCAACATTGTCGCTGTTCCAGCCTCCGCCAATGTGAATCTTTGTTGTTTTAAGATAGTTGTTGACATATCCAACAATCGAATCGTTAACAATTCCCTCAATTTTGCCGCAAAGAACAGAATCAACTTTTGCGTGAGCAACGTCCATAATTGCCTGCTCGACGGCGTTTTTTGTATTGATTTTTGCGGATTCCTCGATAATACTTTGCAAATTTTCCATATCAATTGTTATTTTCATATTCAGTCCTCCTTCTGGCCGCGCCACTTTGGATTGCAATATTCGCATGGCGTATCGGATGCTTTCGCACAGATTGCGCACGGCTCATTTCCGTCTAAAACATCTTGTACCATATAATTTTCTAGTTCCTTGATTGCAGAGTCTCTTTGATTTTCTACAATTTCGATACACCGCTTCACCTGTTCCAACTCGGCCCGCAGCTTCTCGTTTTCGGCCTGGAGCGTGGAGAGGGCGGTGGCGGCGTCTTGGCACATCTTAATGTCTTCTGGTCCTCCTGCGGCGTTCTTTAACCGCTCAATCAGCTTCTCGTGGTCGGCGTTGGTTGGTTTATGGGCCTTCACGCCATGCGGGCACTCCATTCCATTAGGCAGGCAGCACTTTGGCTGCGCATTGTATTCGCACTCCTCAAAATTGTAGCATTCAAGCATTGGCATCCTCCTCTCCCTCCGGCGGGCGGCGGTAGGCTATCCAGTTCTCGCCGTATTTGTAGTCCTCTATGCGCTTTGCATAGAAGGGGTCCAGGATATTCCAATGTGGCGGAGGACTTTCTTCCCGCAGCCCAACGTGCCAATACGGTTGTCCTCCCATCTCCCGCAACTGCTCAATGGTCAGCGGCTCGTTCGGCGGGGACAGGGCGGAGATTGCCATATCAAGCGCCTGAACATCAAGGTCAAAAACATAGCTTCCAGATTCGTCGCATTCCGCCATCCCTTCACAATATTTCTTCAGTCCTGTAAGTTGAGTGATTGCCTCTTTCACGTCCATCCTCACCCCTCCTTTCCCGGCGGCTCCGGAAGGGGCATCCACCACAAGACAACAGCATCTTCCCAGTCCAGATATTCATCGATGATCCAGCCGTCAGCCTTATTCCACGATCCAAGCTGATACGCCTCCTCCAGTGTGATGTTCGGCCTCGGCTTCCCGCTCACGATACACAACACGGACTTATGTTCTGCCGGCATGGCATTTTCCGCGCTCACCCACTCGTTCGGCAGGGTGAGGGTGGGCATAGAGCGCACCTTGTCCAGAAATACCTCCCCGATCTGCACGGTTGCTGGATGGCACGCTTGGTCAATTATCTTTTCGCACCATCTTTTAAGTGCGTCTCCGTCAATCGCCCTTGCCATTTTTCAGCGCCTCCTCAGTCGCAATCATCTCGATTACCGGAACAACTTCAAAGTCTCTGTCCCACGAAGAACAGCCGCTTCTGGCTTGTGCTTCGGAGCGATATGTCTTGACAGAAACATCTTTCACTTCAGTAATCGGGCGGAAACTGAAATGTTTGGAAAGCCCACACCAAACCTCAGTTCGGTTCCTTCGCATAACTACATACCGTCTGCGCTCAATCCGCATCGTTCAGGACCTCCATCCTTTTTCATCACCATCTCCACGGCCTCGTCCGTCAGCGGGCGGGAACAATGCGGGCAAAAACTGATTTTCTGTGGCTTACAGTGCCCTGTTTTCAATTCCCCGTTCAGGATGCTGTATGCCCCAAATTTTGCACATATCCCTCAGAATCTGGCTTGCAATAAGGACACCCCGGAAACACCTTCTCCACCTGCTCCCCGGCTGACGGGGCGGAGGGCGGTGAGGATAGTGTCCAATACAAGCTTGAACGACACAGCCATACCAGCCGCTATAAACGAACCTTGACCCTCGTATTCATCGGTCAGTTCTTTAAGGCTATCATTCAAAATTTTAGCTTTTGCGATTGCTTCTTCCAGCTTCATAGTTGGGCCTCCCTTTCCATCTTCTCCCTGATGGCTGACAGGATGAAATCCCGGTTCAGCACATACAGGTCCGTAATTCCGTGCTCCTTGCACATCTTGATGATCTCGTCCATGATGTAGTTTTCGATATCTTCTTTCCAGAGGACAACCGCCTGTATCGTTGCAGAGGCCACGGTGTTTCCATTCTCGTCTGTTCTGACTTGCAAGGCTGGGTCCTCAATGTCAACATATTCTCCCGGGTTCTTCATTCCAGCTTCTCCAGCATCTCCATCTCCTCCGACGTCGGCCGATCAAGCGGATAGTATCGTGTAATACACCCATGATCGTAGTCAGGGTCCCACAAAACCCACATCACATCCATCAGCGGTGCGCCTCTGCCTCTGGTTTTGAATAGAAAGTCCGGCCGCCATGTCAGCGGTAAAATCCACTCTGGCGGCATCTTTTCAAATAGCGGCTTTCTTTTCTTTGCGTGCCAATACTGGCTTTTCAGTAGAAGTACAAACGGCTTTTCGTGTTCCATGCACCGCTGAATGAATGCCTCTGACTGTGAGAAAGGAGGGTTTGTTATAATCCAGTCACAGTCCATCAGTGGAGCAGTCAGAAAATCATCTCCACGCTGGATGTCCGTCCCGATTACCTGATACCCCATTTTCTCCATCACACGAACCATGTGACCATCCCCACAGGCAGGCTCCCAAATTTTTGTACCCTTTTGGAGATCCAGAAACTTCATCAGCGCAAAAGTGGCATCCGGCGGAGTCGGATAAAAATCGGAACAGGCTCTCTTGTAAGCTGTATTCCCTCCAGCAATCTGGCTGGCCTGTAAACTATCCATGCGCTCAAGAATCGGCGCGCGGGTGTTCCAGGCGAGGCGGGCTTCGTGTTCCGTCTTATACCATCCGCTGTTCGTAAAACATTTCATGCAGATCACATTTCTGCGGACATTTGGCTGATAGTAACGTTCGTTCCGCACCCTTGCCTGTCCTCTGCACATAGGGCACGGCACAAGCACCCCCGCATCCGTCAGCCGCTTGGCCGCCTCGTGATCGCCCAGCAGGGCGCGCTTGACATCATTCATAAAAATCCCTCCAGCCTTATTTGATCGGCATTTCTTTGCAGGCTTTTCATCTGTTCCCTATAGGCTAAAAACTGCCTTGTGTACTCGTATGACTGCCCGAAGACAGCCTCCATTGCTCTATACCGCTTGGGTTCAAACTCATGGACAAGATCAATCTCCTGTTCAAAATCTTTTTCCAAACGGGCAGCCAGCACAACCTGTACGCTTCATACCCCACAATTTCGTAGCAGTCTGACCTGATGATTCCGGCCCATTTCCGATATGCCTCTTTTTCCGCATCTCCCCACCAAAAGACTGGACGGTAGTTGTCGGGGCCACAAAAAATCTCGTCATAACACGATTTATAGGCGCTGCTCCGTGTTCCACCCTCTTTTTTACGGATACCAGTGATGTTAAGGTCGTAATCTCCAATTAAAAGTTCCTTGTGTGCGGGCACCTTTTTTGAATACTCGCAGCACTTGGCTGAAATCCTAAAATCTGGTGGGTTCTGCCGGATAAACTCCTTCAGACCTTTGACATACGCAATGTTAAACCTAGATTCTCTCCCGTTAGCTGTCTTGAAATCATTGCACCACCACCTGAGCGCTGAGCGGCATCCAGGATATCTGTCGAGCAACACTTCCAGCGGCTTATCCTCCCATTGGAACCCGTGTTTCTGGAGCCGATAAATCATGCTGGACACATACTTGGACCAGAACGGAACCCCATAATCTCGGCAACAACTCGGGATTGCCTTTTGGGGAAAAAGTCGCTTGATCTGGATGCCATAACGCTCTTTGAGGCGCATCAAATGCTCTTTCGTAGCGTCATATTCCAGACCTGTGTCGTTAAACACAAATGTTGTTTTAGCCCGGCCTCCACACCGAATGACCAAGTCCAGAACAATATCGCTGTCATAACCTCCGGAAATCGAACACATGACTTTTTTCATGCTGCTTTAATGCATAGTAGCATTTCTGTGCTGTGTTTTGCATTTCAAAAATCTGCGGCCAGTTAGATAAATCACGTACACCATAGATATCTAGCTTGATCTCACTGATTTTTTCCTCCCGAAAAAAGCGTTATTTCCTCCACTGCTCTTCCTTCTTCCCTTTACCTTGTTCCAGCGGGCAGCTCTCGATGGCGTATGTAGTCACCCAATGCTTTACGCCGTATTGATCTCTCCCAACAATGAACGTCCGTTTCTTGGCCGTCCAGCCCGGTACTGGCTTTCCCTCGCGCAGCCATGGACACTTGCTGATCGGGCAGCAGCAATCCATGCAGGGGTTGGCTGAATACCGCCGGATGGGGACCAAGTATTGTTCAAGTTCGCCCATAGGGCCTTACCTCCACCTGTATGTTATCGTTTTCCCAAAATTCATGGGACACTTTCCGCACCCATTCCCGGTTGTCGTCCGGCAGTATGTAGCCTTTCATGGCGTCTAAAAATGCCTTACCCATGGCGGCGTGATTGTCCACGTCCAGGCCATCGTTCCAGCGAAAAATGACTTCGACAGGGCCTTTGACGAACTGTTTTCGGATATGTGCCTTTTTCATGGACCACAGCGCCAGAGAGTGGAGTTCTTCTGCGTCCCGCTTCCGCTGTGACCAATGTTTCCCGGCATAATACGCATTCAGGCCAAACCGCTTGTTCCAGGCCGCTTTTCCCCTTTTGGTGGGCGGATACGGAATTTCAAAAATCAAATTCCCATCCTCCTTGCCAGCTCTTTCAGGGCTGCCTCGTATTCGTCCGGCGGCAATCCCTGAGCTTTTTCTTCTCCCGCTCATAAGCGGTCCAGTCAGCGTTCCCAGCCGTAGACTCCATCGCTTTCTCCCTTCTTTTGTGTATCGGCGGCACCGGGCATCATAGACCAGCTGGATGTTTGCCGTTGAGCCGTAGGAGCGATTTTTTCAGGATGCTCATCCCGGCGTTATACCCATAGGCCGCGATGTCCTTTTCTCCCCTCGGTTCCAGCGAAAAGGCGTTGTCCGCCCGGTTTGTGATGTCCGCCGACCCGCCGATGTCGTCCGCGGTCAGCAGCTTTTTTGTCGTTATCGCCCTTCCGGGGTGTGCCACCAGATGCACATGCACCTCGTTTTTCTTGGCGAACTCCACCAGCCGCCCCCGTGAACCGGCTCTGCGCCCGGTAGAAGTCCTTATCGCTCTGGTCGTTGAACCGGGCGGTCATCAGGGTTGTCCACAAGAAATACACAGCAGCCGAACCGGCGAACGGCATACTCGAACACGGAAATGATGCTGTCCTCGTCCCCATCGATCCGGTCGCGATCTCCTTCGGGCGTGTAGTAATACAGCTTCCCGGACACCGGGTCCCGCTTCGGCTCGATATGCCCGGCCCCAGCGGCCTGTAGCATGGCCCACTGCTTGAAGCGCCAGGCCGACAGTTCCCCGGGTATGCGCAGACCGGGAACCCCTGGTCGATGGCATTTAGAAGCAGCTGGGACAGTAGCGTGGACTTGCCGCTGCCGCGCTTTCCAGTCCACACGGACAGCTCCGATGGGGCAAAGCCTCCGATGGACTGGTCCAGTGCTTTTTAGACCGGACATGACGGCGACGGATGCGCTGGGGTCTCTCCGCTCCACGTCCGCCAGGTCCAACAGACCGTCCATGGGTTGTTCCACGGCCCCCAGCAGCAGGTGGTCCACGGCCTTCCTGCCGCCGGAAGCCAGCACGTCCCGGATACGGGAACATTTCCCGAAGGCCCCTTCCTTTGGCAGCAGCACAGCCACAGATGGCGCGTATTCTTTGAGTGCGTCCGCCACGGCTTCGGCCGTATCACGGTCGGACAGAGCCAAAAACACAGATGGGAAGGCACTCAAGAATGGTTCAGCATCCCGGAAGTTCTCAAAGCCCGCTCCGTAGGCAAGGCAACGGCGTTCTGGTTGTCCAGGGCTGTCACATCCTGGGCGTCCGCCACAAACCACAGCGTTTTCCGGGTGTCCATGGCGATCTCGTCGTAAAGCAGCCAACGGAAGCATCAGGTAAACTTGGCAAATGGATCTTCTCCTCCTTCGGGTGGTTCATCTTCCCATCTCCCCTGGTTTAGCCAAGTGGCGGGATTTGGGATATATTGTCCTCCGTCTTTCTGCCACTTTGGCCATAGCTTCTGTTTGGAAACGGCATCCAAAATGGTTTCTGTCAGCTCTTCTGACGGTTTCAGTTTCTCCCAAGACTCCCTGGCTTTTTCTTTTTCCCGGTTTTGTTTGGGTACAAAGCCCAAAACCTGTCAAACCGTTCCCCTGGGGGACGATAGGGGATTTATTTCTCTGTTAGGAGAGATAGTATCGGTTTCGGTTTCGGTTTCGGTTTTTTGGGTTGTTGGGTTTCTTTTGGGTTTTTTTCGGTTTTCTTAGGCCTCCTGCCCTTAACCCCATTTTCCCTGTTTTTCTCCGCCTTTTTGGTATAGGACTCCTTAAAACGGTCCTCCTGCATCATGACACGTTCGGCAAAAAACCGCTCATTGCCACAGTGCTATCGGCGTCCCTGACTCGCTGTATTCCAGCAAAGCCCTGCACAGCCGACCGAACTCTGCATCGTTGAGTGCAGACATCTCCCTTTTGTATTCCCATGGGAGTGCAGCATAGTTTCTGGCCATCGTGTCACCTCAAAACGGCAGCTCGCCGTCTTCCTCCGAGATTTCCGCAAAATCAGCCTGCTTGTATTCCGGCGCTTCCTTATTCTCCTTCTTGGAGTCTCCGAAGTACACGTTGTCGGCCACAACCTCCGCTGTACGGCGCTTGTTCCCACTCTTGTCCGTCCACTCTCTGATCTGTAACCGTCCCTCTACAATCGCCATACGGCCCTTGGAGAAGTATTTTGAGACAAACTCTGCCGTGTTGCGCCACGCAACCACTTCAATGAAGTCCGTCTCCTTCTCCCCGTTGGTCTTGAAATCCCGGTCTACGGCCAGTGTAAAGGATGTGACAGCCGTCCCACCGTTTGTCCGTCTGATTTCCGGGTCTTTCGTCATCCGGCCCAGCAAAAAACATTTATTCAGCATTTTCGACTCCTTTGTGATAGATCATATCCTCCCGGTTCCAGTCCGGGTAAAACCCTTTCAGATACGCCACCAGATAGCAGTACAGGCTTTCTCTGGTGGTGCCTCGTCCTAGCCTCTGGATGTTCGCGCCCTCGTCATAGGCTCTGTGACAGGCCGGGCAGAGGGTCACGATATTTCTCTCGATCCCCTTTCCTCCCTGGCTCCGGCGGACCACATGGGCCACCGGATCACCATATGGAGAGCCGCACAGCACACAGAAGCCATTGTCCCGGATGTACACGGCTTTCTTGACTTCCGGAGGAATAGATGTTGCCTTAGTCTCTGCCCGCATGTCCCCACTCCCTTTCCACCTGTGCATCCAGCATTCGAAGCTGCAACTTCATGGCATTGATTGCTTCAAGGGCGGATTTGTAAACGACCTCTGCGCAGTCCCGTTCAAACCGCAGCTTTGCGATTTCCCGGTCTCCACGGCAGATGTCGGAGATGATCGTTACCGGCGTACCTTTGGACCGTTCATCCAAAATTCTCTTTGCCAGGGCGATCCGGTATTCCTGTTCAGACTGGGCATAGGAGCGTCCGCGCTTCCCAAGCTCCTGCACGGCGGCGTCCAACAGCTTGCTTTTTCTGGCTGATCTCGGAGATCAAATCAATCATGGTTCATCTCCTTAATACAGTCCAGGCAGTAGACGTGCCCGAACTTCTCCATGCTGGCGTTCACGTGCTTCATGATCGACACCGTGACGCCTTTGGAGTCCTTGTACGCTTCCAAGACCTTCCCGCATTTCTCGCATGTGGTGACATCGACTTTCGCCGCAATATCGGTCTTGTCATACTTCGTCTTGTCCTTGTCCCAGTACACGTCAGCGGCGATCCCAAGGGCCTTGCAAGGCCACGGAGAGGGCATCCGTCAAGGCCATCTTGTAGCACTCGTCAGAGGTGTACAGACCGCTCTTCTCTTTTTGTGATAGAGGCGCTGCCGCCGGTACCGGGAACTGCCTCGGACCACTCGCCGTTGTATTTGTAGTACAGTGAGATGTCCATGAATGCGGAGATTTCCCCGTTGGCCCCGGTCCCCAGCCACTCCCGGTCAATGGTGTATTTCCAGCCAATGCCACATGGGCCGAATTGCTCCGTCAGCTTCTTGATGCGCCACATAGGGTTGATATCGGTCTTTCCGTTCAGCCGCCCACCTCTGATCTCCTTCTTGGCCTCTGCGGGGACGGCCCGGACATTGTTGTAAATGTCAAGGTTCATCACTTCACCCCCACAGAAATCCCTTCAACCAAGACAGCCCCAGGCACTTCCTGCCCAGCCTTTAGGACCTTGCCCAGCTCGCTCTTGCTGATTTCCGGGGCTTTGTACCGGATGCACTCCTTATGCCCGTTCAGCTCCGCCCACTCGATGGCGGCGGAAGGGTTGTCCACATTTACGGAAGTGGTCTTTCGGAACGTCACCGCGCATTTCGGCGTGGAGAACTTCTCCCCGTGTAGCGCGTAAGAGAGATACTCCTTGAGCCGCGCCGCCTTGTTCTCTGCCACTTTCTGCCGCTCCGCCAGGGCCTCCTTCTCCGCTTTGATGGCTTCCGCATCGGAAACCAAGTTCTTGTAGTAACAGGCGATGTTCTCGATCTTCTGGTCCCGCGCCATTTGGAGATTGTCCAGCGCCTCAAAGTCGGTGATCTCTCCAGTCTCCGGGTCTGCCAGATCAGTAATGGCCTTATCGATCTCGTAAAGTGTCATGTCATGTTCTCCCTTCATTCCAAGCTCTCACCGCGTGATTTATATCAGTAAATTTCCGAGTTCGCCATCCGCAGGCGTCGCAGGCCACCAGGAACATATCCGGGTTGCCCTCGATTGCCAATCGCTGGCCGGAATACAGGCCACATCTTGGGCAGGGACCTAACTCGCCTCTTGGGCGTTTCGCATGTGCGTTCATTCTTCGCACCACCAGATATCCGCCGTTTTTACTCCCAGTGATAAGGCTTCCTGGTGCTCCTTGACGGCAATGTCAATGTGGTCTTCCTTGACTGCCGTCCCGGTATCATCCGCCCGCAGATAGGCCATCTCGCCGTTGTACTCGATCATGATGGTGCTGCCCAGCGGTATAATGTCCGTATCCACGGCGCAGCTCACATAGGGCGTTACACGCCTGCCGCTGGCTGTGATGCCGGAGCCTGTCCCACAGATGTGGGGCCGTTCCTCGCAGCAGTAGAAGGTGATGGTCACGTCCTCCAGCTTGTGAGACCGGGCCAGCAAAGCGGCTTCGATCAGCTCATTCTCGTTTTCCTCGATCTCTTCTTCTGTCAGATAACAGCGAGTGGTGGCCGGGGTATCGTCGCCGGGTAAGCTGCCGTCCTGCGTGGCGGGCTCCGGCTTGTGCATAGCGGGCAGTTCCGCCTCCACCGTCATAATCAGGTAGCTTCCCAGCCACGCCAGCAGCAGAAGCAGGAACAGAAGATATGTAATCAGATGCAACCGCCTCTGGCTCCGGCGCCGCCGCTCTTCGCGGGTCAGCTTTTTCATAAGATATGCCTCACCGCTTCCTCACGGGTAATATAGAAATGGATGCCCGTGCTGTACTCGTTCCAGCGGTTTTCGTCGAAATCCAAAACGGAGGCCACAGTTCCGGGAATGTAATGGAAGTTCTTATCTCTATCACTGACGGCGGCCTGCTCCAATGCATTCCCCTCTAAATCCTGAATCTCCAAAACGGTTGCCTTTGAGCAGCGGCACTTCCGGCCTGTTGCGGAACTGCGCACGGCATCTTCGGTAATTTCCAGCTTTACAATGCACTCATGACCGCCGGTTTTGACCCTTGCCTTTTTCCAGCCGACAAAAGCGCCGATTTCCGGGCAGGCAATGGGATAAAATAAATTTTTTGCCTTTTCAATGTAGTCGGCCCTGGACAGGTTGGCCCCTGGACAGGTTGGCCCCGGACAGGTTGGCCCCGGGACAGGTTGGCCCTGGACAGGTTGGCCCCGGACAGGTCGGCCCCGAACAGGTCGGCCCCAGACAGGTCGGCCCTGGACAGGTTGGACCCCCCGAACAGGTCGGCCCTGGACAGGTTGGCCCCAACAGGTTGGCCCCGGAACAGGTTGGCCCCAGACAGGTTGGCCCCGGACAGGTTGGCCCTGGACAGGTCGGCCCTGGACAGGTTGGCCCTGGACAGGTTGGCCCTGGACAGGTCGGCCCCGGACAGGTCGGCCCCGAACAGGTTGGCCCTGGACAGGTTGGCCCCGGACAGGTCGGCCCCGAACAGGTCGGCCCCAGACAGGTTGGCCCCGGACAGGTTGGCCCGTTTTCCGCCATTTTCGCCTCGTAGCCATTTAAGGTGCTTGTCCAAAATATTTTTCAACTCTTGTTTGTCCATGCGTTATTCCTCCTTGTAGGTTTCCCGGAAGCTGCCTTCGTGGGGGAAATCGAACTCCACGGTGAAATGATGGTGCCGCTCGTTGATGGAGACCACCCAGCAGGGTCTAGGGCCGTTTTTCTTTCATGAATGCGCTGGTGTCCATGGTGGGTCAGGTACAGTACGTCTCCGACTTTCACCGCTCTCCCTCCATCCAGGAAAGGAAGCGCATGAACCATGACGTAGCCGTACAAATGCCGATTAAAGCAAAAATGTATGTACTCATTTTTATCTCCCTGCACGCACAAATCGGATTATTTCGTCATCAGTCAGTGACAAAACCTTATCTAAGGCGCTAATATCATCCAACCACCATTTGCGCTTTCCGCTTAGTTTCATAGAGATATTAGATTGGGTCATTCCGGCCAATTCTCCCAGGTCCCGATCGGTATACCCCATACGTCCTCCAGCAGAGCGAAGAATCCTCGCCCTCTGTTCACATGGGGGAACAGAAAACCTGCTTAGTTTTGTTCGCGCCATGATTTCCTCCTTGATTTTCCCCTTGGAGGCGATATACTGTATCCAAAGGGATTGTTCGTGGTTGCTCAATCCTTGCCCGTCTGACTGCTGGTAACGGTCAGGCGGGATTTTTTACACATCTTCCGGGTACGCACTGGATACCAGTTCTTTCAGTTCCATCAAGTCGATGCCGGGATCATGTGCCGCCCGGTCCAGAATCAGCTCCTTCAACTTGGGGCCAGCACCTTCCAGTGCCTTGCGGTAATCTTCAAATGTGTAATCCATGTGGGCCTCCTCCCATGTGCGGCCCTTCCAGGCGAGACAGAGATTGTCCATAAGACGATTGGTGTTCCTTTTGCCTGCCTTTCAAGGGCTTGAATGCTGTCTTTTCGTTCATAAAAACCTCCTTGTCATTTGACCCGGAGGCGTATATAATAACCTCGCGGGCCTGTTGGTGCACTCAATAGGTCTCCGCAGCCCTCGTCGGTGGTGGTGCATCGGCGGGGGCATCTTTTATTGTCCTTTCTCCATGGATGTGATAGGATGGGGAGAAAGGAGGTGAGATAATGGATCGTTCTAAAAAAAAGTACGCAATCGAAGCCGCCAAAGAAATTACCGTAGCTGTTATGAGCGAAGGTAATCTGCGTGTAGATAAAGCGGGCGGAGAAAGCGTAGGGGACTTCTTTCAAGCGGTTTATTCTAAAATTGAAGAAATCGCAAAAAGATGTTCCCGGTCTTGGCAATCAGTAACTAGACAGAGACCTCTCTAAAACGGCGGCGACTTCCGGTAGAGCTTGCACCTCTGCGGGAGTCGCTTCCTTTTGGATGCTCTCTCAACAAATTCGATAAGCGCATTTTCAAGGCGTTCTCTTGTAGTCATTCTTATACCTCCTTACCCCTCATCATGATCCGAAAGAAGCTCGTCTACGGTGACGCCGTAGAGCTTTGCGATTGCAGGGAGCATACTAGCTCTAGGAAGTGATCCGCCCTGTTCTCTCTCCCAAAGGCAAACAGCAGAATCGGAAATACCAAGTCTGTCCCCAACCTCCCTTTGTGAAAGACCCGCTTTTTCCCTGCATTCCTTAAATCTCAAAATTTCACCCCCAAAACGCTTAATATTACTTGACATTTTTTGGGCTGCACCGCTTAATATTGAATTGTCAGGACAATAGAAAACGGTGCAAGCCCAATATTAAGTGGGCCTGGTTTTTTGCGGCTAAATCACTTAACAATATTAAGTATAAGGCATATGCAGCTTAATGTCAAGTCCCTTTTCTTAATTTTATTAAGTGATTTTGAAGAGGACTTTATGGACATTATTTTTTTCCTTTCTCAAATTGATCGTCTTCGTAAAAAGAGAGAAAACTAACAAAAGCAGAATTTTATGAAAGAGCAGATATAACGGCATCCGCAGTATCCCAATGGAGGAACGAAAAAACTGTTCCGGCAGAAACAACTATACAAAGAATTGCGGATTTGTTCGGGGTTGAAGTTTCTTTTTTGACCGGAGAGCAAAAAAATACCGCCCCCATTTCTGAGGACGGTAAAGCTGAAATCTTGTCTATTTTTGAGTCCTTATCGCCTGATAGGCGCTCCAAATTGCTTGAACTGGCTCGTCTCTATTTAGCCGATCAGAGCAAAAGCGAAGAAAGCAAATAAAATCATCTTCATCTTTTTACTCTCTCACAGAGCAATTCAACGCAGGTCACATCTCGTTCATCCATCTTCCAGTTGCTCCCTTCGTTAGAACATTTGTTCTATTGTTTGTAGTATAGCATGATAAGCCATAGCGTGCAAGTGAAAATATGCGCTGAAATTTTGTGAAAATTACTGTTCTTCTTGTTCAAGAAGTTTTTTCAAGCTCTGCATGGATAATCAGCATTGCGCCCAGGATCGCGGATTCCCGGTCTTTGCGGGTATCAAGCAGGGCAAGTAAGGATTCTCTGAAAGTCATGGTGCTGCCTCCCATTATAGATTCTACTATATGGGGAATACAGTCGAAAATTGCATGGAGACGTGCAACAAAAAATAAAATTTTTGAGAGAGGGAAAATTATGAAATGCCCTAAGTGTGGAAGCGAAAACGTCAGCGTTCAAATGGTAACCGAAACGCAGTTAGTAGACAAACATCATGGAATTATATGGTGGATTTGCATTGGCTGGTGGTGGATTTTTATTAAATGGCTTGTGTTTACACTTCCTGCGTTAATCGTAAAAATTTTTGCGCCCAAAAAACAAAAACTGAAACAAAAGCAAAAAATCTGTGTGTGTTTGCCAAAATTGCGGGTATCATTGGGAAGCATAAAAAACCGCCGTCAGGTCTCCCCTGGCGGCGTACTTCTAAGGAGGTGATCTGCTTGAAGCTGCCAAGCGCCAAAAAGACTCCCATCTGGTAACTGGAATGTTAGCGTTATGATAGCTGGGGAGAGAATATCCATTACCGCCCCAACAAAAAAAGAGGCAGAAAATCAGGCAGCAGCGATAAAGTCCGGAGCCAAAGCGGCCAGGAAAAAGACTGGGCTGACTGTTGGCGAGGCTATAGACCAATATGTAGAAAGTAAGGACGCCGTTTTGTCTCCAGCCACAATTGCCGGATATAAGAGGATACGTGCGAACGCTTTACAGGACATCTTGGATATTGATTTGGACCGCCTCACGCCGCAAATCGTCCAGCGGTCTATCAATATGATGGCTCGGAATAAATCTCCTAAGACTGTCCGAAACGCTCATGGGCTATTAAGTGCTACATTAGCAGTTTACAGGCCAGACATAGCTCTTAGAACCACTCTCCCGCAAAAGGTACGCTATGAAATTTCTATCCCGTCAGACGATGATATAGGCGCCATCATGAATGCGTGTAAGGACACCGAAAACGAGCTGCCGATTATGCTTGCTCTCTGGCTTGGTTTGCGTATGTCTGAAATCTTAGGCCTCAAGTGGGAAGATGTTGACGGTGATGTCCTCCACATCCGGCGCGCAAAAGTGGACGAAGGCGTTCAAGACGACCAAAACATATATCTCCAAACGGGACCTTGATCTCCCAGAGTATCTTCAAAATTTGATTGCAGTAGCACCGCATAATGGGGAGTATATTGTAAATCTTTCACGCCGCGCCCTGTATTGTCGATTCCAAACCATCTGCAAAAAGGCTGGCGTCCAGCACTACCGCTTCCACGATCTACGCCATATTAACGCCTCCGTCATGCTGGCCCTTGGAATACCAAACAAGTACGCGGAGGAGCGCATGGGACACGCCACTGACAATATGTTAAAAACCGTCTACCAGCATACAATCAGCTCCGAACAAAGGGCAACCGCGCGCAAAGTAAATGGCTATTTCGAATCCAAATTGCAGATAAATTTACAGACAGATTAGAGAAAACCCTTTATTTCCAATAGTTTTATTAGTTATCTATCGGGGTTCGAATCCCCGACGGGTCACCAAAAAGAAAGACACGACTTTCGTCGTGTCTTTTTTTGGGTTTCGCAGGCCAATGGCCCGCGAAACCCTTCGGCGATTCAAATGCTCGGCGGAAATGAATTCTGCCTCCGCCAAGGTTCCGCCTGCGGCAAAACGCTTGTACTGCGCAAACGCACCGTCCTGCCGTGCGGAGCTCCAATGTCCGCATCTCTTCTGTCAACACAAGCTGTAGAAACCTCCTGAAGGGCTAATGCTTCAGGAGGTTTTTACAGCCGGAAAATACCAGGGATTGTTCGTAACGGGTTACCAGCAAGGGATATATCAAATTTCGCTTCGATTGCCCTGTAGGATTTGGAGTCGCTGTGAAGTCTCCGCCAGCAATTTCAATGCCGATGCTTCCAGCACCGCCTGACTCGCCGCCTGCATGATCGGGCAGATCTGTCCCCCCAAGAACTCTCTGTTGGCTTCGCACGGAAGCGATTCATCCGCCCGTGCTGGGGCAGCCGCTGTGGTGCTCCGCCCGCTCCCGTCCCAGGCTGCTTACAGGGTCATCTCCTCCCCCGGCTGAAGGACTTTGGCGGCAAATCCCGCCTCTTTGCAGGCGGCGGCGAATGCCTCCGGATCCTGGGTGATGGCCTGGAAGGTGTTGTAGTGCATGGGGACCGTCAGTCGGGGCCGGATCAGCTTCACTGCCCGGAGGGCATCCGCCGGGCCCATGGTGTAGAAATCTCCGATGGGCAGCAGCGCCACGTCGATGTCCTCGTCTGCCAGCAGGGTCATATCGGTCATCAGGGCCGTGTCTCCAGCATGATAGATCTTCCTGCCCCCCATCTCAAAAAGGAAGCCGCAGGCAGGACAGCCCGCCGCACCGCCGCCGTGGAGGGCCTGGAAAAACTTGGCGCAGCCAAAGGACAGGCGGACCGTGCCGCCCAGATTTCCGGCGACGCATGCCACCCCCGCAGGGACAAACACCGCATCCGCCAGATCCGCTGTGCAGCAGACCGGCGCACCGGTACGTCTGGCGATGGCGGCTGCATCCCCCACGTGGTCCCCATGGCCGTGGGTGACAAAAATCACGTCCGGGTCCACCTTCTCTGCCCATTCAGGACGGCCAGCCCCGGTGAGGAAGGGGTCCGTCAGGACTTTGTGGACGCCGTCATCCAGCAGAAAGCAGGCATGGCCCAGAAATTGCAGCTTCATATATGCAGCACTCCTTTTTCCAAGATGGGACGGACAGCTGTCAGAGCCTCCGTCGGTTGGTTCTCTTGATGGGATGATATCATATCCGGTGGGCAAAGTAAATTCCAGCCTCCACGAAAAAAGCGGCGCCGGGCTTTTTCGGGCCCGACGCCGTCCGCATATTCCATCTTTCTTACAGCCGGGCCAGGATGGCATCGCCCATGGCAGCGCAGCCCACCTTCTCACATCCGGGCCGCCAGATGTCGGCGGTGCGGATGCCGTCGTTCAGCACTTGATTCACCGCAGCTTCGATGCAGTCTGCCTCCGCCGCCATATCGAAGCAGCACTCGGAATGGGGCATGGGTGGCGATCGCCTCCCGGGCTGGCGCAGTAGACGCCGCCGATCAGCTCGCGATAAAAATTCTTTTTTCTTCCATACTGGGGCCGCAGGCTCCATTACCGCGCCTGGATGCTGGCCATCAGGGCCGCCGATGGAGCAGCAATGATCTTTCTGGATGTCCAACTGGGGCGGGAAGATGGCTCCGCCTGGAAGGTCTCGCCACCGCGTCCAGCACCCGCAGGGTCTCGTGACGGTGATGACGCCGGTGTCAAAGTTCTGCAGATAACACCGTGGCCCCCCCGGATGGCTGTGGTGCTGGCTGACGGGCACTCCAGGATGGGCAGACCGATGTTGATGGCATTGCGGTAGAAAATCCGGGCAAAGCTGGCGGCGATGACGCAGGCGATGCCGGCGGTCTTGATGGCCAGGGGCGCGTGCTCCCCGGCTGGAGCCGCAGCCGAAAGTTCTCGCCCCCCACCATGATGTCGCCCGCCTGCACCCGGGTGATGAAGGTCTTGTCAATGTGTTCACGTGGCCCATGCGGCCCACAAAGTTGCGGTTGGTGGTGGAGACGCACCGCTCCCCTTCCGCCAGAATGCCCATGTAGCCCGCCGAGACACGGCCCGCAGGTGGGGGTGGAGACAATGCACCCGGCGTCGACAAAGGCGGTGGTGTAGCCCCGCTCGATGCAGGTCCTGTACACCTCCATGGTGGCGGGAATGATGATGCCCCGGACGCCGTCGGCGATGTGGCGGCCCTTCAAAATGTTGTAAGCGGCTTCCATATCCTCAATGCGGCCGTTGGTGCAGGAACCGATGACCACCTGATCGATTTTGATGTCCCTGCCCTCGGCGGCCGGGTGGGTGTTCTCCGGCAGGTGGGGCCAGCTGACGGTGGGCACCAGGGTGTCCAGGTCAATGGTGATGGTCCGCTCGTACTCTGCGTCCGGATCTGCCTCGTATTTCTTCCATTCCCGCCGGCTGCGGCCCCTTCAGGTACGCCTCGCAGGTCTCGTCCACCGGGAAGATGCCGTTCTTGGCACCGGCCTCGATAGCCATGTTGCAGATGCACAGCCGGTCATCCATAGTCAGGCTCTGCACGCCGGGGCCGATGAACTCCAGGCTCTTGTAGAGGGCGCCGGAGACGCCGATGAGTCCGATCAGGTGCAAGATCACGTCCTTGCCGGACACAGGCCGCCGCAGACTGCCGGTCAGCTCCACACGTGCAGGTGTGGCTGTCGGCACCAATGATGCAGTCACCGGCGGTCACAATGCCCTGCTCCGGCAGGAGGGCGTGCTCCACGCCCATCTTGCCCACGTCGAAGAAGTTGACGATGCCGTGTCTGCAGGCGAACTCCCGGCACTGCTTGGACTGCTGGGCGCTCTTGATATCCTTGTTGGGCACAAAGTGGTCCAGCACAATGTTCACGCGGGTCTTGTCGAAAACATCGCAAAAGCCCGCCTTTTCAAACTCGTTGATGGCCACCGGAGTGGTGATGTCGTTGCAGCCCCAGGTCTCTCTGCCATCTGGCCACTTCAGCCCTACGTAGCTGCAGGCCCGGCTGTCGGTGTCAGGGTCCAGTGCGTGCTCGCTGTAATGCACCAGGGTGAAGTGCATGCCGGTGGTCTGCTCGATGGCGTTGGCCACAGCATCCAGACGGCCGTTGCCGGCGGCGCCGCACTGGATCATCCGGCTGCCGCGGCGCAGAGTCAGGTTGGCGGAGATGGACCCGTCCTGGTTCTGTGTGTAGTGGGCGGCAGTGACATTCAGCGGGGCCGCGTTGTTGACGTAGTTGTCCTCAAACACCTCCAGCACCTCCTGGACGGAGAGTTCCCGGTGGTCGTGGTCGCTGACCTCCTTGACCCGGTAGCCCAGCTGCTCCCGCATGTGGGGCGGCGGGTTATAGCCGTAGTTCTGCTGCAGCAGGAAGCCGATGCCTCCCTTGCCGCTCTGGCTGTTGATGCGGATGACGTCGCGTCGTAGGTGCGGCTGATGTCGTGGGGGCTGGTGGTGCTCCTTCCGGTAGGTCATGCCCTTGGCAATGGCGTCCTGGTGGCTGCCGGAGAAGGCGGCGAACACCAGGCTGCCGGCGTAGGGGCTGCGCTCATAGACGTGCATCCGTGTCACCCGCTCGTATACCTCGCAGATAGCGGGCATATCGGAGAAGTCCAGCTTCGGGTCCACGCCGTGGCTGTACATGTTCATGGCCAGGGTGATGGCATCCACGTTGCCGGTGCGCTCGCCGTTGCCGAACAGGCAGCATTCAATGCGCTGGGCACCGGCCAGAACAGCCAGCTCGGCATCTGCCACGCCGCAGCCGCGGTCGTTGTGGGGGTGGGTGGAGAGAACCACGGCATCCCGGTACTTGAGGTGCTTGGAGCACCATTCGATCTGGTTGGCGTAAATGTGCGGCATGCTCATTTCCACCGTGACCGGCAGATTGATGATCATCGGGCGGTCCGGGGTGGGTTGCATCACGTCCAGCACTGCGTTGCAGACTTCCACGGCGTACTCCGGCTCTGTGCCGGTGAAGCTCTCCGGGCTGTACTCAAAGAGGAAATTGCCCTCGTACTCCCGGCTCAATTCCTTGATGAGCTTGGCACCGTCCACGGCGATTTGCTTGATCTCCTCCCTGGACTTGTGGAACACCTCCCGCCGCTGGGCCTCGCTGGTGGAGTTGTAGAAGTGGATGATGGCCCGGGGGCGCCCTTCACCGCCTCAAAGGTCCGGCGGATGATGTGGTCCCGGCACTGGGTCAGCACCTGGATCGTCACGTCCTGGGGGATGCGGTCCTCGTCGATCAGCTTGCGGAGGAACTCATACTCCGTCTCCGACGCCGCCGGGAAGCCCACCTCGATCTCCTTGAAGCCGATCTTCAGCAGCATCTCGTAGAACTCCAGCTTCTCCTCCAGGCTCATAGGCACCACCAGACTCTGGTTGCCGTCCCGCAGGTCCACGCTGCACCAGGCGGGGGCAGTCTCGATATGGTCCTTCTGCATCCACTCGTACACGTGCCCCGGCTCCACCGGCGGGGGATAGTAGCCAATCTGATATTTCGTCGCGTCCATCATGTCAAAGTCCTCCTTCCAAGGTCTTGTCTTTGGAAGGAGGACAACAAAAAATCCCATCTCTCCAAAGACCATCAGTCTTTGAGAGACGGGAGCAAAAAATGCTGTACCCGCGGTACCACTCTCATTGCCGGGAGACCCGGCCACTCTGTACGATCGGCTCCTCCTGAGGGGGGCGAATCGCGTCTGCATGATAACGGACAGCGGCCGTCCGCACCTAAAGGCGACGCCTCTCAGCGCGGCTGCTCAAGGGCCAGTGACGCGGTCCCCTCCGTACCGCCTTGCACCGACCGGCGGCTCTCTGAAACGGGGCGTGGGATCGCCTTTTCCCCTTCATCGCATTTTGGAAGATGGGAAGAGTATAACAGCTCCGCCGAAGGACGTCAAGTGAGGAAATCTGTCCTCACAGCGGATTTGGTACGGTTTGACAGACATCTCTTGGCAAAGCGCGCCGTCTCTTGTGAAAACCGCAAGAAAAAATCAGGACGGCTGCCGCCGTCCTGAAGCGGCGGCCTCCCTCCGGAAGACCCCGCTGCGGAAACGGCCCGCTCCCCAGGAACCGGGAGGGCGGGCCGGTTGTATCCTGCATCCTGAAAAATGCCCAGCACCTCACAGCGCCGCACCTGTCCGCCAGATCTGCGTCTCCGTGGCCACTATGCGCACCCGGCGGTCATGGAGGCCCACCGGTACGCGGGGCTGCAGCAGGCGGTCGGGGCATACCAGAATGGCGGGCCCCTGATAGTACTCCAGGTAGCGGTCGTAATACCCGCCGCCGTGTCCCAGGCGCTCGCCGCCGGGGGAGCAGGTCACGCAGGGTACGATGAGCAGGCCGATATCCTCCGGCGGGATCAGCGGACTCGCCGCCGGGGGGGCTCCAGAATCCCATAGCGTCCGGGGGCCAGCTGCTCCAGGCCGCTGATCAGCCGGGCCTCCATGATCCCCGGCCCGGTACACAGGGGCACCGCCAGGCGTTTCCCATCCCGCAGGATCTGCCGCAGGAGGGGGCGCAGATCGGCTTCCTCCGGAGTGCTCACAAATCCCATGACCGTCCGGGCAGCCCGGTACTCCGGGCAGGCGGCCACCGCCCCGGCGATCCCGGCCCCGGCCCGGGCAAGATATCCCTCCGGCAGGGCGGCCCGCAGCGCACGGATCTCCCGGCGCAGGGCGTTTTTCTCCTCTGTGATCTGCAAGGCGGTCCTCCTCTTTGGAGCAGACGCTCCCGTCAGTTCTTCTGTGCTTGGGGAAACAGGCGGGTGTGCAGGCAGTTGTATGCCTCCCCCACCTGGTAGAGGGACCCCATGACGCAGACGGGTCCCTGCCCTGCCGCCCCCAGGGCCAGCCGGATCCCCTGGGAGACTGTTTCCGCGTCCACCGCCATTACACGGAAGCGCCCGCGGATCAATTCCGCCAGAGCACCGGAGTTCATGGCCCTGGGAGATGCGGGCGTCACGGTGAAGAATACCCGGGCAAGGGGGACCGCCGCCCGGAGGATATTCGCGCAGTCCTTGTCGGCCATAACGCCGATCACAAAGGTGATCTTCTGCCCGGGGAAATACTGCCGCAGGCTGTCTGCCAGCTCTGCCGCGCCGTTTGGGTTATGAGCGCCGTCCACGATGACCCAGGGATCCCGCCGCAGCAGGGAGAAGCGTCCGGGCCAGGATACGCCGGCCAGTCCCCGGCGGACAGCCTGTTCCGGGATGCAAAATCCCCTGGCGTTCAGTACATCCACCGTGTCCAACGCCGCAGCGGCATTCCTGCGCTGGTAACCGCCCAGCAGCCCCAGTCGGATGCCCCTCCGCTCCCGGTAGTCCAGCACCTGGCCGTCCCAGCCGCCGCCCGCCGGGCGGACCTCCTCTGTGACCACCAGCGGTACGCCCAGGCGCCCGCACGTCTCCCGGACCACCTGCTCCGCCTCCGGCTCCTGACGGCAGAGGACGGCGGCGCAGCCGGGCTTGAGGATGCCGCTCTTCTCCCCGGCGATCCGGCGGAGTGTGCTCCCCAGCTCCCGGGTGTGCTCCAGGCCCAGCTGGGTGATGACCGCGGCCTCCGGGGCGTCGATGACGTTCGTCGCGTCCATTCGGCCGCCCAGTCCCACCTCCAGCACGACGATCCGGCACCGGACCTGTTGAAAGTGCCAGAGCGCCATGGCCGTCAACCGCTCGAATTCCGTGGGCGGGTCCGCCATGTGTTCCGCGCAGGCACTGACCGCCTCTGCAGCCAGGCAGAAGTCCCGGTCGGAGATCTCCTCCCCATTCACCTGGATCCGCTCGTTGTACCGGAGCAGATGCGGGGGAGGTGTACAGCCCCGTCCTGTACCCGGCGGCGGTGAGAATCGCGGAGAGCATCGCCGAGATGGAGCCTTTTTCCGTTGGTGCCCGCCACATGGACAAAACGCAGATCTCTGCGGATCTCCCAGCAGGCCCATAAGCTCCCGGATGCGGGACAGCCCCAGCTGGCTGCCCCGCCAGTCGGCCCCGTGGAGAAAGGCCAGCGCTTCCTGTTCGTTCATGCCATTGCCTGCTTTCCGAACCGTTCCAGAATCCTAGCCAGGATGCCGATTGTCAGGAACTCCACCGGCGCGAGGACCGCGCACTGCAGGACCCGGGTCCCCAGCAGCGGGACATAGGGTGCGCTGTACAGGACGGAGATCCAGAACGAGTTGATGAGCAGGCCCAGCACCAGCTGGTGGAGCAGGACCGCAGCCAGAACGCGGCCCGCCGTTCGGCGGCGGTGTAGCAGCCACCCGAACACGAGGCCGGAGAGAAAGGCCGTCAGGGTGAAGCCTGGGAAATACGCCCCGATGGGGAAACAGCACCGCCCCCGACGAAGTCGCTCACGGCGGCCACTACGGCGGCCTCCAGCGGTCCGAGCCGCATGGCTGCGACCGCCACTGGCAGGAAGCTGAAGCCGATCTTCAGATCCCAGGCGTTGATGGAGCAGAAGCGGGAGAGCACGATTTCCACCGCCACCAGCAGTCCCAGAGCGGTGATGGATCTGGTATCCAGTTTTTTCATAAAGAACATCTCCTTCTGTGGTCCGCCACAGAGGAGACGCCCTCTTTGTGGCAGCGGATGCGGAACAGCACCGCGAGGCGCGAGGCCTCTTCGTCCGGCAACAACTTCCCATTTGCCGGCACTTGACGCGCTGTTCCTACTCTGACCGGTCCGGTCGTCTCAAAAAGGCCTGCGCAAGGGGGATCCATATGCCGCCGGCGCTGTTTCCCAGCGTCATCACCAGCAGATACCCGGCCGCGCGGCCGCTCCACAGTCCAGCTGTGGAAATGTAGAACATATTGGCGACACAGTGCTCAAACTCGCAGAGGACGAACCCCATGACGCCGAAAAAGAGGGGAGAGGTATTTCCCCGATCTCGTGGGGATTGCTGCGGAACCCCTCCACGGCGATGTAGATGAACACATTGCACAGCACCGCCAGTAGAAAGACGCTGGGCAGGCTGTCCTCCAGCTTAACCCGGCAGAGTCCGGCGGCCTTTTCCGCCAGGGGCGCCAGCCTGGTCAGCCGCACGGCCGCAGCCACCGCCCCTGTGCCCGCAAGGTTCCCCAGCCAGATGAGGGGCAGGTGCCGCGGGTCGGTCCCCCCCTTCTGAAAAACATAGCAGACCTTTCCTGTGAACAGGTGGAACCCGAAGGTGCAGATGGTGAAGAGCCCCACCGTGAAGAAGAGCGCCCCTGCCAGCCGGTTCTCCAGAGACAGGTAGGCAACGCCCCCCAGCCCGATGCAGGCCCCGCCCAGGACGGAGGAGACGAACAGCTTCAAGGCCCGCATGACAGCGTCCTTTCCGCGGCCTCCACCACATGCTTGGCCAGGACCGCGGTGGTGACGGCCCCAACCCCGCCGGGCACGGGTGTAACAGCCCCCGCGGTCCGGATGGCGCCCTGGAAGTCCACATCTCCCTGGAGTCCGCCCTCCGGGCCCACGTTGATCCCCACGTCCAGCACCACCTGTCCCGGGGCCAAAAAGCCGGCGTCCACCAATCCGCTTTGGCCGGCGGCTGCCACCAGGATCTCCGCCTGCCGGCACACCGCCGGCAGGTCGGCCGTTCTGGAGTGGCACATGGTGACAGTAGCATTCCGCCTCTGCAGCAGCATCGACACCGGCCTGCCGATCACAAGGCTCCGGCCGATGACGGCCGCCCGCCTGCCGGCGGGATCGCAGCCATAGTAGTCCAGAACCTCCATGCAGGCCTGAGCGGTACAGGGGGGGGATAGCCTCTCCCCCCCGCCCGCAAACACGCCTGCCAGGGATCCCGGCGTGATGCCGTCCACATCCTTCTCCGGCAGCAGCGTCTCACAGGCCGCCTCCTCGGCGGCCCGGTCTGCCAGTGGGCGGAGCAGCAGGCAGCCGTGGATGCCATCATCCGCGTTGACCTGCCGAATGGCCTTCAGCACCTCTTCCTTTGTACAGCCGGCCGGAAGCCGGACCCGCCTAACCGCGATGCCCAGCTTTTCGCAGCGCTTCACAGCCCCGTTCTCATAGGCGATGTCGTCTCCCCGTTCGCCAGCCCGCAGAATGGCCAGAGCTGGCTCCACACCTGCCGCCCGCAGGGCGGAAATCCGGCCTGTAAGAGAGGCGCACAGGGCGGCGGCCACAGGGGCGCCCTTCCAGATCTCTCCCATGCTCAGCCCTCCTTCCGCAGCCGGTGTCCGACCTCGTCCGCCACCCGCCTGGCCCGGGGCAGATACTCGCACAGCAGCGTATCTGCCTGGGCATCCAGATGGGCGGCCATGGAGCGGTCCTGCAGGGTCTGGGTGTTGACGAAGATATTGAGGCTGGCGCTCTCCAGGGCCGCCGCACAGCACAGTGCTCCGCAGCCCACGTCGGAGACCAGGCCGGCGCTCCCCTTCTCCAGCAGCTCTTCTAGCAGCTCGATGGATGCGCAGCAGAGCGCCATCATCTCCGCCGGGGCCCGGCAGGCGGCCGCCGTGGCGTCTTCCAGGACCCGTCCGCGGCTGGGGTCGTCTTTGGGGATCGCGTACGCCCGAGAGAGCGGCGTGAATCCCGCCGCATCCTCCTCTACCAGTTCCAGGAGGCGTTTTTGCAGCGCTTCGGCCCGTTTCACGGCGGCCCGGATATCTTCCTCCACTGCGGCGTATTTTTTCCGCCCCACCGTCAGGTTTCCCGCCATGGCGCCCAACGCCGTGCCCACGGCCCCCACCAGGGCGGCCGCCCCGCCCCCCGCCGGGGACGGGGGGGGCGGCGGAAGACAGGACGGCGACGAATGCCTCACAGGTCTTCTCCGTAAAAGGTGTGTCCATATTGTCTCCTTTCCGGCCGGAACCGCCCTCAAAACAGGCCAGTGATCCTGCCGTCCTCATCCACATCAATCTTCTCAGCAGAGGGGATCTTGGGCAGGCCGGGCATGGTCATGATGTCGCCGGTCAGCGCCACCAGGAAGCCCGCGCCGGCAGACACCTTCAGATCCCGCACCGTCACCGTGAAGCCCTCCGGCGCGCCCAGCAGGGACGGATCGTCGGAAAAGCTGTACTGGGTCTTGGCCATGCAGATGGGTAGCCCGCCGAAGCCCAGATCCTTTAGCTGGGCGGCCTGCTTCTGGGCGGCGGGCGTCAGGGGTCACGCCCTCCGCGTGATAGACCTTTTTGCAGATGGCATCCAGCTTCTCCTCAATGGAGGCGTCCACCGCATAGGTGAACTGGAACTGGCCGGGCTGCTCGCACAGGCGGACAACCTCCGCCGCCAGGGTGCGACCGCCCTCGCCGCCCTTGGCCCAGACCTCGGACAAGACGGCTTTCACGCCCAGCTCGCCGCACTTCTCCTCCACCAGCGCCAGCTCCGCCGCCGTATCCGTGGGGAAGGCGTTGACGGCCACCACGCAGGGCAGGCCGTAGACCCGCTGGACGTTGCCCACATGCCGCAACAGATTGGGCAGGCCCTTTTCCAGCGCCTCCAGATTCTCCTGGTTCAGATCCGCTTTGGCCACACCGCCGTGGTACTTCAGGGCGCGGACCGTTGCCACGACCACCACCGCGGAGGGCCGCAGTCCGGACATCCGGCACTTGATGTCCACAAATTTCTCAGCCCCCAGGTCCGCGGCGAAGCCCGCCTCGGTCACGGCGTAGTCCGCCAGCTTCAGAGCCATGTGGGTGGCTGTGACGGAGTTGCACCCGTGGGCGATGTTGGCGAAAGGGGTCCGCCGTGGATGAAGGCGGGGGTGCCTTCCAGCGTCTGGACCAGATTGGGCTTGACGGCGTCCTTGAGCAGGGCGGCCATAGCCCCTCAGCCCGCAGGTCGTGGGCTGTGACAGGCCGCCCGTCATAGGTATAGGCCACAATCATGCGGGCCAGGCGCGCCTTCAGGTCGGAGATGCCGTCCGCCAGGCAGAGGACCGCCATGATCTCGGAGGCCACCGTGATCTGGAAGCCGTCCTCCCGGGGCACGCCCTGCATCCGGCCGCCCAGGCCGCTGACGATGTGGCGGAGCTGGCGGTCGTTCATATCCACGGCCCGCTTCCAGGTGATCCGCTTGACGTCGATCCCCAAGGCGTTGCCCTGCTGGATGTGGTTGTCCAGCATCGCCGCCAGCAGGTTGTTGGCCGCGCCGATGGCGTGCATGTCCCCCGTGAAGTGGAGGTTGATGTCCTCCATGGGCACCACCTGGGCATAGCCGCCGCCGGCGGCGCCGCCCTTGACGCCGAACACAGGGCCCAGAGAGGGTTCCCGCAGCGCCACCGCCGACCGCTTGCCGATTTTGCGCAGGCCGTCGGCCAGGCCGATGGAGGTGGTGGTTTTCCCCTCTCCGGCAGGGGTGGGCGTGATGGCCGTCACCAGGATCAGCTTGCCGTCCGGCCCCCGGTTCTCCCGCAGCAGGCGGTCATTCACCTTGGCCTTGTAAGGGCCGTACAGCTCCAGGTACGTTTCGTCCACGCCGGCGCTTGCCGCGATCTCTGTGATGGGCCGCAGAGCGCAGGACTGGGCGATCTCAATATCCGATAACACTTTGCTCATGGCGTGGGGCCTCCTTGGTTCAGATTTCGGGCCGCAGGGCGGCCCTTTCCGGATTGTTCGCTTCTGCCTCCATTATAGCCGCCCTGTCCGGCCGGGCCATACACGCACGTGCCGATTTCTAGCACTCTCCTGTGCAGGACAGCGAAAAAAAAGGGCGGCCTGGTCCCTGGTCCAGGCCGCTCCACTCTGTGGAAATATGCTATTTTGGCAAGGCTGTGCTATTCTGAGAGCAACTGCTTCCGGTACTGCCGTGCACTGGTGCCGCACCGCTTCCGAAAGACCCTACTAAAGTAATTCTGGTCCAGATAGCCCACCATCTCGCCGATCTGTGCCAGGGTCAGCTCCGGCTGGCGCATGAGCTCGATGGCCCGCTCGATCCGCCGCTCCGCCAGGTAGTCCGTGAAGTTGCTGCCGGTATACTCCTTGAACAGGTGGCTGAGGTAGTAGGGACTGATCTTCAGCTCCGCCGCCAGTCCTTCGATGGTCCAGGGCCGTGCGCAGTCTGTGGAGACTGCGCTGATGACCCGGTGGACCATATAGGAGTTTGTGTAGACCGACTGCTTGATCTCGTGGATGATCCAGTGCAGATACTCCGCCGTGCCGCAGAACAGCTGCTCCAAGTTCTCCGCCCCCAACAGGACGCTCAGCTTGGAATAGGCGCCCCGCTTGTCCGCATTGGCGAAGAGATGCTTCGTGCAGGTGAACAGCATCATGGCCAGCTGGAACTTCAAGGCGTCGCCGTGGGCCTGATAGTCCTGCCAGTCAAAGTCCTTTTGAATGTGCTCTATGGCCCCGTCGAAGTCCTGGTTCCGAAGCGCCTGTTCCACTGCGTCCGTCTGGTCGCTGACGGACACGGCTCGGCGGCTCAGCGAATGCTGGTCGCAGAGCCGTATGAACGCCTGTGGGATCTCCCCATAGGAGGGGATGTTCTCCTGAAATCCCATCCGCCCGACAGCGCAGCTCTGCAGGCCCGGCAGGAGCTTCTGAATCCGCCCCTGCTCCTCCGCCGTCCGCCAGAAAAAGAGGACGGCGATCCCGTCCCGGAAGGACAGTGCGGCATACCGCACACCCTGCCCGTCCAGAAACTGCTCTGCAGAAGAGAGCATGTGCTCGGACGCATGAACAGACCCGCCGCTCCCCAGCAGCACAGCCAGGGAAATGCGGGATCCCTCCAGCCCCAGCAGCTGGCAGTAGTTCCCGATCTTCTGCGCATTGCTGTAAAAGAGCATCTGTGTCGCCAGCTCCCGGGCCAGGGCTTTCTGCCGCAGGCCGTTGTCCCCCGGCTGCTCCTTCCGCTCCTGCAGGAAGCGGTCGATGGCCGCATAGAGCTCTGAGCGGATCGGCGGTTTCAGGATATAGTCCTTCACGCCGTAGCGCAGGGCTTCACGGGCATAGTCGAAGAAGCTGTAAGCCGTCAGAATGATGAGATACGTGGGCTTTCAGCTCCCGGATGACGCCCATCCCTGAGAGGCCGGGCATGTTCATGTCCAGAAGGAGCAGGTCGATCTGGTCATTCCGCAGGATCTCTAGAGCCTGGGTGCCGCTTTTGGCCTCCAGAATCTCAAACAGGTCCCCATATTGCTTTTTTCCACCAGAAGCCGCACGATGTTGCGGTCCTTCTGCTCATCATCGGCTACCAGCAGTTTGTACATTCCGCCTCCTCGCCTTCCCGGCAGGGGTACCGCAGGGTCACTGTGGTCCCCTTGTCCAACTCGCTGGCGATGTCCACCAGCTCTGTCTGCTTGTAGAAGATCTCCATCCGCCGGGACACATTCACTAGTCCGATCCCACCGGACACCCGCTTGGTGGACACCTCCTCCCCCCGCCGGATCGCCGCCAGCAACTCCGGCTCCATGCCGCAACCGTTGTCCCGGATCGTGACCTCGATGCAGGTCTCCTTCCGGCGGACCAGCACCTGGATCTCGCCGCCGCGCTCCATTTTCTCCAGCCCGTGCTGGATGGCATTCTCCACCACCGGCTGCACCGACATCCCGGGATCATGATCTGGGGCAGGTCCTCCGGCACGGAAAGCTGGAAATGGATCCGGTCCCCAAACCGCCGCTCCTGTAGGAACAGATACGCCTGCACCATGCGCAGCTCCTCCTGAAAGGTTGTGTCCTGCTTGGTGCATTTCAGGCTGTACTGCAGCATGTAGGAGATGTTCTCGATGATCTCCACCGTAACGTCCGCATTCTCATACAGGGCCGCCTCCTCCGCCAGCCCCAGCACGTTGAACAGGAAGTGAGGGTTGATCTGGGACTGGAGCGCCTTCAGCTCCGTGCTCTTCAGCAGCTCCTGCAGCTCCAGGATGCGCTCCATGTTCTTGAAGTTCGCGGACACCTGGGTCTTCATATTGTTGAACATCTGGGAGAGGTATCCCATCTCGTCATCGTTGAAGATGGTCACGTCCGGCGTGTCATACTGGCCCCCAGCTACCTTCTTGGCCTCCTCCACCAGCAGATCGATGGGGGCGCAGATGGAGCGGATCATCCGCCGGGAGCACATGGTCAGCAGAATGGCGGAAAACACCAGGATCAGTACAAGGATGACGAAGGAGCACACATTGATGGACATGACGTCCGGATACTCCCGCACGGCGTTGTCTGTGTGGAGCCGCAGAAGCTGGTCCGAGAGGAAGAGCATCCCCTCCTTCCCCTGGACCATCTGGGCGTAAACCTCTGTGCGGGCGGCCCCACTCTCCGCCAGCAGCAGGCGGTCCATCTCCTCGTCAATGTGGCCGTATACGGCGGAGAGATTCTCCTCCGCCAGCCGAAATGCCTCCGCCTTCCCCATATCCACCATGTCCAGCCGCGTCCCCACCTCGTCCCATGCGTCTAGGCAGGCCTGCCGGGCGATCTCCGTGGAGTTGACCACATAATCCTCCAGCACGGTTTCCCACTCGTCCAGCGCATCGTTGAATGTGTAGAGGCCGGCCACGGATTGGGTGGATGTATGGTAGTCCTGCATGGTCTCATAGGAGATGGTCCCCAGCATCAGACCCGTCAGGGGCCATAATGCCCATCAGCATCCCGCTGGTGAATAGGATCTGCTTCCGGACGCCGGCGTTCCGCAGTCCCTCCCGCCATTTCTGTCTCCAGTTGATGGATGCCGCCCTTCCGCATAAATGGTCCCTCCGTATACGCGCTCGTCCCTGTCTAGAAAATAGTATTGGAGATCCTCCCGCTGCCGGAACAGCACCAGCCGCCGAAGATCCACACCGCCGTGTAGCAGTTCCAGGCCATGCTGGCAGGGCCTCATACAGGACCGCTGTCCGCTTCACTTCCAGGTACGGATCAAGCCGGAGACACCGGTCTCCAGTCCCACCTCCCCCGGCAGATTTGGAACACCGCCCGCACCGCCCGCAGCTCGTTCTCCAGCGTCGCCCGCTGCGAGCTTTTCCCTGCCGCCATGTAGCGGACCAACCACGTCACTCCTTCAATGGAGGCCAAGGCGGCATCTGTGTCGCCCATCAGCATCTGTTCATAGATGGGACCGAGACACCGTGTCAGCATATCCCGTTCAATGAGATTCATCCGCCAGCTCCTCTCTGGAGATCAGCTTCACCCCCGAATCCAGAGTGGACGGAACATAAAAGTCCCGCAGCACATCATTGAGATACCGCAGGCCGATCATGGAAGAATAGAGGACATCCGGAACGATCAGCTCGTTGATGATTCCCGGCTCGATATAAGCGCCCAGCTCCTCTTCTCCGCCGTAGCCGATCAGGATATCCGGAGCATGGGCTGCCAGGGCGCCGTTGTCCGCAGCCATAGCCATAGCCGCGGTCAGCGGCTCACTCAGGGAGAAGAACAGCCCTGCCGGCTCCTGCCGGAGGAGGGTCCGGATGAGGCTGATGTTCAGCGCTGCCGTGCCGCCAGCGTCAGCCCGCACCTGGATGTATGTATTGGCATAGTAGCTGTTTGGATGGTTCTCTACAAACATTCGCAACCGTTCATTGCGAATCTGTGAGGGATCAAAATTCTGGTTTTCCTCCTGCAGCATCACCAGCAACTCATAGAGCTCTCCCTCCCCTGCGTGGGAATAGCTGCCGATGATGACGGGGCTGCCCTCCCGGATATCCCACAGCGTCTGGTTGATGACCATCAGCTCCGAGTTCATGCCGCTTCCGATGAAGCTGTCCCGCAGAGACTTGTCCTCAAAGTCGTGCTCCACGATGGCCACCGGGATCCCTGCGGCACGGCAGTCAGCCAGCTCCTGCTGATAGTCCTCGTCCAGGTTGGAAACCGCCCACAGAAGAACGGCGTCTACGTCCGTCATGGGGACGATGGACAGCATTTCCCTCTGCCCGTCCACCGTGGCCTGGGTCATGATCTCCACACGCAGGCCATACTGCTCGGCGATATCCTGCGCCATGGCATGGAAGTCCGCGCTCTCAGCGTCCTCCAGGCTGGGCAGCAGTATCAGGATGTGGGCGCCGTCTCCCACCGGCGGCGCCTCTCCGCGGAACGTGCTCCGCAGATACAAATGAAAAAAGAAAGGCCCAGAATGGTGAGCAGGCACGCCCCGATAACCACCGATTCCAGCCGGCTCTGCCGCCTCATTTTCTCCACCACAGATGATCCCTCCTCTCTCATGCTTTAATTTCTTTATATCACATTTATATCGGTTTTTGCAATTTAATTGTGCAAAATATATCAAAATTATTTCTATAATCGCACAAAATAGCACAATTTTGCCAAATTAGCACAGGATTGTAGAAGTCCCCTTTCTCCTTCTCCAGCAGTCTCTCGGAAAAACGCATGATCGTCCTATTTCTTTTGCAGCCCAATGCCTGGAGCCCACAGAGCCGAAAAAATATAATGAAGGCAACAGGATGGCCGACGCCGGTCCTGACTTACAGAAACGAGGAGGTGTGCTGCACTGATGTTGGCAATCGGTTGTATGGGATTTGGTGGACCGTCTGTTCTGGAGCCGCTCTCCTCCCGGCCCCCCAGGTGCGCATGCGGAGGGCGTCAGGTCAGCAGGTGCGACCAGGCGCGGGGTCACGGAGGGACCCAGTTCCCCGTGATCCCGGGACTGGACGCCGTGGGAATCGTGGAGACGGTCGGAAGCCGGGTCGACCACATCCGGGTCGGCCAGCGGGTCCTGGCGTTTCCCCACACCGGTACGTATGCCGAATATGTGGTGGCCGACGGAAACCTGACATTCCCCGTACCGGAGGGGCTCCCCCTGGAACAGGCCATTGCCTGTCCCCTGGTGACCTTCACGTCCTGGATGCTACTGCACAAGGTCGCGGCGCTGGAGCCGGGAGAAACCCTGCTGATTCACGCGGCCTCCGGCGGAATCGGCACCACTGTGATCCAGATGGCCCGGAACCTGGGGGGGCGGCAAGAATCATCGGCACTGTCGGCAGCCCTGCCAAGCGGCAGGCGGCCCTGGATGCCGGAGCGGACGACGTGTTTTGCTTGTCAGACGGCCCCTTTGCCGCGGCCGTGCTGGATAGAACCGGCGGCAGAGGGGCGGATGTAATCCTGGATTCTTTGGGTGGCTCGTATACCGCTGAGGGCATGACCTGTCTGGCACCCTATGGCCGGATGGTGGCGTTCGGAAACGCCTCTCACGCCTACTGTCAGGTGGATACGGGGGCTCTTCATGCCAGCTGCCGGTCTGTCCGGGGATTCAGCATCGGCTCCACTCGCCGGATGCGTCCCGCGTGGTTCGGTGAGGCGGCGCCGGAGGTCCTCGCGTCCCTTGCCGCGGGCGGGTCAAAATCCCCATTGCGGCCCGCTTCCCCTTGATGGAGGCCGCCGGCGCCCACGAGCTGCTGGAGCAGCGCAAGGTTACAGGCAAGATCATTCTGGAGGTCTGACCTGTCTCCCACGGCGTGGGAGCGTTGAAAAAAAAAGAAAGGAGAATGGATGATGGACGAGGTAAAAAACTGACGATCAAGGACATCCGCCGGATGTACGAGGAAAAAGGAACCCATGTCCTGGATCAGCATCTACGACTATCCCATGGCCTACTACGCCGACCAAGCCGGCATTGATGTCATCTTTGTGGGGGACTCCTCACCACCACGGTGCTAGGCTATCCCAACACCCTGTACGCCTCCATGGACCAGATGATCATGTTCGCCGGAGCGGTGACGCGGGCTGTCAAGCACGCGTTTGTCATCGGAGATCTGCCCTACCGCTCCTATCAGGCCAGCGTAGAGGATGCGGTCCGCAACGCCATGCGCTACATGGCCGAGGGCCATGTGGACGCCGTGAAGTGCGAGGGCGGCGAAGAGGTGTGCGACCGGATCGCAGAGATCGTGAAATGGGGTATGCCCTGCCACGGCCACATCGGCGTGACGCCTCAGTCCTTGGCGGCCCAGGGTGGGTACATGAGCCAAGGCCGCACCCTGGACACGGCGGTAAAGCTGGTGACGGACGCCATCGCTCTGGAGCAGGCGGGCTGCTTTGCCATCGTGCTGGAGTGTGTGCCCCAGCAGATCACAAAGGTAATTCAGGAGCATATCCACATCCCGGCCATCTCCATCGGTGGCGGCCCGGCGGACGGACAACTGCTGATCGTGCAGGACTTGCTGGGGATGTTCCCGGGCCATAAGCCCAAATTTGTGAAGGAATACGCCCATCTTGGCGAGGAGATGACGCGAGCATTCAAGCAGTACCGCGACGAGGTGAAGGCCTTCGTCCATCCTGCTCCGGAGAACTGCTACAACGTCAAGCCCGAGTTCGTGGAGGATCTGAATTACAAGCTCAAGCAGATGGGGATCTAAGTTTTCCCAGTAAAAGGAGGACGTGTACATGAAAAGTGTTTGGATGGCGGAGCCAGCCAAGCTGGAGATCCGTGAGATTCCCGTCCCTGAGATATCTCCGGAAGAAGTCCTTTTAAAGGTCGAATATGCCGGTATCTGCGGCAGTGACCTGCACATCTATCACAATACGCATAGCTTCCGGTTTCCTCCTGTGATCGTGGGGCATGAGGTGGCTGGAACCATCGTAAAGGTCGGTAGTCACGTGGAGCGGTTAAAAGTGGGCGACCGGGTAGCGGTTCTGCCCATGCACACCTGCGGCACCTGCGAGTGGTGCCAAAAAGATCTGCCGGCCCACTGCCCGGAACGCTATATGCCGGGGCAGGACCCCTGGATCGGCGCCTGTGTGGAGTATCTGAATGTGGACCAGAGGCTCTGTTACCAGCTGCCCGAAGATGTCGACACCAAACTGGGGGCCCTGTGCGAACCCCTAGCCGTGGCGGTCCATGCGCTCAGCAAGATTCCCGAGGACAAGCGGGACAGCGTGCTGATGATGGGCGCCGGGGCAATTGGCCATCTGGCCGTCATTGCCGCCAAGGGGATGGGCTTTCAAAGGTCATCGTCTCCGATATTGTGGAGAAGAATATCGAATTAGCCCTGGAAAACGGCGCTGACTTCGGCGTCAATGTCTCCCACAAGAATTTGGCGGAGGCCATCGAGAAAAAATACGGAGACGGTGTGCAGGGGATCGTGATCACCGCCGGATCAAAGGACGTTTTGAAGGAGGCCATCTCGGTTGTGCGCAAGACCGGGTACATCGTGACGATCACGATGGCCGCAGGCGATATGCCGTTTCCCATGGTTCCGTTTATTTTCTCCGAATCCCATATCTGCGCGTCCCTGAACTATAACGACGCGGACTTCAAACAATGTTTGACCCTCCTCTCCCGGGAAAAGGCGCGTTTTGAAAAGGCCATCACTCACGTCGTTCCTTTTGAAGCGGCCCAGGAGATCTTCGACACACTGGTGTACAAGAAAGAGCCCACGCTCAAAGCGATGTTCAAAGTCTGACGGGTAACGCCATATTGGTATATCAAGGGAGGAAGTTATGAAAAAAGTAAAATCTTGGGTTTGTCTGATCCTGACGGCGGCCATGCTGCTGGTCCTTCCGGCCTGCGGTGGGAATGGTGAGACGGCTGACAGCGATTCTGCTAACAGCGCCAGCGGAGAGACCTATACCTGGCGAATCGCCCATAATAACGCGGAGGACAGTCAGTGGCAGCTGAATCTGCTGGAGCTGTCCGATCTGGTGAAGGAAGCGTCTGGAGGTCAGCTGGTCATCGAGCTCTATCCCAACTCCCAGCTGGGCGATGACACTGCCATGTGTGAAATGATCCGCAACGGAAACCTGGACATGATGGTAACCGGCGGCGAAGTCCCTGGGAGATGGTATTCCCCCGTAAACCTGATGGCGATGCCGTACCTCTTCAAGGACCTGGACCACTTGGAGCGGTGTATTTACGGCGAGCCTGGTGAAATTATGGCAAAGGGCCTTTCCCAGGCTGGACTGGGCGTCTTTGACTATTGGTTGCGTGCCAACCGGCAGATTCTGTCCAAGGAGCCTATCGAGACTCTGGACGATATGCAGGGTCTGAAAATCCGGGTCCCCGAGACGGATATCTGGATCAAGTCCATGGAATCGCTTGGCGCAAATCCCACCCCGGTGGCGTTCAGCGAGTCCTTCACAGCCTTACAGCAGGGCGTTGTGGATGCGATCGAAAATCCCCTCAGTGCAATGTACACCATGCGATTTCATGAGGTCTGCCCCAATCTGGCTCTGACCAATCACACCGTCTGCTGCGCCACCGTGCTGTATAATGAGGACAACTATGCCAAGCTGCCCAAGGACCTTCAGACGGTTCTGCGGGAGTGCATGGACCAGATCCGGGAAAAAAACAACGAGATCACGCGTGATGAGGATGCCTATTATATTGAGAAGATGAAAGCTGAAGTTCCCGGGCTAACCGTGACGGAGCCCGATTATGAGTCCTTTGCCGCTGTGGGCCGTGCGGTCCATGAGGAGCTGGTCGCCAGCGTCTCTGGTGAAGAGCTCTACGATGCAATCCAAGCCCTGGCCTGAGTAAGGAAGGTTCCTTCCCTGCAAGGGTCCCGTTTGGGAGACAAATGGGGCCCTTGCAGAAAACAGAAGGGTGCCCACTGAGGTGAAACTTATGAAAAAAGTATATGAATTTCTGAATAAGCTGGCCATCCCACTGGAAAAAGTGATTTTTTCGTTCGCGGGAGCTGGTATGGCTCTCATCGCTGTCATCATTTTTGTACAAGTCATCTTCCGCCTTATGGGGCGCTCTCTTTCTTGGAGTGAAGAGATTTCCCGGTATATTGAGGTCTGGATCGTCTTTCTGACTGCCGGCTATGCTTTGGGGAAAGGGCCAGCACATCTGCATGGATCTGCTGATTCACATTCTCCCCAAAAAGGTCAACTTCTTTTTTAGAAAAAAGTCAACGCTGTGATCTGCATCATTTTCGCGGGGAGCTGTACATATTACAGCTATCTCTACATGATGTCCGAACGCATGCAGATGTTTGCGTCCATGAACATCTCCAAGGTCTGGGTCTACATCTCCATGGTGGTCGGATTTGTTCTGTGTATTTTCTACTCCGTGATGAATCTCACGCGGCCTGAGGGGGTGGAACCGTAATGTTGACAGTGCTGTTTGGTTCTTTTTGTCATTTTGATTTTAATCGGATGCCCGATCGCGGTCACTTTGGGCGCCTCCTCAGTCGCGGCGCTGCTCATGGACGGCTCCTTTGACCTGGGAATTGCAATCCAGCGGATGTTTACCGGTGTGAATTCCTTCCCATTGATGGCGATCCCCTTTTTTCATGCTGGCCGGCTCCCTGATGGAGCTGGGAGGCATCTCCTCCCGGATCATCCGGTTTGCAGACACACTCGTGGGGCACTACCGGGGCGGCCTTGCATTCGCCGCAATCATCGCCTGCATGATCTTTGCCAGCATCAGCGGGTCCGCTGTGGCGACCGTCGCCGCTATCGGAGGTATTATCATCCCCGAAATGCGGGCCCGCAAATATCCCGACGGATACTCCACGGCTGTGGTCACGGCCGCAGGGACTATGGGACCCATTATCCCGCCCAGTACCACCTTTGTCATCTACGCCTCCATTGCTGGCGTATCCGTGTCGGACATGTTCTTGGGCGGCTACATCCCCGGCATTTTGATGGGAATCTCCCTGATGATCGTGGCTGGTATCAAAGCGCGGAAAATGAATCTTCCCAAAAGCCCCAAGCAGTCTGGGAAAGAGATCCTGAAAGCCACAAAGGAGGCCTTTCTGGCCTTGCTGTCACCCGTCATCATTGTAGGCGGCATTATCACCGGCTGGTTCACTCCGACGGAAGCAGGCGCGATCGGCTGCATCTACTCCTTTGTCGTCGGTGCGTTTATTTACCGTGAGCTGACTCCCAAACGCATCTTCGCGGTACTGAAGGAATCGGCGCTGTCGTCTTCGATCATTATGTTCCTGATTGCGACTGCCAACATCTTCTCTTGGATTCTGACTGTGGAGCAAATCCCGCAGATCATAAAAGACATGTTTATGTCGGTGACAGACAGCAAATATGTCCTCCTGCTGCTCATTAACCTGCTTCTACTGGTTGTCGGTATGTTTTTGGACAGTGCGCCTGCACTGACCATGCTGGTTCCGGTATTGGCGCCTTTGGTCACAGCCTATGGGATCGATCTGGTCCACTTTGGTGTCGTTATGTGCGTCAATCTCTGCATCGGCTTACTGACGCCTCCTGTGGGCACCTGTCTGTTTGTGGGATGCCGCGTATCCAAAATGCCGCTTATGGAGCTGGTACGGAACATCTGGATCGAGCTTCTCACATTGATCGGCGTTTGTTTCCTGATCACGTATGTTCCGCCCCTTGTAACCTTTATTCCCTCCCTCGGCGGGTAATCTTATAAGGAAAGGACCTGACTATGATCAAGAAAATCGACCACATCGGGATTGTCGTAAAGGACCTTGAAAAATCAAAGCAGATTTACGAAAAAGAACTGCACCTTGAATTTGTCCGTCAGGAGCAGAATCCGGCGTTCAATGTGGACATCGTCTTTTTTCGCTGCGGCGAGGTATTAATCGAACTCCTCTGCCCGTATGGACCTGGGATGAATCAGGATTTTCTGGATGCAACAGGCGGCGGTATCCACCACATCGCTTACGAGGTGGAGGACCTTGATGATACATACCTCAGTGTTGCCGAGATGCTGGAGCCCAAAGACACAATCCAGCCGGGGGCTAGCGGATCGCGGATCTTCTTCGTCAATCCGAAAAACATGGATAATGTGGAGACGGAGTTCGTCGAGTTGCCCAGATAAGTGGTCCGTTCTTTCAGCGTCTGCCCTGATGGCAGTTCTCCGACCGCTATAAGGCCAAGGCACCGGACGAGGTCTTTTGCTCAGTGCATGGCTCTCTCATTAAAAAACAGCCCCTGCTTTTCAACAGGCTGAAAAGCAGGGGCTGTTTTTCTTGTTTCCGCCATTCTCTTCTATATGCCCGCCTTCGGACAGACGAAAACGCAGCGGGCAGGCCATTTCTCACTGCGTTCCGCCCAGCACGGCGGTCAGCTCTGTCTCTGCGGCCTCCGAGAAGTGCTCTTGGATCTGCCAGAAGATCCGCTCCTTCGATTCGGCGGGGGGCGTAGGCTGAGATGACGTGCCCGCAGCCCCACAGGGCCTCCGGCGTGGTGTAGACCGAGATGGGCCAGCCGTAGGGCAGCCCCCTCCGGTTGATCCGCCGGCGGAAGTCCCGGAATCACCAGATCCCGCCCATCTGCAGGCCGCTCACCGTCCCCTCGAAGTCCTTCTCCCCCTCCCGGCCAAACCCGGCCAGGCGTTTCAGCTCAGAGGAGCGCAGCTTCTCCCGCTCCGCGAACCGGTCCATCATCCACTTCTGCCGGATACCGGCCAGCCCCTCGTCCCAGCGGCTGTCGAAGTCGTAGCCGTTCCGCCGCCAGTTGGCAAAGTGGGGGAGCCACGCCCTGGAGACGAATCCGGTTTTCCCGACGAAAAACCTCCCGTAGGTGACCCGACCGCTCCGGGCAATCAGCTGCCGCCACTTCCAGGGGGCCTGCGCCGGATCGTCACTCCACCAGCAGAGGTCGGAGGTATTCTCCTCCACGGAGAAGCCGTCCGCCCCGTTCCTGAAGAGCGGGAGGAATCCCACCTCGTCGCCCCAGCCGGTCAGCTCCTGCCAGCTTTGGATACGGGCAGGGTCGTCCCAGTCCAGCCATTGTGCACGCTCCTCTCTGCCGGTCTTATGAGAGATATCATACAGCCGGAAGGGAAATGCGACAATGCCCCGCCGGGCCGGGCGATTTTCAGCTTGTCTCTTTGCCGGTTGTGCGGTAAACTGGACGTATCGCGGCGCCGGACGGGGTGCAGCCATGGATACCGGAGCGCGCCGGGGCGCCTCCGGCATCTGCATCCGGTGGAAGCGCCCGCATCTGCATGAAACGGGAGGAAGCAGACATGGACCATCTGGACTTGGAAGCCCCCGGCCTGACGGCGGGGAATGTGGAAAAAATCGCCGCGCTGTTTCCCGCCGCCGTCACGGAGACGCGAGGCGCGGACGGGAAGGTGAAAAAGGCCGTCAACTTCGAGGTCCTCAAGCAGCTGCTGGCCCCTGACGTGGCGGAGGGGGAGGAGCGCTATGAATTCACCTGGGTCGGCAAACGGGCCGCCATGGCCGAGGCCGCCCGCCCCACCTCCAGAACCCTCCGCCCCGTGAAGGCGGACAGCCGGGATTGGGACACCACCCGGAACCTCTACATCGAGGGAGACAATCTGGAAGTGCTGAAAATCCTCCAGGAGAGTTATCTGGGCGCGGTGAAGGTGATCTACCTGGACCCGCCCTACAACACCGGCAGCGATTTCATCTATCCGGATTCCTTTGTGATGGACCGCGGCGCATATCACGGTGCCAGCGGATACCGGGACGCGGAGGGGAAGATCAACTTTCAGCGGAAAAACACGTTTTCGGACGGCAGGTATCACTCCGACTGGTGCTCCATGCTCTTTTCCAGACTGCTGCTGGCCCGCAGCCTGCTCTCCCCGGACGGCGTCATCCTGATCTCCATCGACGACCATGAGTCAGCGAACCTGAAGAAGATCTGCGACGAGGTGTTCGGCGAAAGCAACTACCTGAACCAGTTCGCGTGGGTCTCCAATATCACGGGCCGCCAGATATCCGGCAGAGGCGCGGCCAAAACCTGGGAGTCCGTCCTGGCCTACGCCAGGGACATCGACGCGTGCGGCAGCCTGTCTATTGACATCCGCTTCGCCAGGGAGAAGATGCCCGATGCGTACAAGGGCTTTCGCAGGGACGTTCGGACGGACCGGCTGGGCCCCTTTGCGGTCGGCGATCCCCTCTACAATCATAATCGCAAGTTCAACGAAGAGACCCGGCCGAACCTCGTGTTCTCCATCTTCTATCAGCCCCAGACCCAGGAGATCTCCACAGGCGCCATCGGGGAGAGGCGGCCCGGGTGGTTCGAGCTGCCGCCCCATGCAAATGGGGACGGCGTGCACAAGTACCATGCCTGGCGGTGGTCCCGGCAGAAGATTGCGGACGAGCCATATAATCTGATCGTGCTCCCCACAGCGTCCGGTGGGTATGAGATCCACACCAAGATCAGGGACTTCGGCAGGACGCTGCTCAAGGACGTCATTCCCGACATCCCCAACGGAGACGCGGAGCTGCGGAAGCTGTTCGGCGGCCGGAAATTGTTTGACTACCCAAAGTCCGTGGACCTGTTGAGGACCCTGATCGGCTCTGTTCCGGGGAAGGATTTCGTATGCCTGGACCTCTTCTCCGGCTCCGCCACCACCGCCCACGCGGTGATGCGCCTCAACGCGGAGGACGGCGGCCGCCGCAGCTTCATTATGGTGCAGCTGCCCGAGCCCTGCGGTGAGAAGAGCGAGGCCGCCCAGGCGGGCTTCCAGACCATCTGTGAGATCGGCAAAGCCCGCATCCGCCGTGCCGGGGATCAGATCCGGACCGAATTCCCCGGTGCCTGTCCGGACATCGGCTTCCGGGTCTTCCGGGTGGACGAGGGCTGCCGGAAGGAGGTCCTCTATCCCCCGGAGGAGATATCCCAGCCGCTGATCGGGCAGACGGTGTCCAATATCCGGGAGGACCGCACCGACCTGGATCTGCTCTATGCCTGCCTGCTGGACCTGGGCCTGGGCATCCACCTGCCCCACACCAGCCGGGTGGTCGGCGGCTGCACCGTCCACCGGGTGGACGGCGGCGTCCTGGCGGCCTGTTTTGACGCTGGCGTTCCGGACACGGTCATCCGGGACATAGCTGCTTCCCGCCCCCAGTGGGCTGTCTTCCGGGACAGCGCCTTCGCCTCGGACGCCGCCAAGATCAACGTGACGGAGATCTTCAAAAGCCTGTCCCCCGGCACCCGCGTCCAGGTACTCTGAGTGCAGACCGTCCGCCTGGTTCCATTCCGCAGAAACTTTCCCCGTCTTGCCCGGATGTGTCCCCAGCGCACCGGACATAAGGAGGTGACCTCATGAAGCTCCAATTCAAGCACCAGCCCTTTCAGGCGGAGGCGGCCGCAGCGGTCTGCGATGTGTTCCGCGGCCAGTCACTGTGCGCCCAGGCACACCGGCAGGGCCTGGGCGCCGCGGCCGACAGGCCGCTGTCCCTGGCAGGGACCGGCACCGGCCTGTGCAACCAACCCCTGGCTCCGGAGCTGACCGACGCCCGGATCCTGAAAAATCTGCACGCAGTCCAGTGGCGCGCCGGATTGCCTCTGTCCAAGGCCCTGGCCGGGCCGGGGATCAACCTGTCCGTGGAGATGGAGACCGGCACCGGCAAGACCTATACCTATGTGAAAACCATCTACGAGCTAAACGCCCGCTACGGCTGGAGCCGGTTCATCATCGTGGTTCCGTCGGTGGCCGTCCGGGAGGGCGTCTACCGTTCCCTGCAGACGACCCAGGAGCACTTCGCCGGGGAGTACGGCAGGCGGCTGCGGTTTTTCATCTACAACTCCGACCGCCTCGCCCAGGTGGACCGCTTCGCCTCCGACAGCGCCATTCAGGTCATGATTATCAACATGCAGGCGTTCAACTCGGGCAGGAACCAGCGGATCATCGACCAGCGGCCGGACAGCTTCCGGGGCCGCCGCCCCATCGACGTCATCGCGGCCACCCGGCCTATTCTCATCATTGACGAGCCCCAGAGCGTGGAGGGCCGCCAGACTCGGGAGAGCCTGCGCAAGTTCAACGCCCTGTTCACCCTGCGCTACTCCGCCACCCACCGGGAGGCGTACAACATGGTGTACCGTCTGGACGCCCTGGACGCCTATAACCGGCATCTGGTGAAACGGATCGCCGCCCTGGGGGTGACCTTCACATCCTCCCCCGCCGCTGGCGGCTTTGTCTATCTGGAGGGCGTGGACCTGAGCCGGGACAGGGCCCCCGCCGCCCGGATCGGTTTTGAAGTCAAAGGGGCGTCCGGCATTCGGACGGTGGTGAAACAGCTGCGCCGGAAGGCGGATCTGTTCGCGGCGTCCAACGGCCTGGCCGAATACGCCGACCGCTATGTGGTGGCAGAGATCGACGGTCGGGACAGCTCGGTGACCTTTCTCAACGGCCTGAAGCTGTATGCCGGTCAGTTCAGCGGCGGCGAGGAGCGGACAGCTCTCCAGCGCCGGGTGCAGATTCGGGAGACCATCCGCACCCACCTCCGCCGGGAACGGGAGCTGTATTCCAGGGGAGTGAAAGTGCTGTCCCTCTTCTTCATCGACGAGGTGTCCAAATACCGCCTGTACGACGGGGACAGCGGCAGCGGCCGCAGCGGCGAGTACGCCAAAATGTTTGAGGAGGAGTACGTCGCCGTGGCGGAGGCGTTCCGGCGAGAGATCGACGACCCGGCGTACCGGGCCTATCTGGACGGCATCGATGCCCGCGAGACCCACCAGGGCTACTTCTCCGTAGACCGGCGGAAGGGCCGCCAGGCCCGCTTTGTGGAGGGAAAGATCGACCACAAGAGCCGAACCTCCTCCGACGCGGACGCCTATGACCTGATCATGCGGGACAAGGAGCGGCTGCTCAGCCTGGATGAACCTGTGCGGTTCCTCTTCTCTCACTCCGCCCTCCGGGAGGGGTGGGACAACCCCAATGTGTTCCAGATCTGTATGCTGAAGCCCCAGACGGAGTCGGAGATCCGCAGCCGCCAGGAGATCGGCCGCGGTCTGCGCCTGTGTGTCAATCAGGAGGGCGAACGCATGGACGAAAGTGTCCTGGGCGGGGCGGTGCAGGAGCTGAACAAGCTGACGCTCATCACCGATATGGAGTTCGGCAGATTCGCAGAGGCCCTGCAGCAGGGGCTGGCGGCGTCCCTTGCCGGCCGCCCCCGGACGGTGGAGCCGGGCCTGTTTGCCGGCAGGCTCCTCACTGGCACCACCGGGGCACGGGTCCGGGTGACGCGGGAGCTGGCGGAGGAGATCTGCGCCGCCCTCCGGAAACAGGGCTATGTGAAGGACCGCGTCCTCACCGGCAGCTTCTTTGCGGACCGGGACCGAGGTGCCGTCCGGCTGGGCGGAAGCCTTCAGGACCTCAGCGCCGCCGTGGCGCAAGTCCTCTCCGGCGTCTATACCCCCCGGGCCATCCCCGCGGAGAACGCCCACGGCGGCAACGTCACCGCCCGGGCGGACCCGGAGAAGCTGCAGACCGAGGCGTTCCGCTCCCTTTGGGCGCGGGTCGGCCCCAAGTCCTTCTACACCGTCTCCTTTGACACCCGGGAGCTGATCGGGAACGTCATCCAGGCTCTGGACGCGCATCTACAGGTGACCCCCGTCTCTGTCCGGACGGTGTATGGCGAGCAGGCGACGCAGCTGCAGTCCCGGGAACAGCTGCTTCAGGGCCGGGCCTTCCGCCGCAGGGAAAGCCGTGTGCAGGCCGCCGGTCCCCCGGCGCCGGGCGGTGTACGCTATGACCTGGTGGGCAGGCTGGTGGAGGAAACCGGCCTGATCCGTACCACTGCGGCAGCCATTCTCCAAGGCATAGCCCCTGAGACATTTGCCATGTTCCGCCTGAATCCGGAGGATTTCCTCCTCCAGGCCTCCAGGCTCATCAACCAGGAGAAGGCGGCCGCCGTCGTCCGGCACATCACATACCATCGGCTGGACGCGTCGTATGACGCCGCTCTCTTCACCAATGCCGTCCGCCGGGGCAGGCTGGGGTGCACCGCCGTGCCCGCCGCCCATTCGATCTCAGACTATGTGATCTGTGACACCGACAGAGAACGGGCCTTTGCCGAGGCGCTGGAGGCCAGCGAGGCGGTCAGATTATATGTCCGACTTCCCAAGTCCTTCTTCATTCCCACTCCGGTGGGGCGGTACACGCCCGACTGGGCCATCGCCCTGCGGGACCGCGCAGGGGATCCCGTCTATTTCGTGGCAGAGACCAGCGGCAAGGCCCCACAGCCCCAGGGCGTGGAGGCGGCGAAACTCCAGTGCGCCCGCGCACACTTCGCCGCGGTCAGCGGCGGAGAGGTGATGTGCGGCGCCGTCCGTGACTTGGATGAGCTCCTGCGCATCGTGGGCTGAAGCCCCGGGGCCGCACAGTATGCACGGCGGCGTATGGAAGGCCCCCCGCTATGGACAGAGAAGCGCGGCCTGAAATCAAGTGATTTCAGGCCGCGCCGGCTTGTGTGCAGCTGTGAGGTCTGCAAGAATTCGAATACACTGCCGGTTCCCCGGCTTTCAGCAAGCGGGCCGCCGCAGCGGCACGCTCCGGAACTCCGGCCCGGCGGAGTCTGTTTGAGCCGCCGCATCCCCGGTGCGCCGCCAAAGCCGGCCCCCATCTCAGGGCAGAACTGCCTGTGTCAGGCGGTTGTCAATACCCTGTCCCCTCCCCCGCCCGGGGTGCGCCGCCCCGCCTCCGCAGACGGCGGAACCGCCGGTGGGAAGCAGTCTTCCCGCCGTTCTCACGCCGTCCCGTGGGGGATGATGACCTTCTCCACCCGGATCTTCCCATCCTCCGCCTCCGCCGTCATCATGGTGATCTCCTGATGGAACCGCCGAGGGCCGCAGGAGCCCGGGTTGAGCCAGAGGACACCGCCTTTCTCTTCCTGCACGTACTTGTGGGAGTGGCCGAACACCACCGCGTCCACACCGGCCAGGTCCGCCGGGACCTCCTTTCTGTTGTGGACCATGAAAAAGGTCACGCCGCCCAGGGTAACGGTGAGATCGTGCGGGATGGCCTCCGCCCAGTCCTTGTCGTTGTTGCCCCGGACGATGTACAGCGGCGCATACTGCCGCAGCTCATCCACGATGCTCTGCCTGTTGATATCTCCGCCATGGAGGATGGCGTCGGCGGTCTTTAGATGCTCCGTGACCTCCGGCCGCAGCAGGCCGTGGGTGTCGGAGAGAATGGCAAGTTTCATAGGTTTCCCCTCCCCCTCAGATGATGATGCCCTCGCAGTGGTCGATCTCGTGCTGGATAATCTGGGCCGTCCAGCCGGTGAAGGTCTTGATCCGCTCCTGGAATTTTTCGTTCTGCCAGCGGACCTTGATGGACTCCCACCGCCGGGCTCTGCGGGTGCCGGAGAGGGACAGGCACCCCTCCTCCGCCTCATAGGGGCCGGCCCTTTTCACGATCTCCGGATTGAACATGACCATATAGCCGCCCTGGTTGTCGAAGGCGATGATGCGCTTGTTCACGCCGATCATGTTGGCCGCCATACCTACGCAGCCGCCCCTGTGGAATTCCAGCGTCTCCAGCAGGTCCGCCGCCACCGGCAGGTCCTCCGGAGAGGCGGGCTCGGCCTTTTGGGCCAGAAATGCCTGGTCTTTGCAGATGTCCCGAATCATGATGGGTCCTCCTTGTGTCGTTGAATCGCCGCCGCTATGGTCTCCGCCGCAATGCGGGCCCCCTGCACGCTGGGGTGGACGCCATCGGCCGCGTAGAGGTCCTGCGTGCCGGGCAGCTGGTAAAACCGCCGCCCCGCGTCGGCAAGCAGGGCGCGGTTTTCCTCCGCCGCCCTGCGGTACGCCGCGGACAGGTTCCGGGCCATCCCGCCATAGTCCCATCCCTTGGCCGACAGCCGGGCCCCACCCTTCTGATAGGCCCAGGTGGCATAGAGCACCGGGATGGCCCCGTTCTCCCGGATCTGCCGGCAGAGCCGCTCCACGCTGGCGAAAAAGCTCCCGGGAGCGGTGATGGGGCCGTGGCTCATTTCCTGCAGCACCACATAGTCCCACTGCTCCTTTGCAAGCGCCGCCTGCGTTCGGGCGCCCAGCCGGGTGTTCGGGTTCAGATGCTCGGACAGCCGGGCCCCGCCCCGGGTATGGCAGACCACTTCCGCCCCGGTCAGTTCCGCCAGAATGTCCGGCATATCTTGGGCAGAGGTGAGGCTGTTGCCCAGCATCAGAATCCGCATGGTGCTCCTCCTTGTCTCGTTTCCGTGCGCGTCTGCGCGAAAGGCTCCCGCCGTCAATGCTCGGGGCAGCGCTCCATAAGCCCCCTGCCGGATTTGCTGATATCCCCATATCCCGCCGGAGCCGCAGCGGCCCGCTCTGGGCGGCACCGGTTCTCCCATTGATGGTTCCCTCCAGCAGGCGCACGGTGCCGGGGAATGATGCGTTTCATGGGGCGAAATCCCGGCGGCAAGGGCCCTGTGCCCCTGCTCCGCGAAGTGGCACACCGTCATAGGCCGGGGAGACGTTCCACCGCCCGGCAAGGGTCCGGCAGCACCCGGCGAAGGTCCGGGAAGCGGCAATGAGCATTTGGCCCGGCACCCATTCCCTCGGGGACCGGGACGGCAACGCGAACAGAGGGATCTTCCCCCGTGCCAGCTCCAGGCCGGTCAGGAATCGCTCCATCCGCTCCGCCGTGGCCTTGGGCCTGCGGCCCTGCAAAAGGTCATTGGTGCCCAGCATCACGATCAGCAGGTCGGTGTCCGCCGGAATGTCAGGTGCCGCGTCGGGGAGCTCCCGGCCGTTGGCGCCCCAGTTGCCCAACACCCATCCGGTTTCGGCCGCCAGGATGTCCACCCATCAGCTGCCCGGAGCACAGCGCCCGCCCAGCCGGGACCGGGGATCGTAGCCCCAGGTGCTGGAATCGGCGAAACAGATGACCTTCCTCACAGCTGTCCCTCCAAGGCACAAGCCCCGGACGTGCCCTCACCTTCCCCGCATCCCGTTTAGGCCGGTGCGTGCGGTGCTATTCGGCCTGCGGCATTTGTGATTTCATCACGGTGCAATTCATAGATATGCGGTATGATGAACCCACTCAATTTAGGGAGGCATGCTATGAATTCCGTGAAAAAGCGGCGCAGAGCCGTGGTGGACCCGTCAGCCTGTGTGGCCTGCGGCTGCTGTGTGAAGGTCTGTCCCCTGCAGGCCATTGAGATCGTGCGGGGCGTTATGGCCCAGGTCCGGCAGGACAAATGCGTGGGCTGCGGCAAGTGCGCCAGGGAGTGTCCGGCCAGCGTCATCAAAATCCGGGAGGTAGAGGCATGAAGAAGCACTGGTACGACTATCTGTGGATCGCTTCGCTCCTGTACCTCCTGCTGGGATTTTTCAACATTCTGTTTGCCTGGCTGGGCCTGCTGTGCTTCTTCATCCCCCTCATCATCTCCGTGGTCAGCGGGACCAAGAGCTACTGCAACCGCTACTGCGGCCGGGGCCAGCTGTTTGGGCTGCTGGGCGGGCGCTTCGGGCTGTCCCGCAGGAAAGACATCCCCAAATGGATGAAAAGCAAGGCGTTCCGATACGGATTTCTCGCCTTTTTCTTCGCCATGTTCTTTCTGATGCTGTGGAACACCTATTTGGTGTTCGCGGGTGTGCGGGATCTGGGGCAGGCGGTCACCCTGCTGTGGACCTTCAAGCTGCCCTGGAACTGGGCCTACCACGGCACCCTTTTCCATCCCGGCGTGGCGCAGTTCGCCTTCGGCTTCTACGGCGTCATGCTCACATCCACAGTCTTGGGGCTAATCACCATGGTGCTGTTCAAGCCCCGCAGCTGGTGTGTCTACTGCCCCATGGGCACCATGACACAGCTGATCTGCAAAGCAAGGAACAGCCGCACATGACCGTGCCGTATCACGCGGCTCAATCCTGCAACTGCCGCAGCCTGTCCTCATCAAGGAGCCGGACCATGCCCCGGGAGAGCCGCACCATGCCCTCGCTCTGAAAATAGCGCAGCATCCTGGTAATCACCTCCCGGTGGGTGCCCAGGTGATTGGCAATGGCCTCATGGGTGATCTTCAGCACGCTGCTCCCCTCGATGGAAGCCTCCTCCAGCAGAAAGGCCGCCACCCGCTTGTCCAGGCTCTTCCACATGACCTGCTCCATCAGCCACATGACCTCGGAGAACCGGCTGGCCATCAGCTCGTTGGTGTAGTTGGCCACAGGCGCCGACGTCTCCATGATGTCCTGGTAGACCTCCGCGGGAATGACCCAGAGGTCCGTGTCCTTCTCCGCCTGGATGGTGACCTCAAACTGGATGGAGCGCATGATGCAGGACGCAGAGAACAGGCACAGATCCCGGTCGAACAGGCGGTAAATGGTGATCTCCCGCCCCTCGTCAGAGAGGATATAGGCCCGGAGCTGCCCCGCCTTCACCAGGAGGAGTCCGGTGCAGTCCATGTCCCCGTTGTGCAGGATCGTCCCCTTCTTCACGGTTCGGAAATTCAGATTGCTGCGGATCCGGTCCTGCTGGTCTGTTTGGAGCTTGTTCCAGATGGGAAAATAGTCCTGAAAGGTCATTCCGTGTCCCTCCTCATCGTGTTCTCAGTATAGTTGACAGGAGCTTTGTTGTCAACCGGCCCGCTTTTCGGAAAATCCCGTGTTTTGGGTGATGTCGTCACAGAAAAATCGCGGACTTTCGGTTATACTAGGACCAAACCAAGGAAAGGAGCTGACCAGCATGGCGGCTATCAATCTAAACAAGGAACAATTCCAGCAGATGGCAGAGGGCGGCAAGCCCATCCTGGTGGATTTCTGGGCTCCCTGGTGCGGCTACTGCCGCCGGATCGGGCCCGCGTATGAGAAGATCGCGGACGAATACGGCGACCGTCTCACCGTGGCGAAGGTAAACATCGACGAGGAGGCCGCGCTGGCCGAGGCGGCGCAGATCGAGGTCATTCCTACGCTGGTCCTGTATCGGGACGGGAAAGCCGTGGATTCTATCGTCAACCCCGGGTCCAAAGCGGCCATCGACCAGTTCATCCAGGAGGCTATGGCGAAGTAAGGAGGCGGAATCCATGGGCGAAACTCGTGTCCACGACATGATCGTGGTGGGCGGCGGGCCGGGCGGCTATACGGCGGCGCTCTATGCAGCCAGGGCCGGGCTGGATACACTGGTGCTGGAGAAACTCTCGGCAGGCGGGCAGATGGCCCTGACGGAGGAGATCGACAACTATCCCGGCTATGAGGACGGGATCGACGGCTTCACCCTGGCGGAGAAGATGCAGCGGCAGGCAGAGCGGTTCGGTGCGCAGACAGCGTACGCACAGGTGGAGCGCATGGAGCTGACCGCTGCCCCCAAGGCGCTGGAGACCAGCGAGGGGACCTTTTATGCCAGGACGGTAATCCTTGCCACCGGAGCCAATCCCAGGGAGCTGGGCCTTGCAGGCGAGGAGGCCCTGGTGGGCCGGGGTGTGGCCTACTGTGCCGCCTGCGACGGGATGCGCTACAAGGGCAAAACGGTCGCCGTGGTGGGCGGCGGGAATTCCGCCGCCGGCGACGCCCTGCTTTTGAGCCGTATCGCCGAAAGGGTGGTCCTGGTGCACCGCAGGGACCAGCTGCGGGCCACGAAGATCTACCACGAGCCACTGATACAGGCAGAGAATGTGGAATTCCGCTGGAACAGCACTGTTACGGAGCTGCTGCACGAAGAGAAGCTGACCGGCATCCGGCTGCGGGATGTGCAGACCGGGGCGGAATCCGTCCTTCCCTGCGACGGGCTCTTCATCAGCGTCGGCAGAAAGCCGGCCACGGAGCTGGTGAAAGGCCAGCTGGAGCTGGATGCCGGCGGCTATGTGACGGCGGACGAAACCACAAGGACCAATCTCCCCGGCGTCTATGCCGTGGGCGATGTACGGACGAAGCCGCTGCGCCAGGTAGTGACGGCCGTGGCCGATGGGGCCATGGCGGTCCACATGGCGGAAGAATATCTGGCAGGCGGCGCCTGATCGAAGAAATGCGGCAGAGAACGGCTGAAGTCCTCCCGCATATATGCCCATCCCGTTCAAAATGCAGGCATCCGGGATGCAGGCGGCCTGAAAAGAACACAGCTGCCCGGAGTATCTGATGGAACAGATTCCTCCGGGCAGTTTTTGTATCCTTGTTTTGCAGAGCGGCAGGCCACGGAAAAGGAACCCGTCATGCGGCAAACCGCGCGGTCCGGCGGAGCCCTTTGGGCAGGATCCTCAGTTCTGTTCCAGCAGCCGTCTGACTTCTGAAATACTGTCCACCGGCCGGGCACAGGCGCCGTTCCGGCATAGATAGTACCGGACGCCTGTCTCCGGAATCGGATAGGCCTCCGTGAAGGGGGCAAGCTCCTCCAGCGGCTTTGCCGTCTCCGGCGTTTTCACCAGCACCGTCAGTTCGGGCCTGGAGGCCTCCCGCAGAAAAGCCGCCAACTCCTCCGGCATGGTCCGGGCCGCGCAGACCAGCTCCGCCGAGGGCCACAGCTCCTCCAGAAACACCAGCATGGCAAAACCGTGTCCGGCGGGATAGGTCCGGGTGGCCCCAGCCAGATAGCCCAGCTGCAGATCGGCGGCGGTCCGCCAGCGGGCCTCCCCAGTGAGGCGGGCCAGGCGGGAGAGAACCAGCGCCGCTGCCGCATTGCCCGACGGCATGGCCCCGTCATAGGTCTCCTTTGTCCGGGTGATGAGCTGTTCCCCATCCGCCGCGTAGGGGTAAAACCCGCCGTTTTTCCCGTCAAAAAACTGCTCCAGCAGCCGTGCCGTCAGGTCCCCGGCCTCCGCCAGATAGGCGGTCCGGAAGGTCACGCCGTAGAGTTCCAGCAAGCCCCAGGCGCAGAAGGCGTAATCATCCAGCTTTCCGGGGTGGGCCGCCTGCCCCGCCCGCCATCTGGCCAGCAGACGACCGTTTTCCTCTGTGAGGCTCCGCTTCAAAAATGCCGCGGCTCCCACGGCGGCGTCCCGATAGCGGGGCTCATCCAGGGCCAGTCCCGCCCGGGCCAGGGCCGCAATCATCAGTCCATTCCATGCGGCAAGCACCTTGTCGTCCCTGTGGAGGCAGGTCCGTTCCAAGCGGTAGGCATACACCCTCTCCCGCAGGGGCCTGATGCGCACCGGCTCCCGCTGGACCTGTTCCCGGCCGATTAGGTTGAGGATATTTTTCCCCGCAAAGTTCCCCGTCTCGGTGACGCCGTACCAGCCGCAGAACGCCTCTGCGTCCTCCGGTCCCAGCAGGTCTCTCAGCTCGCCTGCGGTGAATACATAGTATTTCCCCTCCTCGCCCTCGCTGTCCGCGTCCTGTCCGCAGTAGAATCCGCCCTGAAAATCACGCAGCTCCCGCAGGACGTAATCCAGCGTGCGGCGGACGATCTCCCCATAGAGCGGGCGCCGGGCCTGCTGATAGGCCTCCGTATAGGCCAGTGCCAGCAGGGCGTTGTCATAGAGCATCTTTTCAAAGTGGGGCACCAGCCACATTTCATCGGTAGAGTACCGGGCAAAGCCGCCGCCCACATGGTCGAACAGGCCGCCTCGGTACATGCTCTCCAGCGTCTGCTCCGCCATGGCCCCGGCCTGGGACTCCCCTGTGCGCCGGGCGTACCGGAGCAGGAAGATCAGATTATGAGGCGTGGGGAATTTTGGCGCGTGCCCGAAGCCGCCCCAGCGGGTGTCAAAACTCCGGGCGTAAAGGCCCACCGCCATGCCTGCCAGTGCCCGGTCTGGAAAGCCGATGCCTGCGCCCTCCGCTTCCCTGAGCCGGTCGGTCAGCGCCTCTCCGGCGGTCAGCAGACTGCCCCTATCTTCCCGCCACAGGCGCGCCGCCTGCTGCAGCAGGGACAGCAGCGCCTGTCTGGGGAGGTACGTCCCCGCCCAGAAGGGCTTCTGCTCCGGCGTGAGCAGCACCGTCAGCGGCCATCCGCCGGAGCCTGTCATAGCCACGCAGGCGGCCATATAGACCGCGTCCACATCCGGGCGCTCCTCCCGGTCGACTTTGATCGGGATAAAATCCCGGTTGATCGCCTCCGCCACCGTCTCGTCCTCAAAGGACTCATGGGCCATGACGTGGCACCAGTGGCAGGTGGAGTAGCCGATGCTGAGGAACACCGGCTTGTCCTCCTCCCGTGCGGTCTGGAATGCCTCGCTCCCCCAGGGCCGCCAGTCCACGGGATTTTCCCGGTGCTGGAGCAGATACGGGGATTGTTCAAATTGCAGCCGGTTGGGCATGGGTCGTCCTCCTTTGACCGGGCGGCGCACTGCCGCCCGCATGGTTCCGCAGGTTTTCCGTCCAGTGCCGCGCTTGCCCCCTGCTTATACAAGGCGTTTTCCCCATCCGGCACGGGCCGGGGGCCGCAGTTTGTTCCGCGGACTTCCGCCTCAGCGGGCCAGATCCGGCGGGAGCGGCCGGGCAAAGCGCGCCCCTGGTGTCGGACCGGGCAGGTAGATTCCGGCAAGTAGCGCCCTGGCCCGCCAAGGTATCCAGGTCGTCATGCCTTCCCCCGCCAAAAAGTCTTGCAGTGGGCCTTTTCGGTGCGGTTGAAGGCGATCATCCGGCGCAGCAGCGTGTAATCCACGTCCCTCTCCCACGGGATGCGGAACAGCATTTTGCCCCGGCATAGCCGCCCCGGGCGATTTCCCGGAAAAATCCCTCCAAGCCCGCCCCGGAGAAACGGCCAGATGCCCGGCGGAGACGCTGATCCCGATGATGAACGTCCCATGATCTGTGAACACAGGCTGGTTCCATGCAACCCTGAGCTCCAGGCCGGAAAACGTCCGTTCCGCCCACTCCACAGCACCTCCGCCATACGGACGCGGCGCTGCGGCGCTTTCGCCTGCGCCAGATAATCTGCTAAGGTCTCCAATCCACCCGCCCCTTCACATCCAAAGAGCAGAAATAGTCTGTGCATTTCAGGAGGGATTATCACCCCTCGCCTCAAGCAGCGGCGCCCCGGGCGGCCGCTCTTCCGTCAGGACCTGCAGCCTGTTCCGGAAACGAGGGCCTCCTTCAGGTTCATTTCCTGCCCTCCTTGCCCAGGCTGATCTTGTATCCATCATAAGTGAAAAAGGGCCGCACCCGGGCGGAGGTGGACCAGGTAACTGCCTGTCTCACCGGGTACACGCTGGCGGACCTCGCCCGGCTGGAGCGGTCCAGCGTCACCTGCGCTCACTTTTTTCAACGTGCCCCCGCCATGAATCCTGACCGTGCCCTCATCACCGACAAGGTCTGCGGTGTCCGGGTATGGGACCTGCTGATACGGGATATCCGGTATCTGGGCAAGCTGGTGGACGAGCTGCCCAAGGGACCCCTATGGAGCAGATTCTCCGGAAAAACAAGTATGTCCCGGAGCTTCTGGCCTTTCAGAAACTCGGGGCTGTTTTCGCCTCGAGAGCCCTTTGCTTTGCCGCCGAGAAGGGGCAGCGTTTTCCGATGCACTGGCTGTTTCGGGCACTGTAAGAGCAGACGGGCACGCTGTGCTGCATCTCCACCCCCAGGTGCTCCCGGACAAAGTCCACGGCAGCCTGGACGGCCAGCCAGGAATCCCGTTTGCAGCACCGGGGGCCACCCACCTTGCCGATGCTGTCCAGGGCCCGGGCGGTCATCTGATTGCTCAATCCCCAGGGCTCCCGGGCCAGGGGCGTGGATGCCGTGGCGATGGCCAGGAACTGCCCCGCGCTGATCCCCGCCCCGCAGGCGCCCCAGAAGCCGCAGGCCCCGCCGGGGACAGCTTTGCCCCGGCTGTACATCTCCCGGAGAGCGCTCTCCAGGTCCAACTTGCCCCCGGCATTTTTATAGGCGGTGAGCAGCGCCGCTCCCACCATCACATGGTGCTCTGGCCCGTGCATATGGCAGAAGGACAGGTCCATCATCCGGCGGAGGATAGCGGCGGGGTCGGCGGAAGTCTCCGCCAAGCACAGGCCGAAGATGGTGTCCATGCCCTGGGTATGGCAGTCATTGCAAACATAATGGCCGTTGACGCACCGGGTCTTGCTGGATTCCTTTTTATGGCAGATGGCGCACTCCATGTCCTCGTCCCGGACCAGATATTCCAGCGGTGCCTTGCAGATCAGGCATTCTTCTGGATGCAAATCGATCACTCCTCCCTTATCCGCAGCGCAGGAAGTCACGCGGCTGCGCAGTCCCGACGCCCCCCACAATATGCTGTGGGGAAATGTTCTTTCTCATAAATCGGCTCCCCCCGATGCGTTCATCCACACATCAGCTGTGTACTCTCTCCTGTTATTTTCTATCATACAATAGCCAAGATAACCCGCTGAATGTAAAATCCGCTTAAGGGGAGCAAACATTTTCTCCGGCTGTACATGCAGTCATTCTATCCGTTCAGCGTTTTCCGGAAGCATAGTCGCCCATATGGATGTCCACCACTCCCCTGGGCGGCTGGATCAGGGCATCCTCGTACTGGCACTTCCACTGAATCTCCCGGCTCATCCGGCCATTCTCTATGCCGTCAATCGTTTCCCCATCCCCAATGGGGTTATCATGCTCCAGTATGTACGACGCCGCATTATAGGCGTGGTTCACTACCCAGTTGGGATCCATGCTATGGAAGTGGTACTGGAGGTCCGGCAGGAACAGGGTGTTCATGCCCACTGTGTCGATGAGCATATCCTCGGTGCCCTCAATGTTGAAGAAGCGGACATTGACACCAAATCGGATGAAGCGGTCCGAGCCCTCGATCTGGTGGGAACGCACATATTCCGCCAGCAAGAGCTTGCCGCAGTTCTGGAAATAGAACGCCTCACAGGTGGGGTACAGCTCTGCCAGGGCCTCCACGAAGTCGGCGTCCAGGTTGGCCCTCTCCAGGGCCGGAAGCGCCGCTGCCAGCATATCAGTGGCCACGACCTGATACCGGCACTCCCGAAAGATTCGCTCTCGGTCCTCCCGGCAGTCCCACATCTGGCTCATAAGGAACGCATCGAAGCCCTTGCCCTTGAATTTGTCACATCCCATCACCATCAGCTGCACCGGGCATTTGCCGTCCTGAAATTCCGCGATATGATCCAGGGCAGCAAAGCCTGCCATCTTTTTATCACGGCAGAAACACTCTACCGCGCCGATGTGCTTTTTCATCACAGCGGTCATCTCATCCTTGTCCGGCATGTCTACCGGCTCTTTGAACAGCATTTGAATGAGATAGGGGCCGCCGGGCTGGGGCCCTTTTTTGTCATCCAGGTTTTGCCGGAACACTTGATTACTCATTTTTGTCCTCCTTATAGCAGCAGACCATGTAACAACGGGCGATCGCTACTTTGTATGCGGGGTTACTCCAAAAATCAAAAAAAGAGCCACACTAAATAGAACCAATCCGATGAAGTTGCGCTCTATCAGCAGTTTTATGGCCAAGAGAAGCAGCAGACCACAAACCAGAATAATAATACCATTCATTTCTTTTTATCCATTTTGTCAGGGAACAGCTTGAACCGAAACGCCAGTTCCTGATTAACGATTTCCTTGGGCAGCTTTCGGGGATTGGCGATTAGATACCAAGCCCGATAAGTCCGCTTTTCCATGTCCTGCTCCTGAAGGTAGATCTGATAGCCCGCTTCGTCCTCCTCCGTCCAAGTGTCATACTGCTTCTTGGCCTGGACATGGTTTCCTACGACCACGTCCAATTCCTCCACGGAGCGGCTGGCGGCCCAAGCATGGTCCACATCGCCAGCATGGGAGAAATAGAAGATTTGCATCCCCATCCACCGGCGCACCTTGCTTTCCGGCGTTCCACGCAATTCCGCCTGACGGCGGTACTCCGCCAGCTGCTCTGGTGTTCCGTATCTTTCCACCGCCTGCTCCTCCACATGAATACGCCAACTGTAATCCTCCGGCTGGGTAAAGGGGGCGCAGACCGGCTGTAACGCCTCACGGGGTCCTCTCGAAGCGGTCGATGAAGTCAAGGTAGCGGGCTTTGATTAAGGGCAGAAAAGTGTCCAGCAACCCGGTATCCAACCGCAGGTCCTCTGTCAGCATCCGGAAGAACGAACCGCCTGTTATCGGTTCTATTTTGAAAGAGTAGAGAAAGTCATCCCCCTGCTTAATGATGCAGCTGAATCCCACCTCCACATTTCCATGGCCGATTTCGTAGTCTATGTAGTTGTAGCGGCTCCGCTCAAACCAGATCAGGTAGGTCAGGCCGTTTTTCGTTCTCTTTTTGAAGTTGCCCTTTTTCAGACGCTTCCAGCCCTTTTCCTCCAGCCCCAGCCCGTTCCACAGGTAGTCCAGAAGCTCCTGAAATATATCTGCCGGGCGTTTTTGTTCCATAAAATCCTCCCAACCGCTTATGCTTGTTCCTCACTTTTTCCAGTCACATCCGCTAATTGAGCACTGACAGTATCTATGTAGAGATACACCCCATCCCGATCACAGTGGTACAGGTTTGAGTAGCTTGTACTCTCATTAGGGCGGATAGGGTTAGGCTCCACCACCTCGGTAGCTTCCAGCAGACCGGCACTCAGTTCAGCCGCGGCAGTAAGGGCCTTTTTCAGAACAGCAAGCTGCCCATCGCTCCAATGTTTCTCCAGATCTTCCAGTACCTTTGGTTCCTGCTCCAGATCCCGGAGAATCTGCAAAACCTGATTTGGGGACAGGTACACACCGGCGCAGTAGTTTTCAATGATCTGATTTTCTGCCGGATTGGGAAAAGCTGGCGTCACCTGTGCCCAGGGGGTGAAGTACCGCCCATATTCCAGCTTTTCCTCCGCCAGGAAAGAAAAAGCACTGCCTCTGGTGTAATAGTAATCCCGGAAAAAACCCTGGATCACTGCAATATAAAAGCCGTGGCTCTTGTCAAACAGCTCATCCGGCTCTGTCCCCGCCCCGACCCGCAAAGTATCCAGATATTTTTCTGCATAGAAGTCCTCTATCCCATACTGTGTGGCGAGTGCCAGCACCTTTTCCTCCTGTCCCTGCTGTATCCAGGTTAGGGGAGTAAAATACCATTCCCGTATTTCGTCTGGCGAGATCGGGTGAAAACTTACATCGTATCCCATAAAAGTCCTCCTTAGTAATCAAGCAAGATAGGCACCTGATGTTCCTCGGCAAACCGCATGGCCCGCCAGAACATGGAGAAGGCGAACTTGGCAAGGGACTGGGCGTCATACCGGGTGTGTTCCGGGATGTCCGCCTTGCTGTACTGTCCATCCGGGCCCACGGTTCCGTCTACCGGGTATCCCTCCGTGTCTGCCCAATCAAGGATGGTGTCCTCATCGGCCTGCCACGCCAGCTGGTTCAGTTTCTCCAGCTCCTTCCGCAGTCCGCCCACCGTGCCGATGGCGGCGGTGTCGTCGGTAGGCAGAGGTGCTTGGAAGAAGAAGGCGTCCGGCAGAGGCAGCCACCAGGTAGCCCGTAGGGGCTCTCGTTATTCTCCGGCCAGGGAGCGTAGGGGGGCTGGCCCGGCTGAGAAATGGCGCTCAAAATCTGATCCCGCCAGTTCTCCACCGCCGCCTGGACCTCAGCCGGGGACATTTCTTCCTCCTTATCAGCGGGTTCCCCGTCCGGGGTGATGCGGTTGAAGGCGTATCCGTTTTCCTCCGTCCACTGCTGAACAACGGTTTTCCAGTTGTGAGAATAGTACCGGGTCAATGTTCCGGCGTAGATATCAAGTCCCATTATGATGCCTCCTTTTTTGTCTGTACGGTCATTCTTTTGCCGGAGCGAACAGTCGGTCAATCTTCTCCAGATTGTATTCCAAGATCCAGTCATTGAATTGATGATAGAGCGGCAGTAGCAGCTCCCGTGAGCCGCCCAGTATATCCAACCCACGGTCATCGTACAGATGGTAGAGGAATGGCCCCGGCCCGGTCAGATAGACGCTGGACACAAAGCCGTTCCAGCCGCCGATGTCTCCCAGAATGATCTCCTGGAGAAGCCGCTCCGGTTGAAAGCTGATTTTGCTGAGATCCCAGTAAAACTGTACTTGTGCATATGTATCCCCGTCCTCGTCCATCATGGTCGCTGTGACCTGCTCATGCGGGGCAGGAAGTGCGGCCCTCTGCTGGATGGCCTTCAGCAGGGACTCGACAGGTTTTTCTTCGGGATACCCGTCAATCCGCAGAATACCCGGCGGCGCTGGAAGGTTCCGGTAGATCATAATCGCCCGCTCCAGTGCGCCTTGAACATAGGCGGGATTTGGAGTTAGTTTCTCGGTGTTCTCGTCCGAATAGGTGCATTCCAGATAGACTGGTTCATCTCCGCCGATTTCAAACCGGATGGTGACCGGGGCATGATGGAACAGCGGATGTTCCAGCCACGCCATACCAAGATTATATAAGATGGTGTCAAAATCCTCCGCCAGCATTGCGCACCTCCACTATTTCCACTCAAAGGGCTCCTTTAAGTGGTATTTCTCCATAATTTTCTTTTCCAAAGCTTCATAGGCATCCATATCCTCTGGCTGCGCTGGAATACCCTTTTCCCACCAATAACCGTTCCCATAGTAGAAAAACATGGCCCAGTAATAAGGCTGGTCATGGCTGAATATCGCCACTCCCACGGCATCGGCCACTGGCTCTGCCAGCGGTGAGCGTTCCACTGTCTGAGAGGCTTCCTCATAGGAGATCCCCACCAGCTCCACCAGCAGGTGCTTCACCAGTTCGCAGAAGCTATACTGGTTGAAGATGACCTGACCATTCTCATCTTTGAACACAAGTCCATCTCTCACCATAGTATTTCTCTCCGTTTCTTAACCTGCATCCTTGGCATGGGCATAGTCCCGTCAAGTCATCTCATACAGCAGGGCAGCGTCGCTCTGCACCAGCTCCAGATGGGAGCGCAGCGTTTCAAGTCCGCTTTGCACCGCCTCGGTGGGCAGCTCCCAGTCTGCGGCAATTTCGGCGGCCAGCTCCGGGAGGCTCTGCTCCCGCAGAGCTGCCAGCAGTTCAGACGCCAGCTCTCCCTCCAGCAGAGCGCAGTCCAGAGTGTTCTCCGTCTGGGGAGCAGGAAAACGGACATCCAGGTCCAGTTCGCTCTCACACCAGTCCCAGATGGCCATATAGACCGCGCCGGAGCAGTCGCCGTCGAACAGTTCCTGCCGCCGGCCGTCTTTGAGAAGATAAAAGGATGCGATCTGTGACATGGCAGTTCCTCCTGAATGTTATTCTTTCTCCATCAGCCCTTCGGCCTGCATCCGGATCACATAGAAAGCCCGTACCCAGTCCAGTTCCTGCTCCATGGATTCCTCCAAAGCCAGCAGGCGGCGCTTCCCCAGCCTGCGGTCCAGAAGGGCGAGGATGCGGACAAGGGGATTCTTGCTGACAAGGCTTTTCTCAATGCTCTGGTTGTCAAAGATACCAAACACCTCATAGAACGCCTTTTGGTCAAAGGTGCCCTGCTCCAGCGCATAGGCATGAGCCCGGTTGATGGCCTCTTTTGCGGAGTCGCAATCTTTCAGCGTTGTAGACCTCAAATGATGAAATTTCGTCCACACATTCTCAAAATAGGTGTAGTAGTTGCTCCGCAGCACTTCCACACCGTCCATACGAATGGCTGCCCGGCCCTCATGGTCGGCACTCTTACTGTAACTGGTGGCAAAATACTGGATGTGGCCCCGGAGTGCCGGGCACAGGTAGTCACTTTCTAATTTGTTTCGGATTCCGCTCCAGGTTGACATGGCGACCGCCTCCTTTCTGTTGCCACTGCGGATAAGGTAGATTCCCAATAAATTGAAATTTGAAGGTTACATATAATCCTCGATATATGATCGTTCTATAAATTCTTTTACTGCAAATAGATCTGCAAACTCCTCATACCGGGGAAATCCGTCCGTATTATGTGCTGAGTAAGTCAAATGGAACAGATAGTAAATGTCTCTTCCATTCCGTTTCTGAGAACATATAACACATCATCATTGGATTCACACTTCGCAACCGCCCAGATTTTTTTGCCGTATAAGAAGTGGTCTTGTCCTATTTCTTTGTTTAGTTCAGCAACAAATGCCCCGTCCGCCTGTGCGAAGGGAATCATATACCAGTTAAAATCGTTACCATATTTATCATAGAGATCACAGAACATTTCTTCTAATGTCATTTTCATTCTTCTTTCGCTGATTTACAGTTCAGCCATCAACCGCCGCGCTATTTTCTTTTTATAGGCGATGTTTTATTGCTCATTGAGATACCTCGCCAATTTCTTCTCCAGCAGTTCTGTCATATCATTGCAGAGTCGCTTGACCTTGTCCTGCTCATGGGCGTAGTACCAGATGGTTTCCTCTCCGGGGCGGAGCAGGAGCTGGTCGCCGTCCGCTTCTTTCCAGAACTCGCCCAGCACGCAATACCGCTCTCCGTGGATGGTCAAATTAAATGTTCCAGAGAGTTCAACGATTACGCCTGTGAATACATTGATGCCTGCGGTCAGCAGGAAAAACTCCCGCACCTGGGCCGGGAGCGTGAAGTCCATCACGCTTTCTTGATTCCCGATTTGCTCCTCCATGGTGGCGGGCTTGATCTCATCAGAGGGGTCCAGCACCTTTGCCAACGCCTTGGAGAACTTGGGGTATCGACCAAATAGTTCTGGGTGGCTGGCCTTGAATTCCTTTTGCTTTTCCCGCTGCACTCGCTTCTGCTCCTTGCAGAACGCATCCAGCTCCGCCAGATACCGCTCCTGGTAGAGATTGCTGGCCTCAAATGCTGTGCCGCTCTTTTCCAGAATGGCGATGGCTCCCTTTTGGCTGCCAAACACCGGGACCCACTGGAAACCATGCCGGCAGGGCTTTAGCTTCAGAAATTCGCCCCGACTCAGCAGGGTTTCCAGTTCCGGCTCATGCTCGTCCCACCATCCGCTTCATCCGCATATCGGTATTTTTGAGAAAAATGTTCGATACTTTTTGTGAGACGGTCCTTGTATTGCTGTATCTCTGCTCTTTTCTGTTTTATCTTGAGCTGCGCTCTTTTCTGAGCCAAAAGTTCTTTCCTCTCATGCTCCATAGTTCATTTCTCCGTTTCAGAGGGCGCAGGAATAGATGCTCATGGCCCCGTAATCGGTGTGCAGGACAAGTCCGCTTTGAGTAAAGGCAAAATTCACCTGACGCACCACAAAGGGATCATCAATGGTGGCCAGCAGTTGGCCGCTGCCGGTATCCCACAGCTCTATGGGGGAGCTGCCACGATCCTGCTGAACGGCCATCAGGCTGCCCCTTGTCCTCACCGCGCAGGTGTCTGAAAAACTCAGTCCCTGCCGGACCGAAAACGGGAAAGGATTGTCCATCTCCTCTCCGGTCTGGGCCAGATAGAACTTGCCGCCCACCGAGAAGCACTGGTCATCCGGAGAGAAGAAGGGATGCCAGCCCGCATTGGGGATCACTACTTTTTGGGCGGACTTCAAATCGACCAGCACATACTCGTCCTCGGTGACGCGGTAGGCCGCTTTGCTCTGCCGGGGAGAGAGCATCCCGAAGCAGTAATAGGCAAAATTCGGATTCTTAGACTTCTTGCATTTCACGCCTTCCCGCCACATCTCCGTGTTGCTGCCAAAGTCACAGACGACGATCTCCTCGCCTGTGTACCAGAGGGCCAAGTCGCCGCTGGCATCCAGCATGGCCTTCATGCTGTTTTTCTTGTTGGCAAAGGGCGTGATTTCATGGGTGCGGAGTGAGAACTGCTGGAGAAGATAGCTGTTGTTCAGAAGAAGGGTGTCATTGGGGCAGAGGACCTGCTCATAGGTCATTCTCTTTGCGCCCAGGGAAACTGTTTCGAGGATCTCCCCGCTGCCATCGAAGTGATAGAGGGTTTCGTCCTCAAAATCTCCGGCCACTCTCGTCAGGAAGAAGTCGTCCCGTGTGAGGGCGGCAGCCAAGGGCATAAAGCCGTTGCTGTCCTTGCCGACAAACCGATGGCACCGCGCCTGCCCAACAGCGGCATCCGGATTCTGATAGACAAATCCTTTCCGCATTTGGCTCATCATGGCGCTGGCAGTCTTGCTCTTGACCTGGAAGGCGGAGTCGCACAGGATCTCCTTGACCTTCCCACCATTCAAACAAGTTCGGACGGTATGTCCGTCAATTTCAATCCGCCACTGCTTATTTGTGGCGGGGTTGAGGAAGGTTTTTTCAATCATGGTTTTGGCCGTTCCTCCTTTCGGATCAGGATGCTTTTTCCCTCGGAGTTGATGCTATACAGGTCATCCAGATGGATGTGGAATCCATCCCCGCGAAGAGTTTCTGCCATACCCAAAGCGGCTTTCGCCAATAGAAGCAGCCCCGCCCGGTTTCCCGTTAGCTCCAATTCATTTCCATCAGCATGAGTGGTAAAGGAGAGGTGGGCTTCCGGTTCCACTGGAAGGATGGGCAGTTGTTCATCATTCAGTTGAATGGTCAGTGTTTTGGGTTTCATCGATTGCCAGGGCACCTCCCACATCAATCCCACCAGAAGTACCAGACAGTGGACTGCCGCAGGACATCCGCCAGATTGCCCACAGTGGGATCATCCTGCTCCTGATCCACGATGTCCGGGCAGAAGCCGTACTGCTCTGTGGCAACTTCCATAGCCTGCTCCTGGGAAACAGGGGCCGGGAGCAGGAACTCCAACTCATCGTGGCTCATAGCGGCAGGGATGGCGCCATACTGCTCAAACCAGTATTTTGCCACCGCCATCAGGTCCGGCGTGTCGGGACACTCGTTCCAGTTGCCGAAGGGCAGGTAGGCGAAGATCTCCCAGGGATTCTTTACCGGGATCTTGGCCAGAATGAGGGGGTAGGTCATGTGGCTGTCCGAATCCCAATAGCAGGAGAAGCGGTCATTGTCATAGCCGCCCTCCATCTCGCCCAGGACTTCCTCCTCCCAGTCCATGTCATCGTCCTCGGCTTCTTCCTTGCGCTGGCCAGTCAATTCCTCCAGAACCGCCTTTCCGTCCTTGACGGGAGCGGAGAGCATCTTCTTTCGATACTCCATTACCGTTTTGAGGTCAAATTCATAAAAGTCCGCATCGTTCTCCGGGTCGGCGTTCATCACCAGACACTCCAACAGCGTTTCATCATCC
>VOFI01004163.1_pt1 | contig 101332 bp, 83 predicted proteins | sample 5384131 | NCBI WGS metagenome assembly VOFI01 (sample SAMN12384728, study PRJNA508395) | human gut metagenome | isolation source: healthy gut H | host: Homo sapiens
TTACTAATGCTCCATGTAGCGGGCATTTGTATTGATAAAAGCATTAGTTTCGCGGTCATCAATATCCAAACGACCCAATGGATTTTGTACTTCATTAGCATTTGCATTTTTCATCCCACATACCTGTTTCCGGATTTTTAAAAAGGGAAAGTAGGATTATAAGAAGCAGCAGAATAGAATGTTTTCTGGATAGTCATTCACATATCTGTTTTCTTTCAACGAACCGAACATTCCAAATTCCAACTTCAACTTATTATGGAACATATTTTGCATAGCATCAATCTTAGCGGTATAGTTACGCATTGTATTATTTTTTATAATACCTTTTTGATCTATAACACCAATAGAAGCACGGTAGTTTGAATCATCATTACCATTGGAGAATGACAAGCGATGATTTTGAGTATAACCAGTCTGCTGCATTTCTTTAATAAAGTTAGTATTATACCCCTTATCCAATATATCAATTCCCAAATTCCCTGTGCAGCAGCTCTATACTGGTTAGCATCCAGCATTTCCAAATTCTTATAAACGGTTTCAATACCGAAACTACCATCATAACTTAAGCTCTTAACACCATTTTTACCTTTAATAGTGGTAACAACAATGACACCGGAAGCACCACGAGAACCATATTGAGCCGTTTCAGAAGCATCTTTCAGCACTGTAAAATTCTCAATATCAGCAGGAGAAATAGCATTCAGCATATTCAAATCGCCAAATACGCCATCAATAATAACCAACGGGTCGTTACCACCAGTCAAAGAAGTAGTACCACGAACACGAATAGCCGGAGCAGCAGTAGGGTCACCACCGGTTTTCTGAATATTCACACCTGCAACTTTACCTTTAATGGCAGATAACGGATTGACGACAACACCGGCATTCATTTCTTCACGTCCCACTTTCTGAACTGCACCGGATATTGTCCGTTGACTTCCTGTTGCATAACCAATTACAACGACATCATCAAGAAGTTGAGCATCTTCTTTCAAAACAACATTAAGTACAGATGCAAAACAACAAGAGTTGCACCCGCCGATGTTTGCAACTGGAAATTACCGTCTAAATCAGTAATAACTCCATTTGTAGTACCTTTTTCCAGTACATTCGCGCCAATTACAGGTTCACCTGTAGCATCTTTTACATTTTCCCTTTTACAGTAATGTTCTGTGCATAAACGCCAACTGACAAGAATAACCCTAATAACAGGGGAAGAATCGTTCGACAGATTCTAAGATTAACTTGCTTCATGCATTTAAAAATTAAAGTTAACAATATTAATTATCTACAGTATATTCAAAAGACGTTTCAGTATATTAACCTTATTACGAAACGTGCTCCAAATACTTTATTATGATACAACAAATGTATGCTATATTGTCGAGTAAGAGACAAAGATGCGCAAAAACTTCAATAAGAAGAATGCAAACGATTGCACTATATCCGGTATCATGCGCTATCATCTCATAAATGCACGGACACTAATGGAAACGCGTAATAAATAACGGGAAATCAGCAGGGTAATATCTGCAAAAACACACGCTAAATAGTAGTTTAGCTACTGCATTTTCCCCTAATAAAACCATTAAGCTTTTATATCCAAAAATAGTGCTGCCCCATTAAGGCAATTCATACGATACCGTCCTACCGCAAAATTCCCCCTGCGGCATAGGTACTTCTATCGTTTCACCGTTATAAGTAAGCGTTATTTTCTTCAAAGCCGCATTCATGCAGGCATCCGTCACTGTAAAGACGGACTTTCCTGCCACCGTCTTTATCATTACAGTACAAGGTTCAGAAGCTGTAAGCGACACACCGCCGGCCTGCAGGCCATTGTTGCCCGGATAGAACACCGCCTGCAACAGTTTTTTGTCTGCCGACTGCACTGCCTGTACCAAGGAGTCATTCCTCAGTACACGGAAAGGCAACCGGGCGGACGGAGTGCCCTTTCCCGTATACACGGTATAGCCATAGGTATCATCCACGGGCGCTTGTCCGTGGTCAATCCACAAACGGAGAATTTTCACGCTATCCGGCAGATTCTTCTTACCGGCATTTGTTTTGTTGTGCAGCACCCAGTTCGCAGGACGCGTTTCGCAGGCTACGAACGCTTTCCGGCTGTATTCAGGAAGAACGCGGTAAGCAAATTGCCCCTCCTGCACCAGCCAGGGTGTGTCCTTGCCTGAGATTTTCCAGGTATGCACACCGGCTGAAAGAGCCGTTTTCTTGCCTTTCTCCAATAAACAGACATCATTCAGCAAGGCCGTCTGGTCGATAGTGGTACGGATGTGTCCCGGCTGTCCGGACTGCCTGTTCGTCACACCCGCTCCCAAGGCAACCATATAGTCTCCCTGAATAAAATAAGATTTATAAGCCTTTACACCATAAAGCACCTCGTTACAGCCGGCACTGCTGCCCCGGTCGTTCACACCCTCTTTCTCCGAAGCATTCATTTTTTCGAAAATATATCCCGCCACTGCATCGCCGCTACCGTCCGTGGCTGCTGCCGCATAATTATGCTTACTGCAATAGCCGCGCCAGTTAACTACCGGTTCCAGGCGCTCCATGCCTTCGCGTGCGGTTACTCCGGGAGATGCCGTTACGTCCCAGCCACCCATGATGGAGCGATATTCGTTGCCGCTGCGCTGAAACAAAGTCATACCGTCCGTAGGGTAGAAATTATAGGCATCGGCAAAGTTGGGCGCACTCTCCAAGCCGTCACAACGCACGGAAGCCATATTCACCATTATGTGGCAGTCGGGGGTTTTCTTTATCAAATCATCGTTATTAAAGAACCAGCGGGTTCCGGAATACATACCCGGAGCGTATCCCGCCATCCGGATATGCTTTTCTTTCACTTCTTTCCATAACTGCCGTAACTCCGCCTGCTCGGTTTCCGTAAAAGCATCCATCCAGTCCGTCAGCACTTTATTCAGCATCTTTGCGTAAGGAATCTCTTTTTCGGCAGCGGTATAGACATACGAGCCACGGTCCAGACAAGGCAAGGTAAATCCTTTATAGTAGTACCAGTTTCCACCGCGCAGAAAGTTCAGGATAGCTTGGGCATTCTCCCTGCTCAGGCGCTCCGCCCACGGTGTCCCTTTCAGCATACCCAGCATATTCAAGGCATTGAAGGTTCCGTCTATGGGATATCCCCAAATCAGGCATTGCTTGCCATGTCCCCACCCTGCACCGTCGGCAGTAAAACCTTCGGTCCAGAAAGAATCGTGCAGAGTAAGCTGGGAAGTCACGCTGATACCTCTCCGGCAAACTTCTGCCAATACATCCACCATAGGCACCGAACTGTACATTGCAGCTACGGGCAATAGCGAACGGTATGCCAACGCGTTGCCGCCCACCCACCATACATGATTGCGGAAACGTTCTATCGAAACAACATTCTTGTCGGTTTCATCATGACGCAACGGCTGCGTATAGGCTTGCAGCCCCAATACCTTCAGCATATCGCAAGCAGCCTCCAGCAAAGGAGTTGCACCGCCGCGTTCGGCAAGTTCCATTTTATCCAGCCAGGCGAAATAGATGTTTACCGCAGCCGTAGGAATGGCAAAGCAGGAAGCGTGAAAACGGGAAACGGCGTTCGAGCGTCCGGCTTCCAGCATGCCGTAGTGCACCACCGCTTTCAGCACTTTGTCGCTCAACGACTCGTCTGCCGTCAGCGTACCGCGGCGGTATGCGTCGGCTATGCAACACAAGCGGTCAAGAGCGTTTCCGATGAAAATGCCCACCCGGTCATCGGCTGTTGTATGAAAGCCCTTCCGATAGGCATTGCTACGGTCGAACTCAGCTTCCAAAGCGTCCATATCCGAGAATGTCCCCTCCGGCGTAAGCAACTCCAGACACCTGGCGGGCGGCACGGACATATTCACCTTAGACAGCCTGTAAGGATGCTCATGAAAATAGACACGCAATTTCTTCATAGCCTCCAATTTTACACTATCGGTGCAGAGGCGCGCCTCGCGGTAATAGCGGTGATAGTTATCGAAAGCAAACTTAACTTCCTGCTCTTGGGCAGAGACAGCCAATGCCGGCAAGCATAAGCAACAAAATAAAACAAGTCTCTTTATCATAGTCAGCCAATACATTATAATATTAATTAAAGGATACCACATTTTCCAGAGGATAAAGTTACGGAGATTTATCGTATAGCAAATGATTTTTACCGGGAATTTACCGTGCAGCGGGCAAATACATGGTTGCAAACAGTATATGCAATCGTTTGCACAAACTTATAACCCGATATGTATCAACAGAAAAGTTTTATTAGACGCATTCCGCTATTTTTGCAGCAGGATAAATAAGAAGCCCGGCTACGGTCTTCGTATATCTTCCTATTTTTATTACCTTTGGCTGAAAATTGAAATCATACTGATGAACAAACCGCAGATAACCATTAAAGATATTGCCCGGGCATTGAATGTCTCGCCGTCCACCGTGTCGAGAGCGCTCAAGGATAATCCGGACATCAGCCGGGAAACCCGTGACCTCATCCATGCCTACGCCCGCGAACATAACTACAAACCCAATGTGCTTGCCGTGAACCTCCGTTCGAGCCGCAGCAATACGATTGGCGTGATTGTGCCCCAACTGGTGCATCATTTCTTCTCGTGCGTGCTGAGCGGCATCGAGACAGCGGCGGCCAAAGCCGGCTACAACATAATCGTGGCTCAAAGCAACGAGTCCTACGAACAGGAAGTCAAAATCGTCCACTCTTTCCTTGCCGCCCGCGTTTGCGGCGTCATAGCCTCCCTTGCCAAAAACACGGAGCAATACGACCACTACCAGGAGCTGCTGAACAACGACATACCGATTGTGTATTTTACGACCGCATCTGTACGGAGCTGAAAACGGAACGGGTGGTTGTGGACGACTATGCCGGCTCGTTTGCCGCCGTAGAGTACATGATTCAGACCGGATGCAAACGCATCTTCTTCTACGGCGCATCTCCGCATCTGGAGATTACCAAAAACCGGCGGAACGGCTATCTGGATGCCATGAAGAAATACAAAGTGCCGGTGGACGACAGCATGATAAAGCTGTGCGACAACCGTGAACGCGCCATTGCCATAACGCCCGACCTGCTGGAGAGTGACAACCGTCCCGATGGCTTCTTTGCGATTAATGACGAAACGGCGGCAGGTATATTGTATGCCTGCAAGCTGGTGGGACTGAAAGTGCCGGACGAGGTTTCCATCTGCGGCTTCACCGACGGAGCCATCGCCCAAAGCACCGACCCGAAACTGACCACCGTGGAGCAGCACGGAGAAGAAGTGGGCAAAAGCGCATTCGGCATCCTTACAGACAAGCTGAACGGGCACGAGGGAAAAAGCACCAACAAGATTGTGCGGACAAACCTGGTAGTAAGGGGAACGACCAAATAAAAACACAACCGAATTCATCTATAAACTAATATCATAAAAAACAAGAGAGCAATGAAAGTAAAACCCGATTTAAGTTTCTGGAAACTATGGAATATCAGCTTCGGTTTCTTCGGCGTACAGATTGCGTATGCCTTGCAAAGCGCGAACATCAGCCGTATATTCTCTACTTTAGGAGCCGACCCGCACAGTTTGAGCTATTTCTGGATATTACCGCCGCTGGCAGGTATCATCGTGCAGCCCATCGTAGGAGCTGCCAGCGACAGGACATGGACACGGTTCGGACGTCGCATTCCCTACCTGTTCATCGGTTCGCTGGTTGCGGTACTCGTCATGTGCCTGCTGCCCAATGCCGGCAGCTTCGGTATGGCGGTGAGCACGGCCATGATTTTCGGTCTGGTATCGCTGATGTTTCTGGATACTTCCATTAATATGGCAATGCAGCCGTTCAAGATGATGGTAGGCGACATGGTGAACGAGAAACAGAAAGGACTTGCCTATTCCATCCAGAGTTTCTTATGCAATGCCGGCAGCCTGGTGGGCTATCTGTTCCCGTTCATATTTGCGTGGGTGGGTATCAGCAATACGGCGCCCCAGGGCGTAATTCCCGATTCCGTAATCTACTCGTTCTATATCGGGGCCGCCATTCTGATATTCTGCGTTATTTATACAACAGTCAAAGTCAAGGAAATGCCGCCCGCAGAGTATGCCCAATATCACGGTATCACGGAAGAGCAGGAACATGAGAAAATCAATATGCTGAAGCTGCTGGTAAAAGCGCCGAAAGCCTTTTGGACAGTAGGGCTGGTACAGTTCTTCTGCTGGTTCGCCTTTATGTTCATGTGGACATACACCAACGGAAGCATCGCTGCAAATGTATTTGACGCTCCCACCGTTGAAAATACGGTAAACGGAATCACAAAAATAGTTCTCGACACCAAGAGCCTGCAATATCAGGAAGCTGCCAACTGGGTAGGCGTGCTGTTTGCCGTACAGGCCATCGGTTCCGTACTTTGGGCAATCTGCATTCCCATGTTCAAAGACCGCCGCTTCATTTACGCGCTGAGCCTCGTGCTGGGCGGTATCGGATTTATATCCACCTATTTCGTACACAGCCCGTATGTGCTGTTCGTATCTTTCCTGCTGATAGGCTGCGCATGGGCCGCCATGCTGGCACTGCCTTTCACCATCCTGACCAACGCCTTGTCCGGCGGACACATGGGTACGTATCTCGGACTGTTTAACGGAACCATCTGTATTCCGCAAATCGTAGCAGCGGCGTTAGGCGGAAGTATTCTGGCACTGTTTACGCCGGAAGGGATGCTTCCCCCTGAAATAAACATGCTGGTAACGGCAGGTGTGATGCTCATTATCGGAGCTGCCTGCGTATATTTGATAAAAGAGACCAAAGGAGAAAGGGCGTAAACAGCCCCTATCCTCACCGATGAATATATGCTTCCTCACCGGTAAGAGGGTGTAAAATACACTTGATGATTTCTTTTAGGCACGGATTACGCGGATTGACACGGATTTATTTTATCTCTTTTCCGTGAAATCCGCGTAATCCGTGCCTAAAAATAAATAGCAAACAAATTTTAGTTTTGACACATTCTTCTTTTTTCCGCATCCTATTTGTTTATCCGTTTATTTGTCTATCTTTACACCGATAACACAGAAAAAGAGCGCCATGAAGAAATACCTTAAAACCGATGAATGGAATATTATAGAAGATAGTTTTCAAGCCGACCGCATGCGGTGGTCGGAAAGCATATTCAGTCTTGGAAACGGCCGTTTCGGACAACGGGGACATTTTGAAGAACCATACAGCAGCGACAGCTACCGCGGCGCATTCGTGGCTGGTATCACCTTTCTGGACAAAACGCGTGTAGGCTGGTGGAAAAACGGTTTTCCGCAATTCTACACACGTATCCCCAATGCTCCGGACTGGAGCAGTATCAGCCTGCGCCTCATCGACGAGGAACTGGACCTGGCACAATGGGATGTGGACAGTTTCAACAGACGCCTCGACATGAAAGCGGGTATTTCTTATCGGGACGCGGAAGTAACCTCTCCGCGGGGAAACAAACTCCGCCTGCACGTGGAACATATCGCCAATATGGCTCACCCCAATCTCTGCCTTATAAAGTACAGCGTTACGTCCGTCAACTATACAGGCAAGGTTTCACTTGTGCCTATCCTTGACGGAGACACCGCGAACCCGGTCAGGCATCCAGATGAAAAGATATGGAATATCCTGCGTTCCGGCACCACCAGCGATTGCGCCTATCTGTGGACGCAGACCAGGCGGGAGGATGCGCAGATATGCTATGCCATGACCTACCGGTTCTTCAAGAACAATAAAGAGACTTTTGCCAACCCGATACGGATAGAAAAAGAAAAACAGGCCGGATTCAGCGTAGGCACTGAAGTGAAGCCGGGAGATACCGTGACGCTCGTCAAATACATTGCCATAGCATCTTCCCTTTATTATGAACGGCAGGATTTGATAGAAGCCTCCGTAGCAGAAGCCCGCAACGCCCAAAGTACAGGTTGGGATGCTCTGGAACAGGAGCACCGGAATGCCTGGCAGGAGATATGGGACGAAACCGATGTCAGTATCGAAGGCGACCCGGAAGCCCAGCAAGGCATACGCTACAACATCTTCCAGCTCTACCAGACATACCGGGGAGACGACCCCCGCCTGAATATCGGCCCCAAAGGTTTCACCGGCGAGAAGTACGGCGGAAATACTTACTGGAATACCGAATTGTGCTGCGTACCTTTCTTCCTGCTTTCCACCCCGAAGAAGATTGCCGAAAACCTGCTGATATACCGCTATAAGCAACTGCCCAAAGCCATTGAGAATGCCCGTAAGTTGGGATTCGACCATGGAGCCGCCCTCTTCCCGCAGGTCACCAGCAACGGAGAAGAGTGCCACAGCGAATGGGAGATTACTTTTGAAGAGGTTCACCGGAACAATATGATTGTCTATGCCATTCTGCAACATGCCACGCTTACGGGTACGCTGGACTACATCGCCCATTACGGATTGGAAGTAATGATTGCCGTCAGCCGCTTCTGGAGCCAACGGGTATCCTTCTCCAACCCAAACAGAAATACGTCATACTGGGGGTTACCGGCCCGGATGAATACGAAAACAACGTAAACAATAACTGGTATACCAACTACTCCTGCATGCGTTGCCTCGAAACCACTCTCAGTTTCCTTGAAATCATTGCCCGGCAATATCCCGATGAATATGCCCGCATATGCAGCATCACCAACCTGAATTATACGGAAGAGAGTGAACGCTGGCGGGACATTATCGAACGGATGTACCTGCCGGAAGATCCGGAACGCGGTATCTTCATCCAAAACGACGGCTATATGGACAAGGTTCTGCAAAGCACCGATGCCATTCCCGCCGGCGAACGCCCCATCAACCAGTATTGGTCGTGGGACCGTATCCTGCGTTCGTGCTACATCAAGCAGAGTGATGTCCTGCTCGGCCTGTACCTCTATTATTTCAACTTCGATCGGGAGACCATCCGCCGCAACTTCGAATTCTACGAACCGATGACCGTGCACGAGTCTTCCCTCTCCCCGCACATCCACTCCATTCTTGCCGCACGCATCGGGAAAGTGGAAAAGGCATACCAACTATTCTTACACGCTACCCGCCTCGACCTGGACGACTATAACAATGAAGGAGAGCAGGGGCTGCATATAACCAGTATGCCGGGCAGTTGGCTGGCTGTCGTACGCGGATTCGCAGGATTGCAGATACAGGGCGGCACGCTTAAGATTGAGCCGGTCATACCGGAGAAATGGAGCGGCTATTCGTTCAAAGTGAATTACTTGGGCAATACGCTGCATATACAGGTAGGCAAAGAAATAAAAATCAGCCTGACCGCAGGAAAACAATTGAACATACAGGTATATCAAAACGTTTATGAATTAAAACAAGGGTTGGATTTGACTGTCAACCGCAAAGACTTGTCTTAATCAAAAACAAATGAAGAAAATGTATCTGTTCGCCCTGACGGTGACACTTATCGTCACGTCCTGCGGGCAAAAGAAAGGGGAAGATATTCCCCTCGTGCGACCTGTGAAAACTGCCACCGTAAGTTCACAGTCGGTAATACTCAAAGACTTTTCCGGCATGGTGGAAGCGGTGGAATATGTGAAACTGGCATTTCGTGTCAGCGGACAAATCATCGACCTTCCGGTAGTGGAAGGACAAAGGGTCAGGAAAGGGCAACTGATTGCCGCCATCGACCCGCGGGATATTTCCCTGCAATATGCAGCCGACAAGGCTGCCTACGAAACCGCTGCCGCCCAGGTGGAGCGCAACAAACGGCTGCTGGGCCGCCAAGCCATCTCCCTGCAGGAGTATGAAATAAGCGTAGCCAATTACCAGAAAGCCAAATCGGCCTACGAGCTGTCCACCAACAATATGCGCGATACGAAACTGCTCGCCCCCTTCGACGGCTCTATCGAGAAGCGCCTGGTAGAGAACTATCAGCGCGTCAATTCGGGAGAAGGGATTGTGCGGCTGGTAAATACGCAGAAACTGCGCATAAAATTTACCGTACCCGATGATTACCTGTACCTGCTTCGTGCCAAAGACGCCACATTCAAGGTGGAGTTCGATACGTACAAAGGCAATATATTCAATGCCAGACTGGAAGAGTATCTTGACATATCGACCGACGGCACGGGTATTCCGGTTACCATCACCATCGACGACCCCGCCTTCGACCGTGCCGTATACGATGTGAAACCCGGATTTACCTGCAACATCCGCCTCGCTTCGGACATCGCTCCCTTTATAGAAGAAAAACTGATGAATGTACCGCTGAGCGCCGTATTCGGTGACAGCGAAAACAAGAACACCTACGTATGGGTGGTGAAAGACAACAGGGTAAGCCGCCGCGAAGTAACCGTGTATTCGCCGACCGGTGAAGCCAATCTTCTTATATCCAAAGGACTGAAACCGGATGAAACCGTTGTCATTGCCGGAGTATACCAACTGGTAGAGGGACAGAGGGTAAAAGAGGTGGAATAACCGCTTTCCCTCTATCACTTCATAACTTTATCATCCCATTACCTTTTATATATGAACTTAGCCAAATATTCATTAGATAATACAAAGATTATCTATTTCTTCCTTGCCGTGCTGCTCATCGGCGGCATATTCTCATTCGGCCGTTTGGGGAAGAAAGAAGACGCACCCTTTGTCATCAAGACAGCGGTCATCATGACACGCTATCCCGGAGCCGAGCCTGCCGAAGTGGAACGGCTCATTACCGAACCCATCTCCCGCGAAATACAGAGCATGAGCGGAGTGTACAAGATTAAATCGGAATCCATGTACGGACTTTCCAAAATTACGTTCGAGCTACAGCCGTCGCTTTCCGCAGCATCTATCCCGCAGAAATGGGACGAACTGCGCCGGAAGGTTCTCAACATACAGCCCCAACTTCCGGCAGGAGCTTCCGTACCGACGGTATCGGACGACTTCGGCGATGTATTCGGCATTTACTACGGGCTGGTCGGCGACGACGGCTTCTCTTACGAAGAAATGCGCAACTGGGCGGAGCGTATCAAGACGCAGGTTATCACTGCCGAAGGAGTTATGAAAGTAGCCCTGTTCGGCACACAGACGGAAGTAATCAATATCTTTATCTCCGTAAACAAACTGGCGGGAATGGGCATCGACCCCAAACAGCTGGCAGGCTTGCTGCAATCGCAGAACCAGATTATCAATACGGGTGAAATCGGTGCAGGCGAACAGCAGCTGCGCATTGTGGCCAACGGTACTTATACCACCGTCAACGACATCCGTAACCAGACAATCACCACCCCCGGTGGACAAGTCAAGCTGGGCGATATAGCCGTTGTTGAAAAGGGATACATGGACCCGCCCGGCACCATCATGCACGTAAACGGGAAACGGGCCATCGGCATCGGAGTCTCCACCGACCCGCAGAAGGATGTGGTAAAAACCGGTGAGCTGGTAGACAAGAAGCTCGCCGAACTCTTGCCTCTCATCCCCGTAGGGTTGGAACTGGAAAGCCTTTACCCCGAAAACGTCATTGCCAAAGAAGCGAACAACGGATTTATTATCAACCTGATAGAATCCATTCTGATTGTAATCGTCATCATCATGCTGGTAATGGGGATGCGCGCCGGCGTACTCATCGGCTCTTCACTGATATTTTCCATTGGCGGCACACTGCTCATCATGTCGTTCCTGGGAGTGGGACTGAACCGTACCTCGCTGGCAGGCTTTATCATCGCTATGGGAATGCTGGTGGATAACGCCATTGTGGTAACCGACAATGCACAGATTGCCATAGCCCGCGGCGTGAACAGACGGAAAGCGCTGATAGACGGCGCCACCGGTCCGCAATGGGGATTGCTGGGAGCAACCTTCATAGCCGTCTGCTCATTCCTGCCGCTTTATCTTGCACCGTCTTCCGTTGCCGAAATTGTAAAGCCGCTATTTATCGTACTGGCTATATCACTGGGGCTGAGCTGGGTACTTGCATTGACGCAAACCACCACCTTCGGCAATTTCATACTGAAAGCCCAAACCGGCAACAGCGACAAAGACCCTTACGACAAGCCTTTCTACCATAAATTCGCATCCATCCTCAGCCTGCTGATACGCAAGAAAACGCTCACATTGGGAAGCATGGTCGTATTGTTCATCCTCTCCCTCGTCATCATGGGACTGATGCCTCAAAACTTCTTCCCTTCACTGGACAAGCCCTATTTCCGCGCCGATGTATTCTATCCCGACGGATACGGCATCCGCGATGTAGAGAAGGAAATGAAGAAAGTGGAAGCCCACCTGCTGGCACAGCCGGAAGTGAAACGGGTTTCCGTCACTTTTGGCAGCACCCCGTTGCGCTACTATCTGGCATCCACTTCCGTAGGTCCAAAACCCAACTTCGCCAACCTGCTGGTAGAAGTGACAGACAGCAAATACACCAAAGAATATGAAGAGAAGCTGGACAGCTATATGAAGGAGAATTATCCCAATGCCATCACCCGAACCACGCTCTTCAAACTCTCGCCTGCCGTAGACGCCGCCATCGAGATAGGCTTTATCGGCAATAGCACAGATACGCTGGTGGCGCTGACCAACCGGGTTTTAGAGATAATGCACCGCGACAAAGACCTTATCAATGTGCGCAACTCCTGGGGTAACAAGATTCCTATCTGGAAACCCGTATACAGCCAGGAGCGTGCGCAACCGTTAGGCGTATCCCGCCAAAGCATGGCGCAGAGCATACAAATAGGGACAAACGGAATGACGCTGGGCGAATACCGCCAGGGCGACCAAGTGCTTCCTATCCTACTGAAGGACAACACAATCGACGCGTTCCGCATTAACGACCTGCGCACGCTGCCCGTATTCGGAACTATGCGCGAAACCACCACGCTGGAGCAAGTGGTCAGTGAGTTCGACTACCAGTACAAGTTCTCCAACGTGAAGGACTACAACCGCCAGATGGTTATGATGGCGCAAGCCGACCCCCGCCGGGGCGTAAATGCCATTGCCGCCTTTAACCGTGTGTGGGAGCAGGTGCAGAAAGAAATCGATGTTCCCGAAGGATATGCCATGAAATACTTCGGCGAACAGGAAAGCCAGGCCGAATCCAATGCCGCACTGGCAGCCAACATGCCGCTGACGTTTTTCCTGATGTTCGTCACCCTGCTGTTCCTGTTCAAGACCTACCGCAAACCCATCGTCATCTTGCTGATGCTTCCGCTTATCTTTATCGGCATCGTACTGGGACTGTTGCTGTTGGGCAAGACATTCGACTTTTTCGCCATCCTGGGCTTGTTGGGACTGATTGGAATGAATATCAAGAATGCCATCGTGCTGGTGGACCAGATTGATACGGAAACCGCTGCCGGAAAAGCACCGCGTGAAGCGGTTATCAGCGCAACGACCACCCGCATTGTTCCCGTAGCCATGGCATCGGGCACAACCATCCTGGGTATGCTGCCGTTACTGTTCGACGCCATGTTCGGCGGTATGGCGGCCACTATCATGGGCGGCCTGCTGGTAGCTTCGATACTCACCCTGTTTGTATTGCCCGTGGCCTACTGTGCGATACACCGGATAAAAGGATAGAGGGATTGCGACTCGGCTATTTACGATTTACTATTTAATGATTTGACTATTTACGATTTGAATGATGAGAAAGATTATATTTATATTGTCAGTAATCAGCTTCGGTATAAGTGCCGCAGCACAAGAAAGCTATCTCAGCCGCGAGGCTTATCGGGACAAAGTGGAAGCATACAGCCAACTGCTGAAACAGCAACGCCTGAAAGCTACGGCAAGCACCGAAGCCCGCAAGATAGCACAGACTGGCTTCCTGCCCAAATAGACATTACTGCCGAAGGAACTGCCAATCTGAGCCATCTGGATGCCTGGAACAGTCCGGCGGGACAGTACCGTCCTTACACCTATCAGGCATTGGCAACACTGGGACAGCCTCTTTACACAGGAGGTTCGCTCATGGCCCGGAAAAAGATTGCCAAAGCCGATGAAGAACTGGACAAACTTGCCACAGAGCTGACCCTCGACCAGATACACTATCAGAGCGATGCGGTTTACTGGAATGCCTCGGCCGCATTGGCAACACTCGAAGCCGCCGCCCGTTTTGAAGGGATTGTCAGCCAACAGTACAACATCATTCAAGACAGGTTTAATGACGGAGCTATCAGCCGTACGGATTTACTGATGATTTCCACCCGTAAAAAAGAGGCCGAATTGCAGTATATCAAAGCCCGCCAGAACTATACCCTTGCCTTGCAGCAACTCAATATCCTGATGGGAGTGAAACCGGATGCCGCGGTAGACAGTCTTTGTGAAATCGGCATGCACTGTCCGCCCGTCGATTTACTGAGTCTTGACGAAGTATTGTCCCGCCGTGCGGACTATGCCGGAACCCATGTCAGTATCGCCAGGAGCGAAGCGCAACGCAAGGCAGCCCTCAGCCAGTATAATCCCCAACTCAGTATGTTCCTGGCAACCGGTTGGGACACCGGTATCGCCTATATGGGACAAGACGTGCCCCATACGCCCATTGCGGGAATCAACCTCAACATCCCCATTTTCCGATGGGGTGCACGCTTCAAGACCAACCGCCAGCAAAAGGCATATATAGGTATTCAGAAATTACAGCAAAGCTATGTGGCAGATACTATTTTAGAAGAGCTGTCCGCCGCTACCACCAAACTGACGGAAACGGAACAGCAGGTAAAGACAGCCCGGGAGAATATGGCGCTTGCCGAAGAGAATCTCAACCTGGTTACGTTCTCCTACAATGAAGGCAAGGCAAGCATGGTCGATGTGCTATCCGCACAGCTTTCGTGGACACAGGCCCAGACCAACCTTATCAACGCGCACCTTGCCGCAAAGATGGCAGTGGCTGAGTACAGGAAAGCTATCAGTGAATAAAGGCGGAAATAAAAAGGAGATGCGTCAAAACACTCATTATTTGTGTTTTGACGCATTCCCTTTTTATATCTCAACTTTCTTATCCGAGGAACGAAATCAATACGCCCGCCGCCACCGCAGAACCGATGACGCCGGAAATATTACTGGACATACAGTAATTCAACACGTGGTTCTTAGGGTCGTACTTGGTAGCGATTTCATTGCATACGCGGCTTGCCATAGGCACGGCGCTCAATCCCGTCGCACCAATCAGCGGATTAATCTTCTTCTTGGAGAACAGATTGAACAGCTTCACAAAGAAGATACCGCCCGAAATGGACAAGGCAAATGCAAGGAAGCCGCCGACAACGATGCCGATAGTGGTCCAGTTGAGGAATGCCTCGCTCGTCATGGTAGCGCCCACACTCAGTCCGAGGAAGATGGTTGCAGCATTCATAATGCTGTTGGCTGCCGCATCGAACAGACGGCTGGTATCGGAACCGATTTCCTTAATCAGGTTACCGAACATCAGCATACCGATCAAAGGCACTGCCGTCGGCACAAAGAGAGCCACAATCGTAGTCACTGCAATCGGGAAAATAATCTTCAACACACGCAGATTCTTTATCTCGGTCTTTGATGGATAAAGCTTCTCTTGCTCCTTCATATTAATCATCAGTTCCTTCTTGCTGCAGAGCAGTTTCACAACCAATGGAATGATAACCGGAACCAGTGCCATGTACGAATAAGCCGCAATGGCAATAGGACCCAGCAGATGCGGAGCGAGCTTAATAGTGGTGAAGATAGCCGTAGGACCATCCGCACCGCCGATAATACCCAATGCACCGGCTTCCTGCGGCGTGAAGCCCATCATTACGGCACACAACAGTACAGTAAAGATACCGAGCTGCGCAGCCGCACCGAATATGGAAAGACGCAGATTGCGGAGCATCGGTCCGAAGTCCGTCAGCGCACCCACACCCATAAAGATGACAGGCGGCAGAAAGCCGGTCTTAATCAGCATATAATAAATGAAGTTCATCAGTCCGAGGTCGTGCGCAATCTCGTGCAACGGCATCTCCCAAATATTCTTCAACACTCCGTCCACCATTACCATGCCGTTTTCATCTGCCTGGATAACCCCCATGTCGCCACCGGGGAAATTGGCAATGAGCACACCGAAAGCAATGGGAACCAGCAACAGCGGTTCGTAATGCTTCCTGATGCCCAGATACAGCAAAATAAAGGCAATGGCATACATTATAAGGAACGACGGATCGGCAATGATATTGCTGAACGCCGTCATATCATAGAGTTTCGCAAATATATCTTCCATCATCCAATCTTCATTAATACATCATCTTCAGAAACAGAATCACCCGGATTGACGCAGATAGCGGTCACCGTTCCGCTGAAGTCGGCACGGATGGCATTATAGGTTTTCATGGCCTCGATGTAGCAAAGCAGGTCGCCCTCCTTCACTTTATCTCCTACCTTGAGGGGAGTTTCCTGTGCATTCTTGGTCAGGAAGAACTTGCCTTCGAGCGGGAGCAGCCACTTCCTGCCCTTCACCGGCGGGAGCGGTAATCTTGTCGGTGGCGGAAGCCGGCAGGTCGATGTCGCCGTAAGCCACCGTCACGCGATAAGCCTGTCCGTCCACCTGCACGGTAAGCGTCTTGGGTTTGGCATCGTCCAGAGGGGACTTGTCGCGTTCGGCACGGCGTTTCTCCACATCGGCAAGGAAATCCTCTTTCGCCTTGCCGCTCTTGTAAGCCTCATACTGTGCCGGTGCATGGCGTATTCAAAGAGCTCTTCATCATCTTCGCCAAGTTCCCACTTGTTTTCCTTAATCAGCTTGCGGTACTTGTCGAGTGCATCGGGATAGTTGTCCTGCGGATTGCCGTTGAAGAACTTACGTCCTTCGCGTTCCGCCTTTTCAACGAGTTCGGGAGCGAGTTCGCCCGGCAGCTTGCCTGCCTTGCCCAGCAGCATGTCCCAAATATCGTCGGCTATCATACCCCAACGCTCTTTTCCTTTCTCCATGGCCATGACGTTCATCATGGAAAGGTTCTTGACGTACTGGCTGAACGGAGTCACCAACGGTGGATAACCCACGCGCGGCCATACGTATGCCACTTCGTTGAAGAGTTTGATAAGCAGTTCGTCCTGCTTCATAAACGGCAGGTTACGTTTGGCCTTGTACTTGTTGATAGATTCCAGATTGGATTCCAGGTCCGCCATCAGACTTCCCATCATGCCGCCCGGAAGTCCCGGACCAATCAGCAACGAGTTCATCAGACGGTTCTTCGGGCTGATGTACAGACCGAGGAAATCATCCATAAACTCCTGGATAAGTGCACGTACTTTCATGTACGCTTCCATATTGATTTCGGGTACCTTGAATCCGGCATCTTTCAGCATAGCCTGCACGCTGAGCAGGTCGGCATGTCCCGTACCCCATGAAAGCGGCTCCATACCCACGTCGATATAGTCGCAGCCGGCCTCACAAACCGCAAGGATGCTTGCCATGTTGAAACCGGGTCCCGCATGGCTGTGATACTGGATGGGAATGTCCGGATGAGCAGCCTTGATGTTTGCCACAATCTTGCCAAAGATACCGGACGGCCGATACCTGCCATATCCTTGATACAGATTTCGTCTGCACCCAGCTTGATAAGCTTCAATGCCATATCCGTATAATATTCCACAGTATGGATAGGCGAATGGGTGATACAGAGCGAACACTGCGAAATCATTCCCGCCTCGTGCGCATAAGTGATGGAAGGAGCGATGTTACGTATATCGTTCAGTCCGCAGAAAGTACGTGTGATGTCCGTACCCTGCGCCTTCTTCACTTTATAAAACAGCTTGCGCACATCGGCAGGCACGGGGCTCATGCGCAGACCGTTCAGTGCACGGTCCAACATATGTGTCTGTATACCGGCTTCGTGGAACGGCTTCGTCCACTCGCGCACAGCTTTATTGGGGTTCTCGCCAAACAATAGATTTACCTGTTCAAAACCGCCGCCATTCGTTTCTACACGAGCGAAACATCCCATCTCGACAATGGCAGGCGCTACCTTTACCAGCTGGTCTACACGGGGCACATATTTTCCGGCACTTTGCCACATATCCCTGAATACCAAGCTGAACTTAATTTCTTTTTTCATACCAAATTATTCCTGTGTGTGTTTATATAAGATTAGTTATTTCAGAGTTTCTCCACTTTCGCAACTTTACCCTTACCCTGCGTCACTACCGTAACCGCCGCACTGATAGCCGCCATGATATTGCCGGGAACAACCGCAGGAGCATTTGTCGCCTGTTTGGCAGGAGCGACCTCTTCGGGTGCATATTTATTCACAAGGGCGATAAGTCCCTTTCCCAAGTAGATTACAATCAGCAGGATGGCAAAGACCGTTGCCATACCCACTATCATTAGCAGGAGCGCTATGTTCAAGTTTTCCATATTATAAATTATTAGTTATTCTATCGGATTTGCAAAAAATCGTCCGAAATTAGTGATAATAGACGAGAATATAGAATATTACAATGATAAATTATGCTAAAATAAAAGTAAGAAAAGAGCAAGTAGCCGGTCACTACATATCTTCCAACGACAAACAAACCGTCTCAATCCGATATTTCGGCAATAGCTTTTTCTTTAAATGTTCCACTTTTCCAGCCAGCAGTTCCGGTTTGAAGTTTTTCTTTTGCCGCTTCACTTCTGCCGCCACAGCTTGATTTTTCTCCAATTTCAGAGCAATAATATCAATTTCATTCTGATTGCCCTTCGGCTCCCACCACGAACCTATAGCCCGATATTGGAAACTTTCGGCAAACTGCTGTTTGAAATATCTTTCCAGCATGATACCTGAATAAGTTGAATAGTCGGATTTGATGATGGTCTGCAAACCGATAAAGTTCTTAATCTCTATCAGAGAACGGTAGCGGTCGAAATAGTTAAACCAAAACCGGATGAAATTATCTTGTATTTCATACCTTACAGTTTGACTTCCTTCTTTTGCCAATAAAGGACGCTGGCGGACAATGATGTTATAATCCTCAATCAACCGCTTTATTTGACCGCCTATGCTTTTGTCTCCCAAAGCGGCTTCTATTTCGGGTTGCGTATTAATGCCACCGGAAATAGCACTTAAGATAGAAAAATAAGTGGCATAGTTTTTCCCGAACTCTTCCACCAGCAGATTTTTTCCTTCATCGGTAAAAGAAGAGTTCTCCCGAACCATAAATGAAATCATCCCGTCTACACTCAATTCGGTGTTGTCACAAAGCAGTTCAACATATTTCGGAACACCCCCTGTAAAAGAATAGAGGGCAAGCAAATCATCATTGCTGTAATCGGGATTGTAATCAAAGATAATCTCTTTCAGTGTAGCCAAATCAAAAGCAGACAGTTTAATGATATTATCAGCTCTACCGAACAAGGGCTCTTTATTGTTCTGAAATATTTTCTGCATCAACGAATAAACGGAACCCGATACAATCAAATTCATCTTAGATTTCTTCCGATAGGTATCCCAAATGTTTTGCATATCGCTATATACCGATTCATTGATGTTATAGAACTCCTGAAACTCATCGATAACCAGGTTGAACGGTTTCTGGGAAGACAGTTCCATCAGATACTGAAATAATGACCGGAAAGTACGTATTTCCATTGGAACAAATACATCAAGCGATTGGCCGATAACCGGAATAAATTCAGAACAAAGCGTTGCTTCACTTTTACGACCCACAAATAGATAAACGGTTGGCATATCTTCAACAGCTTTCATTATAAGGCTTGTTTTACCAATCCTTCTTCTTCCGGTTACCACTGTTAAGCGTGAATGGTCGCTGAAAGACAAATCCCGTATCCGCCGCAGCTCCGCCAACTCGCTTTTCCTATTATAAAATTTCATATTTCCAATTTTGTTACGGCTGTAACTGTTACAGCGGTTACAAAGATATAAGAAATTATCTATATATACTCTGCTTTTTCATTTTTCCAAAAGATTTATGCGAATTACCGTATTTCATTCTTGGGGTATCTATTTTTAGTATCTCCATTTTTTACCACATCCATTCACTTTTCCTCTACCATTCTCCCCCCACTTCGGAATACATTCTGAAAGGGTGGCATGTAAAATTAAAATTCGTTTACTTTTTTTGTTTCTTTTTAGGCACAGAATACGCGAATTTCACGGAAAAAGAATAAAAAATCTGTGCCTTCCGTGTAATCCGCGTAATCCTTTAGATTTGCGTACCTAAAAAACATCAAGTGTATTTTAACACCCTCCTGTCATTGCGTAATAGTATCTATTTACTTAGAACTCGCTCGTAAAGTGGAACTTGATATGCTTGAAGTCCATCTGCGCCATCTGCAACACATATCCACTGTCCGCCAGGAACACATCCCTACCCTCGCGGTCTTTCGCCATATATTGGTACTTGCGTTTCTTGAACGCCTCCAGTTCGGCAGGGTCATCACTTTCAATCCAGCAGGCCTTGTAAAGACTCAACGGCTCCCAACGACATTTGGCACTGTATTCGTTCTCCAGACGATACTGGATGACCTCGAACTGCAACTGCCCCACCGTACCAATAATCTTACGCCCGTTGAACTGGTTGACGAACAACTGCGCCACACCTTCGTCCATCAACTGGTCGATACCTTTGGCAAGCTGCTTCTGTTTCATCGGGTCGGCATTCTCGATATACTTGAACATCTCGGGCGAGAAGCTCGGCAGTCCGCGGAAGTGAAGCATCTCACCCTCCGTCAGCGTATCGCCGATTTTGAACGTACCGTTGTCCGGCAAACCGATGATATCTCCCGCCCATGCCTCGTCGATAGTTGTCTTGCGCTGCGCCATGAACTGCGTAGGCGACGAGAAACGCATCGTCTTGCCATGACGTACATGCAGGTAGGGCGTATTACGGGTGAACTTGCCGGAACATATCTTGCAGAATGCGATACATGAGCGGTGATTCGGGTCGATATTGGCGGTTATCTTAAAGATGAATCCGGTAAATTTAGGTTCTTCCGGCTCCACCTCACGTTCTTCCGCCTTCACGGAACGGGGACTGGGAGCAATCTCCACAAAGCAGTCCAACAGCTCCTGCACACCGAAGTTGTTCAGGGCGGAGCCGAAGAACACGGGGGCCAGTTCACCTTTCAGATACTCCTCTACCTGAAATTCGGGATACACACCGTCTATCAGTTCCAGTTCTCCGCGCAGCTTGTCCGCCAGTGCCGAACCGATCTGATTATCCAGTTCTTCCGTATTTATATCTACTTCCACCTTTTCCGTCACCACCTGCTTGGAAGGCTGGTAAAGATTGAGATTGCGTTCATAGATGTTGTAAACTCCCTTGAAGCGGGGACCGCTCTCGATAGGCCACGTCAGCGGACGGACGTGGATGGAGAGTTCCTCCTCCAGCTCATCCAGCAAGTCGAACGGGTCTTTTGCCTCACGGTCCATCTTATTGATAAAGATAATCACCGGAGTGTTGCGCATGCGGCAGACTTCCATCAGCTTGCGTGTCTGTGTTTCCACACCTTTCGCACCGTCCACCACGATGATAACGCTGTCCACCGCCGTCAGTGTGCGGTAAGTATCTTCGGCAAAGTCCTGGTGACCCGGAGTATCGAGGATATTGATTTTATAATCGTGATAGTCGAACTCCATTACGGAAGTGGTAACGGAGATACCACGCTGTTTTTCAATATCCATCCAGTCCGACGTTGCCGTCTTCTTTATCTTGTTGCTCTTTACGGCACCCGCCACCTGAATCTGACCGCCAAACAGCAGCAGCTTTTCAGTCAACGATGTCTTACCGGCGTCCGGATGGGCGATAATCGCAAAGGTTCGTCTTCTCGCTATTTCTTGATTACTTGCCATATATATAAGGTATAATATTCAAATAAGTATTATTTTGCTTACTGCGCCAGCCTATCGATGCAGACCTGCAAGCTCTCCTCCCAATGAGGAATCTCGATACCGAAAGTCTTTTTAATCTTCGTCTTATCCAATACGGAATACTGAGGACGCGGAGCTTTGGCCGGATACTCGTCCGTATGCAACGGGCTGACTTTACACGAGGTAATGCCCGCCATGCGGTGAATGGCCACCGTAAAATCATACCAGGAGCATACTCCCTCGTTGCTGAAATGATAAATACCGGGAACGATTCCCTGATTGACAGCCGCAAAGATGGCACGTGCCAAATCGTTGGCATAAGTCGGCGTACCGATTTGGTCGAAAACAACTCCCAACTGCTCGCGCTCATTGCCCAGACGAATCATGGTCTTTACAAAATTATTGCCGTAAATGGAATATAACCATGCCGTACGGATAACCATCGCACGGCTGCACTTCTCCATAACAGCCTGCTCACCTGCCAGTTTTGTGGAGCCGTAAACGGAGTTGGGGCAAGGAGTGACTTCTTCCGTATAAGGAATATGACCGGTTCCGTCGAACACGTAATCCGTAGAAACCTGTATCATGGCAGCACCGCAAGCCTCGGCGGCGGCAGCCAGATAACCGGGAGCTATATGGTTCAGTTTATCGCAAAGTTCGGGATTGTCTTCCGCCTTGTCCACTGCCGTATAAGCGGCACAGTTCACAATAACATCCACCCGATTATCGGTCACGAATGCACGTATGGCCTGTTCATCACATATATCCAGTTCCTGCACATCTGTAAAAAAGTAAGTGTGTTGCTGATTTTCAGCAGAGAGCACCCGCATCTCATTGCCAAGCTGACCGTTGGCACCGGTTACTAATATATTCATCTTAACAGTTACTATTTATTCCCTATGGTTATGATACCTCTTTTATCTCCAACACACAGGTACGTTGACTATTTTCAGTTTACTATTTATTACCCGACTATTACCCTGCTTCATGCAGACATTCCGTCAGTCATTATCCAGTTTCAACTCGCCTTTCCTCTCTTTGTCGTAATAATTGGCAAGCAGGGAAAGAAAACTGCTGATGGCTTCTATCGCCTTGGCAGTGCCCTGGCTGATTTCCTTTTTCTGCAAACGCAGCAGCAGTATGCCGTAAAGCGCTTCAAAACAGGTCTCCAATTCGGATTCTTCCGCCTGTCCGCTCTTTTGCCGCAATTCCACAATAAAAGGCAACGCTTTGAAATATGTCGCATTATAAAAGGGATACTTCGTGGAAGCCAACAAATCGGCATGCAGGTCCGTAAGGTTGCGGATAACGTTGCGGTTAATCTGCAAATGCCCTTTCTCCGTCACCCCCTCGGCACGCATCATATCGGCAAGATTGCCATACCACTCCTCCAGAGCCGCATGTTCTTCGGCAGGATAACGGGAGATGACATTGCTGCGAATCAAGTCTATATCGCACTTGTTAGCACGAAGCAAATCCTCCACCTGCCACATATATATAAGGTATTCGGCAATATTCTTCTCTTTCAGTTGCTGTGAAATCTTCACGTTGAGATGATTTATGATTTATAATTTATATTCTTCACCAAGATACCGCGGTCCGCTCCCATAACTAATAGAGCGATTCGCCCATCAGCGTAAACACCAGTCCGAATGCAGATACCACCATGACAATGCCGCCGATAATACGGTTCAATATCCAAATGCCGCGTAAATTGAATTGCGTACGGACCTTGTTGACAAAAAAGGTAATTCCAAACCACCACGTCAATGCTCCCAAAGCAATGGCAAGATACCCCGTAACGGCCTCAAAGACCAACACGCCTTCGCTTACAAAAGCAAAGCGCGCAAAAAGGCCTACAAAAAGAAATATGATAAGCGGATTGGAGAGAGTGACAGCGAACGCTGTGATAAAATTGTGAAAGTAAGACCCCTTGCTGGTGGATACCGGACGAATGGACTGCACCGGATTACTGCGGAATGTATAGATACCGAATATCAGCAGCAGGATACTCCCGAACAGTTGCAGATAGAAGATATTCTTGTTGACATAATCGAATACGAAACTCATTCCGTAGCCTGTCAGCAAAGCATAGGCAATATCACTCAGCGAGGCGCCTATACCGGTCACAAAACCATACCAACGCCCTTTGTTCAAAGTACGCTGAATGCACAATACTCCTACGGGGCCCAACGGTGCAGATACGATAACACCTATTATGAACCCTTTCCATAATATGTCAAGTATGGTCTCTATCTGAATCATGCCTGCAAATATCGGACTTTTTTATGAGACAACCGAATAGAGTTAACGTTTTTTCGTCAGAAAAGGAGTTTAGATACAAAGTCAATCATCCGGCGGGGCGGACTTCCCCCTGTTCCACTGAAGTTTTTTATTTCCTTTTCTTTCTCCCACCCGACGATTTTCTTTATCTTTGCACCAAAAGCAAAGGTAAACTGCATTCCGGCATAAAAAAACAGACAAGTTCGTTTTATTCTGCCTCCGGTTTGCACTATCTTTGCACCCAGGAAGAAAAGAGAAGAAGCTAACTGACAGACAATAGCATAGTTTCAATCACAAAGTAGCAAATCGTAAACTCTTAAATAAAAGTATGATTCTTTTTTTCAGAACACCATCCAAGAGCGTGATTGCCGTAGAATGCGACCACGAACTTACCCAGGCAGACAGCGACAAACTCTGCTGGCTTTTTGGAGAAGCCACCCCCGAAAGTGAAGACAACCTGAAAGGACATTTCGTAGGTCCGCGCCGCGAGATGATTACTCCCTGGAGTACCAATGCTGTGGAAATCACCCAGAACATGGGTCTGAACGGTATCACCCGTATCGAAGAATATTTCCCTGTGAAAGATGAAAACGCAGACCACGACCCGATGCTGCAACGTATGTATAAAGGTCTGGACCAAAACGTATTTACGACCAACCGCCAGCCGGAACCGATTATCCACATTGACGACCTGGAAGCATACAACGAAAAAGAAGGTCTGGCGCTCTCCAAAGAAGAGATGGATTACCTCAAGAAAGTGGAGAAAGACCTGGGACGTCCGCTAACCGACTCCGAGGTATTCGGTTTTGCGCAAATCAACTCCGAGCACTGCCGTCACAAAATTTTCGGCGGCACATTCATCATCGACGGAGTGGAGCAGGAATCTTCCCTCTTCCAGATGATTAAGAAGACCACTCAGGAAAATCCGAACAAGATTATATCGGCCTATAAAGATAATGTTGCCTTTGCCGAAGGTCCGGTTATCGAGCAGTTTGCCCCGGCAGACCACTCCAAGCCCGACTTCTTCCAGATAAAGGACATCAAGAGTGTTATCTCCCTGAAAGCCGAAACCCACAACTTCCCTACCACCGTAGAACCTTTCAACGGTGCATCTACCGGTACGGGCGGTGAAATCCGCGACCGTATGGGCGGCGGTAAAGGCTCATGGCCTATTGCCGGAACAGCCGTATACATGACTTCCTACCCCCGCACGGACGAGGACCGTCCCTGGGAAGAGATACTTCCGGTGCGCAAATGGCTGTACCAGACTCCCGAACAAATCCTGATCAAAGCATCCAACGGCGCCAGCGATTTCGGAAACAAGTTCGGTCAGCCGCTGATTTGCGGTTCCGTACTCACCTTTGAACACAAAGAGAAAGATGAGGTGTACGGTTACGACAAAGTCATTATGCTTGCCGGCGGTGTGGGATACGGTACACAACGCGACTGCCTGAAAGGCGCTCCCGAAGCCGGCAACAAGGTTGTCGTAATCGGTGGCGACAACTACCGCATCGGTTTGGGCGGCGGTTCCGTATCTTCCGTAGATACGGGACGCTACAGCAGCGGCATCGAGCTGAATGCCGTACAGCGTGCCAATGCAGAGATGCAGAAACGTGCTTACAACGTAGTACGTGCGCTTTGCGAAGAAGACACCAACCCGGTGGTTTCCATCCACGACCACGGTTCTGCCGGACATGTAAACTGCCTGTCCGAGCTGGTAGAAGAGTGCGGCGGACTTATCGACATGAGCAAGCTGCCTATCGGCGACAAGACTTTGTCTGCCAAAGAAATCATAGCCAACGAAAGTCAGGAGCGCATGGGTCTGCTGATTCAGGAAGAGGCCATCGAACACGTACGTAAGGTAGCCGAACGCGAACGCGCTCCGATGTATGTAGTCGGTGAAACCACCGGCGACCACCGCTTCGCTTTCCAGCAAGCCGACGGCGTACGCCCGTTCGACCTTGCCGTAGAACAGATGTTCGGCTCTTCACCCAAAACCTATATGGTGGACAAGACCGTAGAACGTCATTATGAAATGCCGGAATACGAATTGTCGCAACTGCACGAATACCTTACCAACGTACTCCAACTGGAAGCCGTTGCCTGCAAAGACTGGTTGACAAACAAGGTAGACCGTTCCGTAACAGGTAAAATTGCCCGCCAGCAATGCCAGGGCGAACTCCAGTTGCCGTTGAGCGACTGCGGTGTCGTAGCTTTGGATTATCGCGGCGAAAAAGGTATCGCAACTTCTTTGGGACATGCTCCGCAGGCAGCCCTTGCCGACCCGGCAGCCGGTTCTATCCTCTCCGTCAGCGAAGCGTTGACCAACCTGATCTGGGCTCCGCTTGCCGAAGGTCTGGACAGCGTGTCCCTGTCAGCCAACTGGATGTGGCCGTGCCGCTCGCAAGAGGGTGAGGACGCACGTCTTTATACGGCGGTAAAGGCATTGAGCGACTTCTGTTGCGCCCTGCAAATCAATGTTCCCACGGGTAAGGACTCTTTGTCCATGACGCAGAAATACCCCGACGGCAGCAAAGTCATCGCTCCGGGTACGGTTATTGTATCTGCAGGCGGCGAGGTTGCAGATGTGAAGAAAGTGGTATCTCCCGTGCTTGTCAACGATGAGAAAACCACGCTGTACCATATCGACTTCAGTTTCGACAAGCTGAAGCTGGGCGGCTCCGCCTTCGCACAGTCACTGGGTAAAGTAGGCGACGAAGTTCCTTGCGTACAAGATGCCGAATACTTCCGTGACGCTTTCCTGGCTGTACAGGAATTAATCAATAAGGGACTTGTTCTTGCCGGACACGACATTTCGGCCGGCGGTCTTATCACTACGCTGCTCGAAATGTGCTTCGCCAATGTAGAGGGCGGTATGGAAATCGACCTCGACAAGATGAAAGAGCAGGATCTCGTCAAGATATTGTTTGCCGAAAACCCGGGTATCGTTATCCAGGTGAGCAACAAGCATAAGGAAGAAGTCAAGAAGATACTGGAAGATGCCGGTGTAGGCTATATCAAAATCGGTAAGCCGACCGACGAACGTCATATTCTCGTAAGCAAAGACGGCGCTACCTACCAGTTCGGCGTGGACTACATGCGTGATGTCTGGTACTCTTCATCGTATCTGCTGGACCGCAAACAGTCCATGAACGGATGCGCCAAGAAACGTTTCGAGAACTACAAGATGCAGCCGCTGGATTTGGTATTCCGGCCTGAATTCAAGGGTAAGCTTTCGCAATACGGCCTCGACCCGAACCGTCGTACCCCGACCGGTATCCGCGCTGCCATTATCCGCGAAAAGGGAACCAACGGCGAACGCGAAATGGCCTATTCACTCTATCTTGCCGGCTTCGATGTGAAAGACGTCACCATGACCGACCTCATCAGCGGACGTGAAACGCTGGAGGACGTAAACATGGTGGTTTATTGCGGCGGCTTCTCCAACTCCGACGTATTGGGTCTCCGCCAAAGGTTGGGCAGGCGCTTTCCTCTTCAACCCGAAAGCCAAAGAGGCGCTCGACAAGTTCTATGCACGCGAAGACACGCTGTCTCTCGGCGTATGCAACGGTTGCCAGCTTATGATGGAATTAGGCCTCATCACTCCCGACCACGAAAAGAAGGGAAAGATGCTGCATAATGATTCCCATAAATTCGAATCGACCTTTATCGGCCTGACTATCCCTACCAACCGCAGCGTAATGTTCGGCTCTTTGAGTGGCAGCAAGCTCGGTATCTGGGTGGCACACGGAGAAGGAAAATTCTCATTGCCTTACGATGAGGACAAATACAATGTAGTGGCAAAATATACCTACGACGAATATCCGGGCAATCCGAACGGCTCCGACTACTCCGTTGCGGCAATAGCCAGCACCGACGGACGCCACCTGGCCATCATGCCTCACCTGGAACGCTCCATCTTCCCGTGGCAGAACGGCTACTATCCGCAGGACCGCGTTCACAGCGACCAGGTTACCCCATGGATAGAGGCATTTGTCAACGCACGCAAGTGGGTGGAAGAAAAGACTGGAAAATAACCACGTGTAAAACTGTAATGCAATAATGGATAATGTGCCAAAGACTCTGCTTTTGCAGGAGCTTTGGCACATTTCTTATATCTCCACACCGCCTTCCATCCTGCCGCTTTACCACTCTGTATTTCCTTTTTTGCATATCTCAAACATTTTCACTACTTTTGTGTTAATATTAAATCCCCCCAACTTTATCAAACTCAAATACCAAAATCGGCTAATATGAAAAAGCATTTCTTTTTCTTTCTTTTCCTTATATCATCCTTTCTGGCTGCCGCTCAGACATATAACTACATCGGCGTAGAGGATGGTTTGAGCAACAGGCGGGTATATGCGATTCAAAAAGGGCCTAAAGGTTACATGTGGTTCCTCACGCACGACGGCATCGACCGTTATAACGGAAAGGAATTCAAGCACTATAAACTCATGGACGGCGAAGATGAAATCAACTCCATGATGAACCTCAACTGGCTGTATTCGGATTCGCAGGGAAGGCTATGGGAAATAGGCAAGCAAGGACGCGTGTTCTGTTATGAAAGCAAGCACGACCGTTTCCAACTGGTATATAAATTGCCCAAAAGCGAAACGGAAGGCCTGCACACTCCCGTCAGCTATGGATTTATCGATGATAATAATATAATATGGCTCTGCAACCAAAGAAACATTTACCTATATAACAGCCTGACAAAAGCAACCGTTGTCATAAAGAATGAAATCAACGAAAGCATCACCGACATCGAGCAGATAGACGAGACCCACTATTTTATAGGCACGGATGTAGGCGTGCATTATGCCGAACTGAGAAACAATGTGCTTGCGCTAAGCCCTTGCGAGAAACTGGATACGCTAAGACTGCAAATCAACGAGCTGTTCTTTCATAAAGGCAGCCGCAAAATCTTTATCGGAACCTTTCAAAGAGGTATCTATGTATACGATCTGAACCTTCATAAGGCGTTCCACATCAAATCCGGTCTGATAGATGTCAGCATCAACCGTATCTGTACTTTCGGCGAAAAAGACATATTGATAGCGACAGACGGTGCAGGTGTCTACAAGATGGATGTGGACACTTACCGGTCCGAACCGTACATCGTGGCCGACTTCAACCGATATAACGCCATGAACGGCAATACAATCTACGACATATATGTGGATAACGAGCAACGCATCTGGATGGCGAACTATCCTATCGGCATTACCGTACGCAACAACCGGTACAGCGATTACAAATGGATAAAGCATTCCATCGGTAACAAACAGTCCCTCATCAACGATCAGGTAAACGCCGTTATGGAAGACGAAGAGGGCGACCTATGGTATGCCACCAACAACGGCATCAGCCTGTATGAGCATCGTACCCAACAATGGCATTCGTTCTTGAGCGTCTACGATAAGGAGCAGAAGAACCAGAGCCATACATTCATGTCTCTGTGCGAGGTCAGTCCCGGCATTATCTGGGTAGGCGGCTACAGTTCCGGCATCTACCAGATAGATAAGAAAAAGCGTTCTGTCAGCTTTTTCACGCCCGCCTTGTTCGGCGGCGCAACGATTCGTCCCGACAAGTACATCCGTTCCATTACCAAAGACAGAGACGGTTATATCTGGTCGGGGGGATACTACAACCTGAAAAGAATAGACCTGAAACATAAAAACATTGAATCGATACTCGGGCTGGAAGTCATAACGGACATCAAGGAGCGGGACGAAAAATACATGTGGATAGGTACAGCCAACGGCTTATACCTGCTGGAGAAAGCAACCGGCAAATACCGGTACATAACGCTGCCGGTAGAGTCCTCCTATATATACTCCCTGTATCAGGCCCCCAACGGACTGCTGTATATCGGCACAAACAATTCCGGTCTGCTGATTTACGACCCTGCCAGGCAGAACTTTGAACACTATCATAAAGATAACTGCGCACTTATCTCCAACAATATCTATACAATTCTGTCAGACGGAAAAGATGATATTCTCTTAAGTACGGAATACGGACTGAGCGGTTTCTACCTCAAAGAAAAAAGATTCCATAACTGGACCAAAGAGCAGGGACTGCATTCCGACCATTTCAATGCCAACTCCGGAACACTGCGCAAGAACGGGAATGCCATTTTCGGAAGTACCGACGGAGCCATAGAATTTCCAAGAGACATGGTATTGCCCCGCGAGTACAGTTCGCGCATGATATTCAGCGATTTGCGCGTTTTCTACCAAACAGTATACCCCAAAGACGAAGGTTCTCCTTTGGTTTTGGATATCGACGAAACCAAAAGTCTGAAACTGAAATACAGCCAGAATATATTTTCGCTTCAGGTATCGTCCATCAATTATGACTATCCTTCCCTCATCCTGTATTCGTGGAAACTGGAAGGATTCTATGATGGCTGGAGCCGTCCGGGAGAGGAAAATGTCATCCGGTTCACCAATCTGAATCCCGGCCATTACACCCTGCGTGTCCGCGCCATATCCAGTGAAGACCGGCGTATGGTCTTGGAAGAGCGCAGCATAGATATTATTGTCGAGCAACCCATTTGGCTCAGCATATGGGCGTTATTGCTGTATGCGCTTATCCTTGTTGCAATTGCAAGCATCGCATTGCGCATAATCGTATTGCGCAAGCAACGAAAGATATCCGATGACAAGATCCGTTTCTTTGTCAACACCGCGCATGACATCCGTACTCCGCTGACGCTCATCAAAGCACCGTTGGAAGAACTCTCCGACCGTGAGAAACTAAGCAAGGAAGGAACGGACAACCTCAGCACGGCGCTTCGCAACGTCAACGCCCTGCTACGTCTCACAACCAACCTCATAAACTTTGAACGTGCGGATACCTATTCGAACAATTTCTACGTATCCGAATACGAACTGGGAGCTTATATGACCGACATTGTCAATGTTTTCCGTTCATACGCTTCCGTAAAGCACATCGACCTGACTTACGAAAGCAACTTCCGCTATCTGAATGTCTGGCTGGATAAGGATAAGATGGACTCCATTTTGAAGAATATCATATCCAATGCACTGAAATACACGCCCGAAGGCGGAAGCGTGCATGTCTATGCTTACGAAACGGAAGATACCTGGAACGTGGAAGTCAGTGACACGGGTATCGGCATTCCACTGGACGAGCAGAAAAAGCTGTTCAAGATGCACTTCCGCGGCAGCAATGCCATCAATTCCAAAGTAACCGGCAGCGGCATCGGACTGCTTCTTGTATGGAAACTCGTGCATATGCATAAAGGAAAGCTCAACTTCACCAGCACCGAAGGAAAAGGCTCCTGCATCAAAGTATCTTTCCCTAAAGGCGAGAAACGCTACCGCAAGGCCATACACCGTCCTGCTCCCACCAAAGAGCAGGAACAGAACAATGAACCGGAACAAATCACCTCTCCGGAAAAGGGCACTCCGGACACCCCTGCCGTCAACACGCCCATAGAGGGTTACGAACATGCCCAACAGCAAACTCAGGATGCCGGTAACCGCCAGAAAATACTGATAGTAGAGGATAACGACGAACTGAGGGAATACCTGCGGCGTACGCTGGCGGAGAACTACCATGTACAAGTATGTTCCAACGGAAAATCAGCGCTTTGTATCGTGAAGGAGTATTTCCCCGACCTGATTATCTCGGACATCATGATGCCCGAAATGCGGGGTGATGAACTGTGCCAGAAAGTGAAGAATGACATTGATACCTCGCACATCCCCGTTATCCTGCTTACGGCCCTCAATACGGACAAAAACATCATCGACGGGCTACAAACCGGAGCGGATGAATACGTCGTGAAACCGTTTAACATCGGAATCCTGCGCGCCACCATTGCCAATCTGCTTGCCAACCGTGCCTTATTGCGCCACAGATACGGCAATCTGGAGCTGAACGATGATACCCACAATACGGAATGCATCAACTGTTCTACGGATTTGGACTGGAAATTCATTGCCAGCATCAAGAAGAATGTAGAGGACAACATGGACAATCCAAGCTTCACGATTGATGTGCTTTGCACCCTGCTCAACATGAGCCGTACCAGTTTCTACAACAAGTTAAAGGCACTGACCGACCAGGCTCCGGGAGATTATGTACGGTTGATACGCCTGAAACGTGCCATGCAACTGCTGAAGGAACAAAAGTACACCATCACCGAAGTTGCCGAAATGACCGGTTTCAGCGATGCCAAATACTTCCGTGAAGTCTTTAAGAAACACTTTAATATCAGTCCGAGCCAATATGCAAAAGAAGAAGGAAATATTGGAGAGGGCAAACAATAAACCGAATTACAGCATTACACATGATATGACGAATATATATACCGAAGCATTTTCCATTTTCTTTAAAATCGGAGCATTCACCATTGGCGGCGGCTATGCCATGGTTCCATTGATTGAGGACGAAATCGTAACGAAACGCCGGTGGATAGCCAAAGAGGATTTTATAGACCTGCTTGCCATCGCCCAGTCGGCACCGGGCATCCTTGCGGTCAACATATCCATATTCATAGGCTACCGCCTGCGTGGAATACGGGGAAGCATCGTTACCGCCCTGGGAACGATACTGCCCTCTTTCCTCATTATCCTTGCCATAGCCTTGTTTTTCCATAACTTCAAAGACAATGTCTACGTAGAGCGTATCTTCAAGGGTATCCGTCCGGCAGTTGTAGCACTGATAGCCGCTCCGACTTTCAGTATGGCCAAATCCGCCAAAATCAACCGCTACACAATATGGATTCCTATTGTCTCGGCTCTGCTTATCTGGTTATTGGGCTTCTCCCCTATCTGGATTATCATTGCTGCCGGTATAGGCGGATACCTGTTCGGAAGGCTGCGCTTCCCGAAAACCAACAGTTAAAAATTAAACAAAACCGCCCCACTTATCGCTAATCACTAACCACTAACCACTAATCACTACATCATGCTTTTCCTCCATCTATTCTACACATTCTTTAAAATCGGCCTGTTCGGTTTCGGCGGCGGATACGCCATGCTGTCCATGATACAAGGTGAGGTAGTCACCCGTTACGGCTGGCTCACACCGCAGGAGTTTACCGACATCGTAGCAATCAGCCAGATGACTCCCGGCCCTATCGGCATCAATTCGGCAACCTATGTAGGCTATTCCACGATAGCCGAACAATACGGCACGAGCATGGGAGTGCTTGGGTCTTGCGTAGCCACTTTTGCCGTAGTGCTGCCTTCGTTCATCCTGATGCTCACTATCAGCAAATTCTTTCTGAAATATCAGAAGCACCCGGCAGTAGAAGCCGTATTCAGCGGACTTCGCCCGGCGGTAGTAGGACTGCTGGCATCGGCTGCGCTGGTGCTGATGAACACGGAGAACTTCAGTTCGCCCCAGGAAGATATGTACTCTTTCATCATCAGTATCATCATCTTCCTTGCAGCTTTCATCGGAACAAGAAAATATAAGGTCAACCCCATACTGATGATTATAGTATGCGGAATAGCAGGGCTGATACTTTATTGACAGTTGATTCCTACAGCTTCACTTTCTTGCTTACAGACTTGGATTCGTTGTGCAGGCGGTCGAGCGCCGTAACCACATAACGGTACTTCGTCTTGCCATCCTCATAAGGCAACTTATAGAAAGTGTTGCGCGTAACAGCCACAATGTGCGAAGGGTCGTCAATATCCACCTTCTCTTTCGAACCGAAGCGGTAGACAACATACTGTACCGGGCGGTTCATTTCATCCTTGAACTTCGGAGCGGTCCAAAAAAGGATGTAACCGTCGGCAGTCCACACCGGTTTTACCTTGCGTACCTTATCCGGGGCTTCATTGTCCATAAAGTCAAATACGGGTGGCAAAGCCGGATATTTATGGTACTCGGCAACCAGCGCATCGCGGTATTTGCCGGCATTCTCCACTACTGCGCTGGCAGGCCATTGGCAACTGCCGCCGATTGTCTGATATGCCCGCTGCAAAGCCATCTTGCGGGGAAGCTGATTGACAGACGGATTCTTCGGGTCGGCATTCTGTACCGTATTCATTACAGACTGTCCGATAAACAAAGGACGGTTCTCCGTATGCTTTGCCCACCACTTCACCAAAGTTTCATAGTCGGCAGCCGGATGTCCTATCTGCCAATACACTTGCGGTATGTTATAATCAATCCAACCTTTGCGTGCCCACAGAAGTACATCGGCATACAAATCATCATAATTCTGCAAACCGTTTGTAGCACTGCCCAGCGGGTCGCTGCTCTGATTGCGGTAGATACCGAAAGGACTCACGCCGAACTTCACCCAGGGTTTCAGTCCGCGGACCGTCTCATGTATTTTCTGAATGAGAATATTCACATTACTGCGGCGCCAGTCCGTCTTATTGCTGAAACCGCCGCCATAGCGTGCAAAGCTGGCATCATCCGGGAAATCCTTTCCCTTGATAGGATAGGGATAGAAATAATCGTCCATATGAATGGCATCCACATCATAGCGCGACACGATGTCGGTTATCACTTTGCAGATATGATTGCGGCTTTCGGGAAGCGCAGGGTCGAAGTAAAGCTGGTCGCCATACGTCACGAACCACTCCGGATGCGAATTATAAATATGGATGGGCGAAAGCTCGTTCTTCAACGAAGTCTTTACCCGATACGGATTAATCCAGGCATGAAACTCCATGCTCCGCTTGTGGCACTCCTCAATCATAAACTGCATAGGGTCCCAATAAGGTTCCGGGGCTTTGCCCTGCACACCCGTCAGGAAACGACTCCACGGTTCGTACTGCGAAGCATACAACGCATCGGCTTCGGGACGCACCTGAAAAATAACGGCATTGATACCTGCACCTTGCAGGGAGTTCAACTGATTTATCAAGATTTGCTTCAACCGGTCGGTCGGTATGCCACGGAACTGTCCGTTTACCGCCTGAATCCATGCGGCACGAAATTCACGTTTAGGATGTGCGGATGTGGATACGAACTGTGCCTGTACAGCCAGTGAAAGGCAGCAGAAAACCAGTAACAAGAGGAGATTTCTCACTTTCATTTTATTCTTTTTAAATATTGTGTCGCAAAGATAATGATTATCTTTGCAACTCAATTCATTTTCAATCGTCTTATGGCAAAAAATACATCTATCATCATAAAGGGAGCACGCGTCAATAATCTGAAAAATATTGATGTGGAAATTCCCCGCAACAAGCTGGTCGTCATAACCGGACTATCCGGTTCCGGCAAGTCCTCACTTGCTTTCGATACATTATATGCCGAGGGGCAGCGCCGCTACGTGGAGAGCTTGAGCAGTTATGCCCGCCAGTTTTTGGGACGTATGAGTAAGCCCGAATGCGATTTCATCAAGGGTATCCCCCCTGCCATTGCCATCGAGCAGAAAGTAAGCAGCCGCAATCCCCGTTCCACCGTAGGCACTTCTACCGAAATCTACGAATACCTGCGCCTGCTCTACGCCCGTGTGGGACGGACTTTCAGTCCGGTCAGCGGACAGGAAGTAAAGAAACACTCCACCGAGGACATCGTGAACTGCATGCTCCGACAACCTGAGGGAACACGCTATACCGTGCTCACCCCGATATTGCTCCGCGAAGGACGTACCTTGCAGCAGCAACTGGAAATAGACTTGAAGCAAGGGTTCAACCGACTGGAAGTGAACGGAGAAATGGTGCGCATTGACGAGTATCAGCCTAAAGACGGTGACACCGTATTCCTATTGGTAGACCGCATGACGGTTTCCGGCGAGAAAGATGCCGTCAGCCGCCTCACCGACTCCGCCGAAACCGCCATGTACGAGGGTGACGGAGCCTGCCTGCTGCGTTTCTACCAACCGGACGGCACTACCAGCCTGTACCGTTTCAGTACCAAGTTCGAGGCGGACGGCATCACGTTTGAAGAACCCAACGACCAGATGTTCTCGTTCAACTCCCCCATCGGTGCATGTCCGGAATGCGAAGGCTTCGGACGTGTCGTGGGCATCGACGAACATCTCGTCATCCCCAACCGCTCCCTTTCCGTATACGACGGCGCCGTGGTGTGCTGGCGCGGCGAGAAAATGGGCGAATGGAAAGACATGGTGATACGCGGTGCGGAGAAAGCCGGATTCCCCATTTTCACTCCCTACTACCAGTTGACCGACGAACAGCGCCGCATGCTGTGGGACGGAACCCGCTACTTCGAGGGTATCAATGCCTTCTTTAAAATGTTGCAGGAAAACCAGTACAAGATACAATACCGCGTTATGCTGGCGCGTTATCGCGGCAAAACCCTTTGTCCCAAATGCCACGGTACGAGGCTGAAGCCCGAAGCCGGTTATGTACGGGTGGGCGGACGCAGCATCTCCGAACTGGTAGACCTGCCCATTACCGAACTGAAAGTGTTCTTCGACAACCTGAAGCTGGACAAGCATGATGCCGACATTGCCCGCCGCATCCTTATAGAAATCAACAACCGCATCCGCTTCCTGCTGGATGTAGGCTTGGGATACCTCACCCTGAACCGCCTCAGCAATTCGCTGTCCGGCGGTGAAAGCCAACGTATCAATCTGGCAACTTCCCTGGGAAGCAGTCTTGTGGGCAGTCTCTACATTTCTGGACGAACCGAGTATCGGACTTCACAGCCGCGACACGGACAAGCTGATACACGTCTTGCGCCAACTGCAACAGTTGGGCAATACGGTGGTCGTGGTGGAACATGACGAAGAAATCATCCGGGCAGCCGATTATATCATCGACATCGGTCCCAAGGCCGGACGTCTGGGCGGCGAGGTTGTCTACCAGGGAGACATGAAGGATTTGCAAAAAGACAGCAACAGCTACACCGTGCGTTATCTTCTGGGCGAGGAAACCATTCCCGTGCCCGAAAGCCGGCGCCCGTGGAACCAGTATATTGAAATCACAGGCGCCCGCGAGAACAATCTGAAAGGCGTGGACGTACGCTTTCCGCTCAATGTAATGACCGTAGTCACCGGCGTATCGGGTTCCGGTAAAAGCACACTCGTACGCGACATCTTCTTCCGCGCCCTCAAACGCGAGCTGGACGAATGCACCGACCGACCGGGCGAGTTTGCCTCTATCAGCGGAGACCTGCGCAATCTGCGCAACGTAGAGTTTGTAGACCAGAACCCATCGGCAAGTCCTCGCGTTCCAACCCCGTAACCTACATAAAGGCCTACGACGAAATACGCAAACTTTGGGCAGAACAACCCCTCGCCAAACAAATGGGCTATACCGCCGGCCATTTCAGCTTCAACAGTGAAGGCGGCCGTTGCGAGGAGTGCAAGGGCGAAGGAACCATCACCGTAGAGATGCAGTTCATGGCGGACCTTGTACTGGAATGCGAATCCTGCCACGGCAAACGCTTCAAGGCGGACACGCTGGAAGTGAAGTACCATGATGTCAATATCTACGATGTACTGGAAATGACCGTTAACCAAGCCATTGAATTCTTCACCGGACACGGACAGAAGAAAATCGTGAAGCGCCTGCAACCGCTGCAAGATGTGGGGTTGGGATATATCAAACTCGGCCAGTCGTCCTCTACCCTCTCCGGCGGTGAGAACCAGCGCGTAAAATTGGCCTACTACCTCAGTATGGAGAAAGCCGACCCTACGCTATTCATCTTCGACGAGCCTACCACCGGCCTGCACTTCCACGACATCCGCAAACTGCTGGAAGCCTTTGATGCACTGATACGCCGCGGCCATTCCATCGTTATCATCGAGCATAATATGGACGTAGTGAAGTGTGCCGACCATGTTATAGACCTCGGCCCCGAAGGCGGAGACAAAGGCGGCTATATCGTGGCAACCGGTACGCCGGAAGAAGTGGCGGCGTGTGCGGCAAGCTACACAGGGCAGTTCCTAAGAGAAAAACTACAATAACCAAACGTACAATTCCGTCAGAAACATCCCGTAAGATAGATTAATCCGTCTTACGGGATGTTTTTTCATCCCACGAAACAAAAAATCGTCTCCTAAGACGAAACAAACCATCTTAGGAGACGAAATCAGATATTGTGCAAAAAGAGCTTTTTCTTTTTTAGAAGTAGAAACCGAATCCCACTTTCAACCCGAACTCCGAACGGTCTTTATTTATATCCCAATAAACGGCAGGCTCGATAGTGACCGTACGCGACAGGAAGAAAGCATAACCGCCCTCCATGCCGAACCGAAACGGGTTTTATCGCCACCGTCCCAGTTGTAACGGTTCAAGTTTACATCAGCTCCCAGAAATACGCCAATCTTGTTGAAATAGTAGCGTCCGCCCACACCCAACGTATAGACATCCGTTCCGCCTCCTTGCCATGTAGCGCCGGCATCCAGCAGCAAAGCCACGTTATCGATTAAAAAAGCACCACCCTTGACCTCAAGACCGAAATGAGCCTTATCCGTTTCCGTATTGTAGGAAAAATTAAGCCCGGTAACGGAAGGGTTGACGAACCACTTTCCTTTTTCAAACTGCGCATGGGCAGCCACTGTGCCAATAAGCAGGCATACGATCAATGCAAGTCTTCTCATCTTGTTTTCGTTTTTAAGTGAATAATTATTTTCGTTCTATTTTATCTTCTTCACGGCGCTTACGCTGCAACTCCTCTTTTTTGCGCAGCACCAGCCACAACGCCAGTACGATGACATACGAAGCGATTACGGTTACATATTTCTCCGTATTGCTGATTTCCGTATTGCGCGGCAGGAAATACGCCGCGGTGGCAGAAACATAAATAAGCAGGGCTACGGTCAGCCCGGTAGATTTCTTGAGTTTCTTCATCGGTTTAAGAGTTTTTTAGTCTGTTTGTCTTTTCTTCCATAGCACGAACCATACCAAAGCTATCGCCACACCGGCTGCTCCTATGCCGTAGGATGCCGGATGCGACAGGCCGAAACCTTCGGGCGCTATACAGATATACGTTGTACAGACGCAGGTCATGAAAAGGGCAGGTATCAACGTCAGGAAATACAACTTTCTCGCACGCACCAAATACACTGTGACAGCCCATAGGGTAAAGACAGACAAGGTCTGGTTGGCCCATGCAAAGTAACGCCATATCATATCGAAACCGTCCTTATCGCGCAGGCTGTACAGCAACAGTCCGATAGCAGCCAAAAACATCGGTATGCAGATATATAAACGGCGGCGCATCGTTTTTTGTTCCATCCCCAGGAAATCTGCAACGATAAGCCGTGCCGAACGGAAAGCGGTATCGCCGCTGGTAATGGGGGCTGCAATCACACCCAGTATAGCCAGTACGCCTCCGATTGTTCCCAGCCAGTCTTTCGTAATGGCATCCACAATGACGGCGGCATTCGTCTCCGCCATTCCGTTTTCATGGAAGAAGCAAGTAGCGGCGGCAGCCCAGATAAGGGCCACGATGCCTTCGGTAATCATGGCTCCGTAGAATATGGGGCGTCCATGACGCTCGCTCGTCATGCAGCGTGCCATCAAGGGGCTTTGCGTGGCATGAAAACCGCTGATAGCCCCGCACGCGATACTGACAAACATAATGGGAAATACAGGCAGCGCCGAAGCGTTGGGATGGGTATTCTGCAATCCGTCCCATACTTCCGGCAATGCCGGATGCTTCACGTAGAGCATAACCAAAATGCCCACCGCCATAAACAGCAGCGCAATGGCAAACAGCGGATATATCTTGCCGATAATCTTATCCACCGGCAGCAAGGTGGCAAGTATATAATAGATAAAGACCACCACAATCCAGAAAACGGTGTCCAGCGTTTCCGGCGTCAGGCTGGCGAGCAGTCCGGCAGGGCCTGCCACAAATACGGCTCCCACAAGTATCATCAGGACAACGGTAAATCCGCGCATCACCTGCTTGGTAGTCACGCCCAGATAACGGCCTATAATCTCCGGCAGGCTCTCGCCCCCGTTGCGCAACGAAAGCATTCCTGCAAAATAGTCGTGCACCGCTCCGGCAAAAATACTTCCGAACACTATCCACAGATAGGATGCCGAACCGAATTTCGCTCCCATGATTGCACCGAAGATAGGTCCCAGGCCCGCGATATTCAGGAACTGTATCATAAAGATTTTCCACGTAGGCAGCGGGATATAGTCCACCCCGTCGGCTTTGGTAATAGCAGGAGTCTTGCGGTCGTCCGGTCCGAATACGTGTTCTATAAAGCGTCCGTAGATGAAATAACCTGCAACCAACGCCAGCAGGCAGAGCGTAAATGTAATCATGGCGTGCTAATGTTTAATATACAGCAAGTGTTAATAATGTATTTTATGTATGCAAATGTAACGGTTTCTAACTAAACTACGCAATTTTATCAGGTGATTTACGTATCTTCGCCGTGAAATATAACAGAAATAAAGAAGTAAAAAGGAATTTGTTTCACCGCAGAGGAGAAATCATCATTTACCGAAAACAAGACAGCAACATGAAGAAATCAAGCCTTATACTATTATATATCTTCTGTCTTCTTCCCCTTGCCGCCCAGCGGTCGCCCAAGCACGAGGTACGTGCCGCATGGGTCACCGCCGTCTACGGACTGGACTGGCCCCGCACCCGCGCCACCACGCCCGAAAGCATCCGCAAGCAGCAGGACGAACTCGTAGAGATACTGGACAAACTGAAAGCCGCCAACTTCAACACCGTACTGTTTCAGACCCGTACGCGGGGCGATGTGCTCTACAAATCGTCCATCGAGCCTTATAACTCCATCCTGACAGGAAAAACCGACGGCAACCCCGGCTACGACCCGCTTGCCTTTGCCGTAGCCGAATGCCACAAACGCGGTATGGAATGCCACGCCTGGATGGTGACCATTCCTTTAGGCAACCGCAAGCATGTCGCCGCCCTCGGCAAGGCATCGGTCACCAAACGCAAACCCGCTATCTGCGTACCTTATAAACGCGAGTATTTCCTCAATCCCGGACATCCGCAGACCAAAGAATACCTGATGAGCCTTGTCCGCGAAGTCGTGGAACGTTACGATGTGGACGGCGTGCATTTCGATTACCTGCGCTACCCCGAACATGCCCTGCACTTCTCCGACAGCTATACCTATAAGAAGTACGGCAACGGACGCGACCTCGCGCAATGGCGGCGTGACAATATCACGGAAATAGTCCGTTATCTCTATAAAGGAGTCAAGGCGCTGAAACCCTGGGTAAAGGTGAGCACCTGCCCCGTAGGTAAGTACCGCGACACCGCCCGCTATCCGTCGCGCGGCTGGAATGCGTTCCACACCGTCTATCAGGACGTACAAGGCTGGCTGGGCGAAGGCATACAGGACCAGATATATCCTATGATGTACTTCCGCGGCAACGGCTTCTATCCTTTCGCCCTCGACTGGCAGGAACAAAGCAACGGCCGGCAGATTATTCCCGGACTGGGCATCTACTTCCTCGACCCCGGCGAAGGCAACTGGACTGTGGACGAAGTGGAACGGCAGATAAACTTCACCCGTGCACACGGCCTGGCGGGCGAAGGCCACTACCGCGTGAAATACCTTATGGACAATACGCAGGGGTTGTATGACATACTTCAAGAGAACTACTATACCGCCCCCGCCATGCAACCCGCCATGCCGTGGATAGACAATGTGCCGCCAACCGCCCCCACGCAACTCAACGTCGGGAAGCTGGCCGACGGATATTGGAAAATCACCTGGCAAGCCGCCACTGACAACGATAAGCGGAATGCGCCGACCTATGTAGTCTACGGTTCCGATACGTATCCCGTAGATACCGCCAACCCGGAGAATATACTGGCGCAACGCATACAGGGAACCGAATACATATATGCCCCTATCCGCCCCTGGAACACCCGGAAATACTTTGCAGTTACCGCCGTAGACCGTTGCGGCAACGAAAGTCCCATCTGCCAATAGGAAACACAAAGGCAATGCGTTTATAGTCAAAAGGATGCATGTACCAAAAGAATTCCTCATTTGGTACGTCTCGTACCTGACTGTGGTACGACGTGTTTCTTACCATGGTAGGACGTGTACCTTAGTAAGGTACTTGACGTACCAAGCGACAGGTACATCAGGTATCAGCCACTTGAAATATGCATCAACAACAAGAATCATATCCGGACATACGCTCTGTAACAGCTTTTACCCGTAACGGGCACTAACGGCAGATAGCCGGAAGCAAGTCTGCCCTGCTCCACCGTCAACGGATAATCGTGCATATCCTGTTCGTGCCGTGCACGTAATGTTTCATTATCGGGAACGTATTCAACAGCAAAACATCCCTTACTGCCGGGCGCCACAAACCTGTCGTAAAACAAGCGGGCTACAACACCCATATTCATACGCATGTTTATCTCCACGCAAGGATGCACACGATAGCCGTTCTCCTTGTCTGATCGGCAAACCATCATATCCACTCCCAGATAACCGGTATACGTGTTCCCATAGATTGAGGCCAATTCCGCACGCAGCGCTTCGCGTATCCCCGTCAACTTCTCAAGGGACAGACAGCACGCGATGCTTTCCTCTATCTGTCCGTCCGATGCAAGCAGATTGCCCGTATAGGCGCCATGCTCATTGGTGGAGAACACGGAATAGCCCGCAAAGCGCACTTCGCCCTGTCCGTCCGAATAGAACTCAAGGGCAAAATCCTTCACCTTATTATATATGGGTTCTGCCGTAAGCCCCCCCTGCTCTCTCAAAACCCGTTCACACCAATTGGAGACGGGCTTCGTAAACCCATGCAGACACCAGTTCAGTCCCTTTCCGCTACCCGACCAGGGTACTTTGAGCAGGCAGGCATGCATTACATTCACCGTGCGTTCACAATCCGCAATATTGTTTAGGAGCGTATGTTCGCCGCAGGTGCATTCGGGATAGCGGTCCGCCATGCGCCGGGTCACCGCCACAGCCTGCAGACGGGAAGAGAGCAGCCTGTATTCCGCAAGAAGCCGGGGAGAAGGCAGTCTGTCTTCACGAACTCCCCCTTTCAGAAAGAACCTGCGGATGGCAGGATTCCAGCCCCACGGCACAATTCGGGCTTCGGCATAATCGGGCAACTCAGGCTCGGTGGCCAGTTGCACCTGCAATCCGAAGAGTTCCCGCATCCGCTTCAAGAAATCCGCATTGTAAGCGGAAGGCGCCAGTACCGCACTGCCCGGAGCGGCATACCATATCGGCAGCAAAGCCATGTCCTGCGCCATGCGGCGGGCGGAAGCCGGGGCTATGTAGTTCGCTTCGTTATTGGCAAGCGCAAGGTCTGAATCCGGATTGAAAAGATATAGTTCCATCGATTATAGTTCATAATTATTCGGAACTGCAAACTTACAGAGAAAAAGAACAGCATACAAATATATAAAACTTAACTATGAAATAAGATATTTTGCTATCTCTACTTTGCAATTCTATAAAAAAGGCGTATATTTGTCGCCCGATAAACCGAATTTAAAGCATGGAAGCATTTTACCGAACACACGCTTATCTCGTAGAGCATACCAATGCCCCCGTTCGCCGCGACCTCATGGATGAGATAGACTGGAATGACCGTCTTATCGGTATCAAAGGCACAAGAGGCGTAGGCAAGACCACATTCCTGCTGCAATATGCCAAAGAGAAATTCGGTACCGACCGCTCCTGCCTCTTTATCAACATGAACAACTTTTACTTCTCCGGTCACAGCCTGGTGGACTTCGCTTACGAATTCCAGCGCCGCGGCGGAAAGGTATTGTTGATAGACCAGGTGTTCAAGCACCCGACTGGAGCAAGGAGCTGCGCCTGTGCTACGACCGTTTTCCCAATCTGAAGATTGTATTCACCGGCTCGTCCGTAATGCGCCTGAAAGAGGAAAATCTGGAGTTGCGCGACATTGCGAAAAGTTATAACCTGCGCGGTTTCTCCTTCCGTGAGTATCTGAACCTGCAGACCGACATGAAGTTTCACGCCTACTCACTGGAAGAAATCCTGAGCAACCACGAACAGATAGCCAAAGGCATTCTGTCCAAAGTACGCCCGCTGGACTATTTTCAGGACTATATGCACCACGGCTTCTACCCCTTTTTCCTCGAAAAGCGCAATTTCTCGGAGAATCTGCTGAAGACGATGAACATGATGGTGGAAGTGGACATCCTGCTCATCAAACAAATAGAGCTGAAATATCTGTCAAAGATAAAAAAATTACTATATTTGTTGGCGGTGGACGGCCCGAAAGCGCCTAATGTGAGCCAATTGGCCAACGATATACAGACATCCAGAGCTACGGTGATGAACTACATCAAGTATCTGGCCGACGCACGGCTTATCAACATGGTATATCCCAAAGGAGAAGAATTCCCCAAAAAGCCGTCGAAGATAATGATGCACAATTCCAACCTGATGTACTCCATCTACCCCGTAAAGGTGGAAGAGCAGGATGTGCTGGAAACGTTCTTTGTAAACACCATGTGGAAAGACCACAAAGTGAACAAAGGCGACAAGAACATTTCGTTCATGGTGGACGAAGTGATGCCTTTCAAGATTTGTCAGGAAGGCATGAGGATCAAGAACAATCCGGGAGTGACGTACGCATTGCACAAGGCAGAGATAGGCCGGGGCAATCAGATACCTCTCTGGCTGTTCGGCTTCCTGTATTAGAATTACAGACAAAGAGTTTTTTTTACTTAATAAATTCAATTTAGTTATGACTAAACAGAAGAAATTCATTACTTGTGATGGTAACCAGGCTGCTGCACATATCTCGTATATGTTCTCGGAAGTAGCTGCCATCTATCCCATCACACCCTCTTCTACGATGGCTGAATACGTAGACGAATGGGCTGCCGCAGGTCGTAAAAACATCTTCGGCGAAACAGTATTGGTACAGGAAATGCAGTCAGAAGGCGGTGCTGCCGGCGCCGTTCACGGTTCTTCTGCAAGCCGGTGCGCTGACTACTACTTACACAGCTTCACAAGGTCTGTTGCTGATGATACCGAACATGTACAAGATTGCCGGTGAATTCCTGCCTTGCGTGTTCCACGTATCCGCACGTACTTTGGCAAGCCATGCGCTGTGTATCTTCGGTGACCACCAGGACGTAATGTCTGCACGTCAGACAGGTTTCGCCATGTTGGCTGAAGGTTCCGTACAGGAAGTTATGGACCTGGCGGGTGTCGCTCACCTTTCTACTATCAAGAGCCGCGTACCGTTCGTTAACTTCTTCGACGGTTTCCGTACTTCTCACGAAATCCAGAAGATTGAAATGCTGGAGAACGAAGACCTCGCTCCGCTTATCGACCAGGAAGCATTGGCTGAATTCCGTGCACGTGCACTGAACCCGATGAACCCGGTTGCCCGCGGTATGGCCGAAAACCCCGACCACTTCTTCCAACACCGCGAATCTTGCAACAACTACTACGAAGCTGTTCCCGCTATCGTAGAGGAATACATGAACGAGATTTCCAAAATCACAGGCCGCAAGTACGGTTTGTTCGATTACTACGGTGCAGAAGATGCAGAACGCGTAATCATCGCCATGGGTTCTGTAACGGAAGCTGCCCGCGAAGCTATCGACCACCTCGTTGCCAATGGCGAAAAGGTAGGTTTGGTTGCCGTTCACTTGTATCGTCCGTTCTCTGCCAAGCACTTCCTGGCTGCCGTTCCCAAGACTGCCAAGAAGATTGCCGTACTCGACCGTACGAAGGAACCGGGTGCTAACGGCGAACCGTTGTACCTCGATGTAAAAGACTGCTTCTACGGCACGGAAAACGCTCCGGTTATCGTAGGCGGCCGTTACGGTCTGGGTTCCAAGGATACCACTCCTGCTCAAATCCTCGCAGTTTACAAGAATCTGGCTATGCCGATGCCGAAGAACCACTTCACTATCGGTATCGTGGACGACGTTACTTTCACTTCTCTGCCTCAGGAAGAAGAAATCGCATTGGGCGGCGAAGGTATGTTCGAGGCTAAGTTCTACGGTTTGGGAGCCGACGGTACAGTAGGCGCCAACAAGAACTCAGTGAAGATTATCGGTGACAACACCGACAAGCACTGCCAGGCTTACTTCTCTTACGACTCCAAGAAATCAGGCGGTTTCACTTGCTCTCACCTGCGCTTCGGTGACACTCCGATCCGTTCTACATACTTGGTAAACACTCCGAACTTTGTGGCTTGCCACGTTCAGGCTTACCTGCACATGTACGACGTAACCCGCGGTCTGCGCAAGAACGGTTCATTCTTGCTGAACACCATCTGGGAAGGCGAAGAGCTGGCCAAGAACCTGCCTAACAGAGTAAAGAAATACTTTGCACAGAACAATATCTCCGTTTACTACATCAACGCAACTCAGATTGCACAGGAAATCGGGTTGGGCAACCGTACCAACACCATCCTCCAGTCTGCATTCTTCCGTATCACCGGCGTAATCCCTGTAGAGCAGGCTGTTGAGCAGATGAAGAAATTCATCGTGAAGTCTTACGGCAAGAAGGGTGAAGACGTAGTAAACAAGAACTACGCAGCCGTAGACCGTGGCGGCGAATACAAGACTCTGGCTATTGACCCGGCATGGGCTAACCTGCCTGATGATGCCAAAGCAGAAAACAACGACCCCGCATTCATCAACGAAGTGGTTCGTCCTATCAATGCACAGGACGGCGACTTGCTGAAAGTATCTGCATTCAAGGGTATCGAAGACGGTACTTGGGAACAAGGTACAGCTAAGTACGAAAAACGCGGTGTGGCAGCTTTCGTTCCCGAATGGAATCCTGAAAACTGTATCCAGTGTAACAAGTGTGCTTACGTTTGTCCTCACGCTTCTATCCGTCCGTTCGTACTCGACGCTGAAGAGCAAAAGGGTGCTGAGTTCGCTCAACTGAAAGCAGTGGGTAAGGCATTCGAAGGCATGACATTCCGTATGCAGGTAGACGTTCTCGACTGTCTGGGTTGCGGCAACTGTGCCGACATCTGTCCGGGCAACCCGAAGAAGGGTGGCAAGGCTCTTACCATGAAGCATCTTGAAAGCCAACTGGCTGAAGCTGCCAACTGGACTTACTGCGCTGAAAACGTGAAGAGCAAACAACACTTGGTAGACATCAAGGCTAACGTGAAGAACTCTCAGTTCGCAACTCCGTTGTTCGAGTTCTCAGGCGCTTGCTCCGGTTGCGGTGAGACTCCGTATGTGAAACTGATTTCCCAGTTGTTCGGTGACCGCGAAATGGTAGCCAACGCAACAGGATGTTCTTCCATCTACTCCGGTTCAGTACCTTCTACTCCTTATACAAAGAACGAAAAGGGTCACGGTCCTGCTTGGGCTAACTCACTGTTCGAGGACTTCTGCGAATTCGGTCTGGGTATGGAGCTCGCTAACGAAAAGATGCGCGCACGTATCGTGAAGACTATGGAAGAAGCTATCGCAGCGGAAGGTACTCCGGCTGAATACAAGGAAGTATTCCAGGCTTGGATTGAAAACATGTACGATGCAGACAAGACTAAGGAATTGGCTGAAAAGATCATTCCTATGGTAGAAGCTGCCAAGGACAAATGCGATTGCTGCAAGACCATCGCCGGTCTGTCTCAATACCTGGTTAAACGCAGCCAGTGGATCATCGGTGGTGACGGTGCTTCTTACGACATCGGCTACGGCGGTCTCGACCACGTAATCGCCAGCGGTAAGGACGTAACATTCTCGTCCTGGATACTGAGGTTTACTCCAACACAGGCGGTCAGTCTTCCAAGGCTACTCCGGTAGGCGCTATCGCCAAGTTTGCCGCTGCCGGTAAGCGTGTACGCAAGAAAGACCTCGGTCTGATGGCTACTACTTACGGTTACGTATACGTTGCCCAAATCGCTATGGGTGCCGACCAGGCTCAGACTTTGAAGGCTATCCGCGAAGCAGAAGCATATCCCGGTCCGTCACTCATCATCGCTTACGCTCCGTGTATCAACCACGGTCTGAAGGCAGGTATGGGCAAGAGCCAGGCAGAGGAAGAAAAGGCCGTTAAGTGCGGTTACTGGCACTTGTGGCGTTACAACCCGGCTCTGGAAGCTGAAGGCAAGAATCCGTTCACGCTGGATAGCAAAGAACCGGATTGGTCGGGCTTCCAGGACTTCTTGAAGGGTGAGGTTCGTTACGCATCCGTAATGAAACAATATCCGCAGGAAGCCGAAGAGCTGTTCAAGGCTGCCGAGGAAAACGCTAAATGGCGTTACAACAGCTACAAGCGTCTGTCCAAAGAAAACTGGGGCGCTGAAGTTGCCGAATAATTTCAAGAATTGAAATAATACTTACATAGAGACTGCTCCGCAAGCCGGATGCAGTCTCTATTCGTTTATAAAGGAAAGAATGAATATATTGTGATTGGTTTATTATCCGGATATGCTGAGGATGTTTTATCCTTTCCGTTTCAGAAAATCCGTAGGGCTCTCACCGAACTGCTCCTTATAGCATTTCGTAAAATAAGACGGTGACGAGAAACCTACCTCATAGGCAATCTCGGCCACAGTCATATCGGAAGCGGCAAGCAAGGAAGCAGCTTTCTTCAAACGCATCCGGCGCAGCAGTTCATTGGGGGAATAGTTTGTGAGCGACTTCAGTTTACGGTAAAGCTGCACACGGCTCATCCCCATATCACGGCCCAAATCCTCAACATTCAGTTCCGGTTCTTTCATCTTCTCCCCCACCAGAGTCTTGAAGCGGGTAACGAAGTCCTTGTCAAGTTCGCTGACAGATTCTTTCTCTATCGACTGGTTATCACCGAAAAACTGTTTCAGCTGTTTGTGGTTGGTTATAAGATTTCTGATGCGCGAAAGCAGCAGTTGCGAATTGAAAGGCTTGGATATGTAAGAATCCGCTCCACCGTCATAGCCTTGAATACGCTGTTCGTCGAGCGAGCAGGCAGTAAGCAGGATAATCGGAATATGACAAGTCTGCAACTCCCCTTTCAGACGACGGCAGCACTCTATCCCGTCCATGCCAGGCATCATGACATCGGAAACAATCACATCAGGCACGTATTTCATAGCAAGACGAATGCCTGTTGCCCCATCCGCCGCATCCAGCACACGGAATTCCTTAACAAGCAAAGACTTCACATAATGGCGAATATCGGCATTATCATCAATGACAAGCACAATCGGGCAATCTTCTTCCAGAGCCTCATCCCCTGACTGGATTTCCGCATCCACCAACGTAGACGAAATCTCTTTCTCATCGGCAGCCAATGCCGGTACGGCAGGATGATACTGCGATGTATCCCGCTTCGGAAGAGTAACGGTGAAAGTAGTTCCTTTCTCATTACTGTGCGCCATGATATTGCCGCCATGCATTTCCACAAAAGCACGCACCAGGGCAAGACCGATACCAGTACCGGCCTGATGTCCGTCTACCTGATAGAAGCGTTCAAAAATGGCCTCTACATCAGTGGTAGAAATATAGCTGCCCGAATTGAATACCGACAAACGGAAATGGTTGTCTTCCGCTTCGAGGCGTACCACAATCTTTCCATTCTCCTGCGTGTACTTCACCGCATTGGAAAGAAGATTGAAGTAGATACGCTCCATTTTCCCGGCATCCGCCAGCATGCGATAGTCTACTCCGGAAGCCGGTTCAAAGCTGAAAGCGATATGCTTCTTAAGCAGAGCCATACGAAACGAATCATTCCACCCTTTGAAGCTCTCCAACAAGTCGAACGGTTCAAGATGCAGTTCCATGCGTCCGTTCTCGACCTTGCGGAAATCAAGAATCTGATTGACGAGGCGCAGAAGTATATGTACATTCTTCTTCATCAGCTCCAGCAATTGATGTGACTGTCCGCTGATAGAACGATCGGCAAGAAGTTGCTCCACAGGGTCGGCAATCAGGGTCAACGGTGTACGGAAGTCATGGGAAACGTTGGTAAAGAACACCAGCTTGGCATGCGTGGCAGCCTCCAGCTCGCGCGACAGTTGTTCCAACTGGTTTTTCTGCTGTTCCAGTTGGTCGCGTTGTTGCTCCAATTGCTCTTTCCGGCGGGAAAGTTCACGGTTCAGCCGGTTCTTTGTACGCAAGGAAAGATAAACGGCAACCAGCAATCCCACAACCAGCAGAAGTACCAGCAGACTGCCGTACAGAACAACCTGCTGCGTAGCATAGCGTGCCAGGTATCGGCTGATTTTTCCGTTCAGGGTTTCAATCTTCTCATCGAGTGAACTGATATGAGCAGTCTGCATCTTCATGATGGGCGCATTATCACGGTCCACTACCGAAGTGCTCAGAATCGTTTCGCAGGGAAAGTCACGCTTATTCAGAATATCCATCGCAATCTGCATCACACGGTCTCCGCCTGTGGGATAGATAAATGTCGCATCCAATTCGCCCGAAAGCACTTGCTCCACCCCATAGCCTTCGCCGGGAATGGCGTCTGTGCCGACAAAGCGCATACCCTTCTCCCTTTTCCGGCGCATGGCGGCTGCATAGGCGCCGGCAGCCATACGGTCGTTTTGAGCATAGACCACATCAATTTCCGGAAAGCGGGCGAGCAAAGTATCCATTCTCTCTTCCGCCCGCGAACGCAGCCAAGCCCCGTCTTCCTTTGCCAGCAGACGGATGTCCGGGCAAGCGGATATGACGCTCATAAATCCTTCATGGCGGTCTATGGCAGGAGTAGAACCCGCCAGTCCCGCAATTTCCACCACCGTACCTTTCCCATGAAGCATATTGGATACATACCTGCCTATCGCCTTGCCTATTTCGTAATTGTCCGCACCGACATAAGCGGTGTACTTTTCGGAAAGGATTCTGCGGTCTACCACAATAACGGGAATACCCCGGTCGTAGGCTTCTTCTACAACCGGGGTTATGGGTTCGGCTTCATTGGGAGCGACTATCAATAAATCCACTCCCGCCTCTATAAAGTGCCGGATATCCTCCGCCTGCCTGGCATTATCATCTTTCACTGTACGTATCTCCACTTCTACGCCATCATAGAAAAGAGCTTCACGCAACATCTCGTTATTCATCTGGTGACGCCACTCGTCATCGCTGCATTGCGACACTCCGATACGGAAACGTACCTCATGCCGGGAACAGGAAGTCACCATGCCGCCGCATACCGACAGAACAAACAGTAACAGGTAAATATATCGTCTCATCTTCTTTCGCTGGTTTAAGTGATTGCAGATGAGCAAAGATAAGAAAAATTATATTCTGTCTTTCAATATTTGCGGTAATTCCGGCATCGCCCCGCTCTGCGTACATACATAAGCGGAAACTTCCACTGCCAGCTTATGAGCCTCCTGCACCGGTTTGCCGCTAAGAATAGCCGAAGTAAAGGCGGCGGTAAACGAATCGCCTGCACCTACCGTATCGGCAACGGGCACTCTCGGAGTTTCCTGGAAAGATACAACTCCCGGAGTAAACACATAGCTGCCGTTCGTGCCGCAAGTAAGAATAAGCATTTTCAAATTGTATTTGGCAAGAAGAATCCAGCATTTATCCTGCAAGTCTATACCCGGATAGCCGAATATACGGCTGATTGTCACCAGTTCTTCATCATTTATTTTTAACACGTTGCAACGGCGCATGGAGTCACAAAGAATCTCTTTGGTATAAAATCCCTGACGCAGGTTGATATCGAATATCTTCAACTGTTCCGCACCATCGGGCATGGTATCGAGAAAACGGTTTATCGTAATGCGGCTGGCCTCATTGCGCTGCGCCAAAGAGCCGAAACATACGGCGCGCGTGTTCAGGGCCAAACGTTTCAACTCGTCCGTAAAAGGTATATTGTCCCATGCAACCCCTTCTTTTATTTCATAACAAGGCACCCCCACCGCATCGAGCGTCACCTGCACCGTACCTGTAGGATAAGGTACACGCTCAATCTGTGTACGCAAGCCTTTCTGCGCAAAAACATCCAGTATTTCATCACCGTCGGCATCAATACCTACTGCACTGACTACACGGCTGTCAAAACCGAATTGTGATACATGATAGGCAAAGTTTGCCGGAGCACCGCCGATTTTCTTTCCTTCGGGCAGGCAATCCCAAAGCGCCTCACCCATTCCTACTACAATCTGATTCATGGTAATTAATTTTATAGTTTTACATATTATCATCGTTCAAAGAACGGAAAAAGTCAGCGTTTGATTTTCATCATATAGAAAAACAAATACAGTACTCCCACCGTCATTACAGCTACCGCACCACTTTGACCGATAGCATCACTTGCCACACCCATAGCAAGCGGGAATATCGTACCGCCAAACAAACCCATAATCATCAGTCCACTAACCTCGTTCTTCTTCTGCGGCATTGCCAGCAACGCCTGCGAGAAAATAATCGGGAAAATATTCGAATTGCCGAAACCAATCAGAGCGATACATACATATATCATTGTCATCTCATGAAAAACGAACAGCCCTACCATTGCCACCAACATACATAACACTGATTCCGAAGAAAGTTCGAGCAGACAGTTTCTGCAAAATAAAGGCTCCGAGAAAGCAGCCTGCCGTACGGAAAATAAAATAAAGACTTGTTGCGAATCCGGCATCGGCAAGCGACATGCCCAGACGTTCCATCAATATCTTGGGTGCAGTGGTATTTGTACCTACATCGATACCCACATGGCACATAATGCCCAAGAAACAAAGCAGTATGAACGGCTTTCCCAACAAAGCAAGACATTCGCCGAAAGTAGAAGGACGCCCTTCTTCCTTTTCCTCATGAATAGATGTAGTGCCCAGCCACAGGATAGCGACAACCGCTATCACCATATAAATGGGAAACAACACTCGCCAGCCCATCCCCAACGAAGGGATAGCCTGTGTAGCCCCCCACATAGCTATATAAGGAGCGAGGAAAGAAGCGATAGCCTTTACAAACTGTCCGAAAGTCAGCGAGCTTGCCAACCGCTCGCCACTGACGACATTGGAAAGCAGCGGATTGAGCGATGTCTGCATCAGCGCATTGCCGATACCCAATAGCGAAAACGAAATCAGCATCAGCGCATACCCGTCTCCAAAAACCGGCAGCAACAAGGATGCAAAAGTCACGGCCAAACTGAGAAGCACCGTTTTCTTGCGTCCGATGCGGTTCATCAGCATACCCGTGGGCACGGAGAAGATAAGGAACCAGAAGAACACAAGAGAGGGGAATATATTTGCCTGGGAATCGGTCAGGTTCAAATCAGCTTTCACATAGTTGGAAGCGATGCCAACAAGGTCTACAAACCCCATGGCAAAGAAGCAAAGCATCATGGGAAGCAGCTTTGCAAGCGAATTACTATTATTGTTCATAAGATATCGAAATTTAGTTGTTAACTTTTAAAGGATTTACTGTCAGGTCGTTGACTTTGCAACGTCCTTTGTCTACAGCAATGGAAATAGTAGTGTAAGGATGCTGCGGAAATACAAGGTTTGTCATGGCAAAACGTCCGTCACCCTCGAAAGCTTCGATGCTGCAACGGTCTATAAACAGACGCAGGCGTTGCTTGGCTTCTGCCGGACACAGAGCTACTGTTATGGCAGGAAAGTCCTTATTGAAATCCGTAAGTCCGCTTGCAGTACGGTCCATGCTGAATGTGGAGTTCTTCAAGTCGTAAATCATTACAGTCTGTTCATCCTTATCATTGGACAACGTAATGTATACTTTATCGGCCGAGCGGGGAGCCAGTTCGAGATTAATCTCACAGATACCGCTGTTTTCGACCGGCAGTTTCCGGGATACCTTCTTTGTTCCGGCGGAGAAAGCGCCGTATTTCAATGCTTTGCCCGTACGCAATGCGTTTACTTCCGGTGCAGGCGTTGCGGCCAGATAAAGTTCGCCGTCACTGCCTTCGTACAATTCAATGTCGCGCGGCAATGTGTTGGCACTACGGAACTGTTTAGTAGGCACGTTGTTGGCATATTGCCAATTGCTCATCCAGGCAATAACAGTATGCCGCTTTTCGGGCGTATTACTCCAGGATACGGCAGCATAATGGTCTTTTCCGTAATCCATCCACTTGGTTACTTCGGGCTTGGTATCGCAAGTAAAGGTTTTCCCGTCAAAATCGCCTACAAAATATTGTGCCGCACTGCCTCCGAAAGGACCGCCGGGATTGATATTGCAAATCAACACCCATTTGGTACGGTCTGTTCCGCGCACGGGCAATTCCATGAGGTCCGGACATTCCCATACACCCTCCTGCGCACCATATCCATGTCCGAAACTGCTCTCCTTTGTCCAGTTCTTCAAATCGGGAGAGGAATATATCCACATTTCCTTTTCCAGTGCAGCCGCCAAAACAAGAATCCATTTACCGCTCTTTTCGTGCCAGAACATATTCGGGTCACGGCACTCCTTATCGGCGGCAATGATAGGATTGTTTTCATAAACATGGAAAGTCATTCCGTTGTCCAGACTGTATGCAAGGCTCTGTATCTGACTGGCACCGGCTGAAGTATAGATGGCAATGATGGCATTCTTTCTGAAACCTGCCGTATTATCCTTATCAACCACACTGCTACCGCTGAACACAGCGCCCAATCCGTTGGGTTGTATGGCTACCGGATGATGCTGCCAGCTTATCAAATCTTGCTGGATGAATGTCCCCAGTTCATATTGCCCCACATGGAGCCATAAGGATTATACTGATAATACAGATGATATTCTCCATCTTTATAAAACATACCGTTGGGGTCGTTCATCCAACCATAGACAGGAGTGTGATGATAGAACGGACGGAACGCTTCTCGGTTGGCATCATCAAACGTATCGGAAAGTTTCAGTTCTTTCCAGCAGGCATCTGCCATGGCATCGCGTACATTGGTACGGCTGTTGCCGGTATGAATGTCGAAAGTTACCGTCTTACCTCTATACTGCTCCAAAGCAAACGGAACAAGATAGTCGATACGGTTGACAGCCAACCGAACCTGAAAACTTTGATCGGCCTTATTATTCACCAATACATTGACAGTAGCCTCGGGAGCAGCCTCTTCCACCGGCAACAAAAGGTATTTCTGCGGTTCCTGTACCTGTACCAAACTGTGGTTTGCACCCAGATAATGGATTTTCAGCCCGGCATACTGTGCCCTACAAATACCGATACTCATTATTACAATAAGAAAAGTTACAATAATCTTTCCCACAAAAAGGAGAAAGTATTCTATGAAAGTAATGCTTCATTTTCAAAATCAGGTATTAAATTTAATGTTTACTTTATGAACTCACTCAATGCTCGGGAAAGCACATTGCAAAGAAAAGGAATAAAAGCGAAAAGGGCTAACACAAATGTTACAAATGCAGCTAAAATTGATACCAGGCTATCTCCTGGGCATAGTCAGCTCCATACTGCGAAACAAATTTTGCAGCATCCGTATCATTTTTTATAGCCAGTTTCAATGCAATCCATTTACTTTGCAATATCAAAACATGATCGGGAAAGCTGTTTTGAGAATTCACAAGATAATTGTTAACAATAAATTTATAATGTATGAGAAAACTTAGCATTATGATGTTCCTTTTAGGATTATGTGGTTTTGCCTATGCGCAAAACATCCAAATAAAAGGAACGGTAAAGTATGCCACCGACGGAGAGCCTATTATCGGTGCTTCGGTTGTACAGACAGGTACAACAAACGGAACAATCACTGACTTTAACGGAAACTTCAGCCTCAACGTAACGAGCGGTACGGAACTTACCGTTTCTTATATTGGTTTTAAAACCGTTAAAGTAAAAGCGCAACCCAATCTAAAAATTACTCTCGAAGAAGATGCACAACTGATTGACGAGGTTGTGGTAACAGGTTACACCACTCAGCGCAAGGCGGACTTGACCGGTGCAGTTTCGGTAGTGAAAGTGGATGAACTGAAAAAAGTGCCCGAAAATAATCCGATGCGCGCTTTGCAGGGAAAGGTTGCCGGAATGATGGTGACTGCCGACGGTAACCCCGGAGGCAAAGCTACTATCCGCATTCGCGGTGTCGGCACACTGAATAACAACGATCCTCTTTATATTATCGATGGTGTGCCTACAAAAGCCGGCATGCATGAACTGAATTCTTCCGATATTGAAAGTATTCAGGTGTTGAAAGATGCTTCTTCGGCAAGTATCTACGGTTCGCGTGCGGCAAACGGTGTTATCATCATTACCACCAAACAAGGCAAGGAAGGAAAAATCCGTGTCGACCTCAATGCCGGACTCACCACTTCATGGTATTCCTCAAAGATGGATATGCTCAACACGAATGAATACGGACAGGCACTTTGGCAGGCAAACATAAACTCGGGAAAAGATCCGAATACCAACAGTATAGGCTATACTTTCGATTGGGGATATGATGATAAAGGAAATGCCCGCCTGAATAAAATCATTCTGCCGGAATTCATTGACAGCGAACGCACCATGCGTACCTCGGACACTGATTGGTTTGATGCTGTGGCAAGCACGGGTATTATGCAGAATTATGATTTGTCGGTGAGCAACGGCACGGAGAAAGGTAATTATTTCTTTTCTTTGGGATATTTGAAGAATGACGGTATCATCAAGAACAGTGAATTCGACCGCTTGTCGGCACGTGTGAACACAAGTTATAAACTCTTTAATGATATCGTGACTATCGGTGAGAATTTCACTTTCAACAACACTCATGAAGTAGAAGCTCCCGGTGGAGTACTTGACGCTGCCCTGCAAGCATTGCCTATTATTCCTGTCTATACCGAGAACGGAAAGTGGGGCGGACCTATCGGTTCGATGAATGACCGTCAGAATCCTGTCCGTTTGGTGGATGCCGTGAAAGATAACCGTTATTCTTATTGGCGTACTTTTGGTAATGCGTATGTGTCTGTCAAACCGTTGAAAGGTTTGGAACTCCGTACCAACTTCGGTCTGGACTATGGAAACTTTTTTCGCCGAGATTTAAACAAGAAGTATGAGTCTGGAAAGTTGAAGAATGATGTCAATTCAGTAAAACTGAATCAGGGACATTGGTTGAAATGGAACTGGAACGCCACAGCTACCTATCAGTTCGAAATAAGGAAACACCGCATGGATGTATTGGCAGGTGTAGAGTTGTTTAAAGAGCAAAACACAGACTTTGCGGCTTATCGTGAAGGTTTCGAAGTGGAAACTCCCGAAACGATGTGGCCTGACCTCGGTACCGGAAAGTCAGTATCCACAGGCAGTTCCACCGGATATGCGTTGATGTCTTATTTTGGAAAGATAAACTATTCATTTGCCGAACGTTATTTGGTATCTGCCACGGTTCGTTATGACGGTTCTTCCCGTTTCGGTAAGAACAACCGCTTCGGTACTTTCCCTGCCTTCTCACTCGGATGGCGCTTAAGCGAAGAAGCCTTTATTAAAGACAATACAGATGTAATATCCGACTTGAAGCTTCGCTTCGGCTGGGGACAGACAGGTAATCAGGAAATAGACAACTATGCTACTTATAACATCTATACCACAGACTACGGAATAGGTGATCCTACATGGGGAGCAGTTCTCGGAACTGCCTATAACATAACGGGCAAAGGAACAGGTACGCTTCTTTCCGGATTTAAAATGAATCAGCGTGGAAATGACAACCTGAAATGGGAAACAACAACACAGACTAATATCGGTCTTGATTTCAGTTTGTTCAACCAAAGCCTTTACGGCTCTGCCGAATATTACATGAAAAAGACCAAGGACATTTTGGTGAAGCCTCCCTATCTTGCAGCCATTGGTGAAGGCGGTAATCGTTGGATAAATGGCGCATCCATGGAGAACTGGGGATTGGAATTCAATCTCGGCTACCGTAATAAAACGCGTTTCGGAATGGCTTATGATATAAATGCAAACATTTCAACTTACCGCAATAAAGTAACCAAACTTCCTGCCGATGTGCAGAACTCTTATGGAGGTGACGGCGATAAAGACAATATCTTGGGACATCCGTTGAATTCTCTTTATGGTTATGTGGCGGACGGCATCTTCAAAACACAAGAAGATGTGGACAATGCAGCCGAACAAGACGGTAAGGGATTGGGACGCATCCGCTACCGTGACTTGAATGGGGATGGCAAAATCACAGATAAAGACCGTACTTGGATTGCCGTTCAGCATCCTGACTTTATTTATGGTTTGAACATAAACCTCGAATACCGTAACTTTGACCTGACTATGTTCTGGCAGGGAGTATTTAATATCGATGTAGAGAATATCCAGAAATACCATACCGACTTCTGGAGTGTGCGCGAAACTGGTTCGAACAAGGGACGCAGATTGCTCGATGCATGGAGCCCATCCAATCCCGATAGTGACATTCCTGCTATTTCAGCAACAGACACCAACTGGGAAAACCGTTTGTCTACTTATTTTATAGAAAACGGTTCATACTTGAAACTAAGAACCTTGCAGTTGGGATATACATTACCCAAACGGTGGGCTTTCAAAGTGAAAATGGATAAGTTCCGTTTATATGTCAGCGGACAGAATCTGCTGACGATAAAAAGTAAGAGCTTTACAGGAATCGACCCTGAAAACCCTGCTTTCGGCTATCCTATTCCAATGAGTTTTACTGTTGGAGCTAATATCTCATTCTAATGAACTTTAAATTGATACAGATTATGAAAAAGAAATATTTATCTCTACTTGCTGCATGTAGTTTCTTGTTTGCAGGATGTTCGGATTTTCTGGATATGAATCCGAATGGAATACTTGATGAAGAAAGTGTTTCGGGAGTGGAACAATTAGACAAACTAGTCATTTCGGCTTATTCCATGTTGGGAAATGACCACTATGACATACCTTTTAATCTTTGGCCTTATGGCAATGTGCGCTCTGACGATGCCTATAAAGGAGGACGCGACGAATCGGATATTCAGGATTTTCATTTTTATGAGACATCTTCCAATATAACAGCAAACTTTGGTGAACCGGATGGCTTATGGTACAATTGCTACATTGCCATCTCTCGTGCAAACAATGCTTTACGCAGTTTGAACAATGTGAGCGAACAGGATTTCCCGAATAAAAAAATACGTATCGGCGAATGCCGTTTTATCCGTGGTCATTTTTACTTCTTGCTAAAAGTGCTTTTCAAGAGTATTCCTTATATAGATGAGACGGTTGCGATAGAAGACTATGGAACAATATCGAATATAGCTTTGTCAAACGATGAACTTTGGCAAAAGATAGCCGATGATTTTAAAGCTGCTTATGACAACCTACCCGAATCGCAGGGAACTGACGTGGGACGTGCCAACAAATATTCTGCAGCTGCTTATTTAGCCAAGACTTATCTATATAAGGCATACCGTCAGGACGAAAAACATAATGTAACCGAAATCAATGCGGAAGATTTGAAACAGGTACTTACTTTTTCGAATGAAGTAATGAGTTCCGATTATGGTTTGGAGGATGATTTTGCTTACAACTTCTTGCCGGGAAGTTATGAGAACGGAAAAGAATCTTTGTTTGCCATTCAGCACTCAACAGATGACGGTACTTTGTACGGACGCCTCAATTTCAGTGATGCTTTAAATGTACCAATGAAGTTTTCAGGTTCATGTGATTTCCAGAAACCGAGCCAAAATTTGGTAAATGCATATAAAACAGTCAATGGATTGCCTGAATTCTCGGATTATAATAAAGCCGATTATAATGCAAATACAGATAAAGTAGACCCGCGGTTATATCACACAGTAGCATTACCCGGTGTTCCTTATAAATATGATAAGAAAAATATTTTTGATGAATCATGGACTCGTAATAAAGCTGTATACGGCTTGTATTCTTCTTTGAAAGAGAATGTGGCATTGAATGATCCTTCTTCTGTGCTGATTGATCCTTTCCGTGCCAATACGAAAAATAAAATCGTGATACGTTACGCAGATGTAGTGCTGATGCGTGCCGAAGCCTTGATTGAGCTCGATCGCGAGAAAGAGGCTCTGCCTTTAATAAACGAAATTCGTGAACGTGCCAAGAAGAGTACTGGTTTGATAGACTATGCCGAAAATGTGGATATTGCTTTGTATGTAGATAATGTGAATTGTAATTGGACGAAACCTTATGCCCGTGAGGCACTGCGTTGGGAACGTCGTCTAGAATTGGCTATGGAAAGTCAGCGTTTCTTTGATTTGGTTCGTTGGGGAATAGCCGATTCTGTAATAAATACTTTCTATAAAGAAGAAGCCCCCAAACGCACATATTATGAAGATGCACATTTTTGAGAAGAATAGAGCGGAGTATGTGCCAATTCCCCAACAGCAGATTAATTTCAGTAAACAGGTTTATAAACAGAATTACGGTTACTAATTAAAGAATGAATTATGAAAAAAGAAATATTTATTATATAGTCTTGTTTCTCTCCTCTTGCTGAGCGGTTGCTATGACAGGGAGGAAAAAATTGCCGCACCCATTGTGGGAGAATTATCTGATTTGCAATATAAAGTTGATGACGATACATTGCGCGTAAGTTGGAATTTGCCTTCACATAACGATGATTTGCAGGTAAGAGTGAGTGGAACCGACGGCACATTTGTTGTAACAGGGAATCCTACTTCTTATAAATACGGCGTTATTAAAGTGGGTAAAGATTATCGCCTTACTTTTAAGGTAATAGATAGCAAAGGCAATTACTCTACCGGACAAACAATTTCTTTTACCCGTGAAGGAGGCGCATCGGTTCAGGATGTAATAGCACAACAAGTAGACGGAACTAACAACATACAAATTAAATGGGTGCTTCCGAATGAAAAATTGTCGAAAGTGGAAGTACGGTATGATAATAAGAAGATAGAGTTAAAAGGTGATGCGGTTAACTATACCATAGAGAATGCAGCGAACAAGAAATATACGATCGGAGTGGTCAGCTTCAATGAAGAAGGTCAGTCTTCGGAAAGTGTTTATACTGATATTCGTGTAGGTAAAACGAAAGTTGCTTTCTTGGGGGTCACTCCTACTCGTGACGGCATTACGGATGATGATGAAAAAGCTGCCGCTGATTGGTTCTTTAATAATTATCCTACGGGTGAGTATCTGTCATTCGATGAAATAGCCAATGGAGCCGATTTATCCCAATACCGTGTGTTGTGGTGGATTCGTGATTCGCAGCAAACAACAGACCTTCCGGCAGAATCACTAGATCCTTCGGTAGTGGAGGCTATAAAAAAGTTCCATATAGACGGCGGTGGATTATTGCTGAATACTCATGCTGTTGCTTACCTGTATACAATTGGGCGTATGAAAGCTAAATTCAATACGGAGTTTACGAGTGGTGACGGATTTGACAATGGAGATACTTGGAATATGAATGTATATATAGGTAAAGCACATGACGAGACTTCACATCCTATCTATCGCGGACTTGAATGGAAATGGATGGATGGCAAGAAAGTAATTCCTTTGATTGGTGCAGGTTGGAAAGAAAACCATAATTCAATTTACAAAGACTTGTGCATGTATTATAATATGAATAATACAGATGAAAATGCTTATGTGAAAATATCGGAAGACAGCCAGATACGTATCCTTGCAACATGGGACGGCATTAATGATTATTTTATGATGGCAAATTATGAAACTTTGCCAACCGAAGAGTTTAAAGGTACGGCTATTGCCATAGGTATCGGTGCTTTTGAATGGAACCAGAACCGTAGTGTTAATCCATATCAGAAAAACATAGAACAAACAACTCATAATGCGATAGAATATTTGAAAACTAAATAGCAAGAACCTATATGATAAAATCATTATATCACACTACTGCCGGCAAAGCTCTGGCAGCAGTAACAACCGGTCTTTTATTGACATTCATTGCCGCTTGTTCGGATGATGAAAAAGACGCTCTTTATATAGATACTAATACATATTATGACGAGGCTTATCGTCCGTCAGTTCACTTTACACCGAAAACATATTGGACGAACGATCCTAACGGCATGGCTTATTTAGATGGCGAATATCACTTGTTCTATCAGTACAACCCGATGGGGAGTGTTTGGGGAAATTTGAGCTGGGGACATGCCGTGACTAAGGATTTGATGCATTGGGAACATCTGCCTGTTGCCCTTACTAAAGATGCAAATGGGGAAATATTTTCGGGTAGCATTGTGATTGACCGAGATAATACAGCAGGCTTTGGCAAAGATGCCATGATAGCCGTTTACACTTCCAACGGTCAGAAACAGACTCAAAGTTTGGCTTATAGTTTGGATAAAGGACGTACTTTTATTAAATATAAGAACAATCCTGTATTGAAAGATGATGCCAAACCCGATTTTCGCGACCCGAAAGTCTTTTGGTATGCAGCCGGTAGTAAATGGATTATGTCACTCGCAACAGGGCAGACAATAACCTTTTACAGTTCCTCTGATTTGAAAGAGTGGAAGAAACTAAGTGACTTTGGTGACGGCATAGGCGCTCACGGTGGAGTTTGGGAATGCCCCGATTTAATACAGATGGATTATAACGGTCAAAAGAAATGGGTGCTTTTAGTCAGTATTAATCCGGGTGGTCCTAATGGAGGCTCGGCTACACAATATTTTGTAGGCGATTTTGACGGAGTTACTTTTAAGGCTGACAACCTTCCTTATCCGCTTTGGATAGATTACGGCAAGGATAACTACGCCGGTGTTACGTGGAATAATGTACCCGACGGACGACATTTGTTTATAGCTTGGATGAGTAATTGGCAATATGCCGGAGTTGTACCTTCAATGACTTGGCGTGGTGGTATGACATTACCTAGAGAATTGGCATTGCAAAAGGATGCAGACGGTAGGCCAATAATTACTTCCCGAATTGTGAAAGAGGTTGATGCTATTGCAGGAGAATGGAAAACGATTTCGGCATCCGATAATACTTATGCAATTGATAATAATGAAGATGCTTATGAGCTACAAATTAATATGGATATTGCAGATAATGAAAATCTTACATTGACTTTAAGCAATGAAAAGGGGGATAAATATCCTATTAGTTTAAATCGTGCGGACAAGTCTTTCATTATTGACAGGACTCAATCAGGTGAAGTTTCTTTTTCATCGGAATTCGGAAAAGTATTATATTCACCTCTTAACCTTTCTTCCAATGCAGTATCACTGACCTTGTTTGTAGATAAGAGTTCGGTGGAAGCTTTAATTAATGATGGAATGGTTCAACAAACTAACCTTGTTTATCCTTCTGGAATATATAATAGCTTATCTGTTGAAAGCGGAAAAGGACAAATAATTAAAAGTGTAAAGGTTCGTACTCTATCCTCTGTTTGGTAAGAACATCTATAAATATATCAATATTCTTAGTCAATGAACTATTTTTATATGTTTGTTCTTTCTTTTACAGCTTCTTTGCTACAAGAGAAATCATTAATATAAAACTTAAAGATAATAATATGAGTTGGCATTACCGATTGCAATATGCCCCATGACAAGAAGACTTAAACCACTTCTTTACAGGAAGTAACAGCCTTATGGCTTTTAACAGAGTTTATCAAACTTGATATATGATATGGAATCGTCCGTAGTCAGTTCTACTAGCGGCTCCAGTTGCTCTTTGACAACCTTGGTAATTGTCTTCGACCCCAAACCTGATATAATCTGCATTTTGAGGTGTCCGACCGCTTTATTGGTTCTTCCTCTCTTAGGGGTTTTCGTAGAATCGGAACTTTCAATCATGACTAGAATCTTGGCTTTCCATTGACTGCCACGACCTCTTTTCAATGATTTGTTCTTTTCCTCTTCTTGAAGCTCCACAGTGAAGAAACCTTCGTCCAGTTCTACAGAACCGATCAGGCAATAGCGTTCATCACGCTTTCCCATGACATCACGAAGCTTGCAGACCATCTCTCAAATGGGCTGATAACATTTGTAACCTAATTAGCGATGGATTTCCTCTGTTGAAAAGGATTTCTTGGCGCTTGTTAGCTGGAACATGACTGCTATCCAGTAATGGGAAGGCAGCTTGCTGTGTTTCATAACTGTTCCGGAGTGTAATGGCTGCCTGTGATGACAGTGCTTTCACTCGAAAACAAACTTGTTGGCATCCCAACGATGTTCCGTACAGACACACAATATTTACAGACAATACCGGATTGTTCCCTCTGCTCCTTCAGACAAGCAATGCAAGATGCTTCATCGAGGAAACGTTGCATAAAATTTAGTATGTTCATAATGATATTTCGAATTAAAACAGCATTATGAACATACTGAATTTCAACAAAACGCGCAAATATTTTACTAAAATATTTATCATTAGAATATTCGTATGATTTCAAAAAAATCACCTTATGACAAAGCTCTGCTGACTTAATCAATCAAGAGGCATCAACCATATAATTTATCAGCCAAAAGCGCAATGCCATTATCCGCCACTATCACCCCATTCCAATACAGTATGTACAATAGATAACCGTACTTCGAACAATTTTATCCTTTTCTGTTCTCAAAATTCACTATCTTTGACACCCAAAGAAAACTATAAAAAACATACCATGAAGAAATTAATTGTAGCTATCTTGTTATTAAGCAGTGGCACATTACTGTCTGCACAAAAAACTGCAAAAATACCGGCATACTATAAACCGGCAAAAAGTGAAATGTACCATAAAGGCTGGATAGACTTCAACAAAAACGGTATCAAAGATATATATGAAGACCCGCCGCAATACTCGATGCCCGCATTGAAAACCTGTTGCAGCAGATGACACTCGAAGAAAAAACCTGCCAGATGGTTACCCTCTACGGCTACAAACGCGTACTGAAAGATGCTCTTCCCACCCCCGAATGGAAACAAATGCTCTGGAAAGACGGTATCGGAGCCATTGACGAACATCTGAACGGCTTCCAGCAATGGGGACTGCCACCCTCGGACAATGAAAACGTCTGGCCTGCCTCGCGTCATGCCTGGGCACTGAACGAAATACAACGCTTCTTTGTTGAAGATACCCGCCTCGGAATCCCCGTAGATTTCACTAATGAGGGCATCCGTGGCGTGGAAAGTTATAAAGCCACCAATTTCCCCACCCAACTGGGATTAGGACACACGTGGAACCGCGAACTTATCCGCCAAGTAGGACTTATCACCGGACGGGAAGCCCGCATGCTGGGCTACACCAACGTCTACGCCCCCATCCTCGATGTAGGCCGCGACCAGCGTTGGGGACGCTATGAGGAAGTCTACGGCGAATCCCCCTATCTTGTTGCCGAGCTGGGTATCGAAATGGTACGCGGACTGCAACATAATCACCAAGTAGCCGCCACTGCCAAACACTTTGCTGCATACAGTAACAATAAGGGAGCACGTGAAGGCATGGCGCGCGTTGATCCGCAAATGCCGCCGCGCGAAGTGGAAAACATACACATCTACCCTTTCAAACGGGTAATCCGTGAAGCAGGGCTATTGGGCGTGATGAGTTCCTATAACGACTACGACGGCATTCCCATCCAGGGAAGCTACTATTGGCTGACTACCCGACTCCGCAAGGAAATGGGTTTCCGGGGATATGTAGTGTCGGACAGCGATGCCGTAGAATATCTCTATACCAAGCATAACACCGCCAAAGACATGAAAGAAGCCGTACGCCAAAGCGTGGAAGCAGGCCTCAACGTACGTTGTACATTCCGCTCGCCCGACTCATTCGTACTTCCGCTACGCGAACTCGTAAAGGAAGGCGGACTGAGTGAAGAAGTTATCAATGACCGTGTGCGTGACATCCTTCGGGTAAAGTTCCTTATCGGTCTGTTCGATGCTCCCTACCAAACAGACCTTGCCGGAGCTGACGATGAAGTGGAGAAGGAAGCCAATGAAGCCGTTGCCCTACAGGCATCCCGCGAATCCGTCGTATTGCTGAAAAATACAGATAATACACTGCCGCTGAATATCGATAAGATAAAGAAGATTGCCGTCTGTGGCCCGAATGCCGATGAGGAAGGCTATGCTCTGACACATTACGGACCACTCGCCGTAGAGGTTACTACTGTCCTCGAAGGAATCTGCGAGAAAGCACAGGGTAAGGCCGAAGTGCTTTATACCAAAGGCTGCAACCTTGTAGATGCCCATTGGCCTGAAAGCGAAATCATGGAATACCCGCTTACCCCTGACGAACAAACCGAAATAGACCGTGCCGTAGCCAATGCCCGTCAGGCTGATGTAGCAGTAGTAGTACTGGGTGGTGGCCAACGTACCTGCGGTGAGAACAAATCGCGCACAAGCCTGGAATTACCGGGACACCAGTTGAAACTGCTGCAAGCCGTACAAGCCACGGGCAAGCCTGTTATACTGATATTGATTAACGGTCGTCCGCTATCCGTAAACTGGGCGGACAAGTTTGTCCCTGCCATTCTTGAAGCCTGGTATCCGGGCTCTAAAGGCGGTACGGCAGTAGCCGACATTCTCTTCGGCGATTACAATCCCGGAGGCAAACTGACAGTTACTTTTCCTAAAACAGTAGGACAAATCCCGTTTAACTTCCCCTACAAACCGGCTTCACAGATAGACGGCGGTAAAAATCCGGGCCCGGACGGCAATATGTCACGCATTAATGGTGCACTGTATCCTTTCGGTTACGGTTTGAGTTATACTACTTTTGAGTATTCCGACCTCGAAATCACTCCCAAAGTAATCACACCCAACCAAAAAGCCACTGTACGACTGAAAGTAACGAATACCGGCAAACGTGCCGGTGACGAAGTGGTACAACTCTACACGCGCGATATTCTAAGCAGTGTTACCACCTACGAAAAGAATCTTGCCGGTTTTGAACGTATCCACCTGAAGCCGGGAGAGAGCAAAGAAATAGTTTTCACTCTTGACCGCAAGCATCTTGAATTGTTGAATGCCGATATGAAATGGACAGTGGAACCGGGCGAGTTCGCCATCATGGCGGGTGCGTCTTCCGAAGACATCCGGCTGAATGGTATACTTACTGTAGAAGATTACCAAGCCCGCCTGCAAGCACTTGAAAGTCAAAATCCCGTCAGTCCCGTAACAGCAAGTACCGATATGGAAAACGCCCTAAACGTGCTTGACAAACAAAAGAATACGGTCTGGCAGGGTAACAAAGGAGATTATATAACCTTTGCCCTAAAGAACGGAAGCAAAATAAACGAAGTTGCTATCGCTTTCAAGCGAGATAACGGACTTCCGGCAGAATTCGAGATACAGCTTTCAGGCGGAGGCGGTCAGTTCCTTACTGTCTATTCGGGTACTGTCAGCCAATACGGCGAACTTATCTCCTATCCGTTCAAAGGAACCACGGCCAGTGACTTGCGCATCTTACTGAATGATGACCGTGTAGGAATAGCGGAAGTTGTACTGAAAGAATAAGGACTATGCAGCATTCCTATTTTATGGTCTGACTGAAAGTTAATCTTTCGTAAATGAATATCCAAGAACAAAGAACTTCGTTAACTTTGTTATTTAAAATTCATAGTTATAAACCGATAGAGAAATATGAAGAAAAAAATGATATGGGTGGCCGGCATTCTAATAGCTACAAGTGCCTATGCCCAAACAGATGTCAGCACCGGTATTATGCGCGGTAAAGACTACGGAGTAACTTATCTCCTGCCTAAAACCGAAATAGAAATTGTAGTACAGGCTACCAAACATACATACATGCCCGGAGAGTTCTGTAAATATGCCGACCGCTACTTACGCATGAACAATGTATCTGCCGATCCGAATATCTATTGGACCATCGACAAAGTACAAACACACGTGGCGGGAGTACCCGATAAAGATAATGTATACTTCGTTAAGTTGAAAGATAAGACTGTAGCCCCACTAATGGAACTTACCGAAGACGGCATTGTCCGTTCCATCAACATACCGCTTAGTAACCGTACAATACCGGCAACCAAAATAACCGCTGCCGCACAAGAAATCATAGATCCCCGTAAATTCCTTACGGAAGAAATACTCATGGCAAGTTCCAGAGCTAAAATGGCGGAGTTGGTAGCCAAGGAAATCTATAACATCCGTGAAAGCAAAAATGCCCTTCTTCGTGGCGAAGCCGACAATATGCCGCAGGATGGCGCACAACTCAAAATCATGCTCGACAACCTCAACTTACAGGAACGTGCTATGACGGAGATGTTCTCCGGAACCTTGAAAGAAGAACCTCAGACGTTTACAATCCGCCTGACTCCCAAAGAAATGAACAATGAAGTAGCTTTCCGCTTCTCCAAACGATTGGGCATAGTGGCAAACGATGATTTGGCAGGCGAACCGTATTATATCTCCATAACCGATTTGAAGACTCCCGCCATTCCGGAAGAAGACAGTAAGAAAAAAGTAGACGGAGTTGCTTACAACGTTCCAGGACGCGCCCATGTTATATTAACAGGCAACAACAAGAAGATATTCGATGGTGAACTGCCCGTTACACAATTTGGTACTATAGAATATCTTGCACCTGTACTATTCAATAAAAATTCTACTATAAAAGTTTTGTTCGATACAGCTACCGGTGGATTAATCAAGGTAGACAGAGAAAGCAATTAGGAAATTGAGAGTCGAGAGTTGAAAGCAGTCTGCATTGTAATACCAGACGGTAACTTTCAACTCTCGACTTTCAACTGAATGAATCCATCTTTCTGCAACTGCATAATGTAAGTAGTGACACGAGAAGGATAGTTATCTTCATTTTGGAAATGGTCGGTAAGCAGAGAGATTATCTCTTGTACGGTTCGGTTTCCATCTATCAAACGCCATACAGCAGTACCGTGTTCTTCCAGCTTCACATGAATATCGGCCGACATACTCTTCGGCAACAAAAAACGTCTCATCCAGTCGTACTTAAACCGAGGAAAGGAAAGTATCGCGTACTCCCCTTCCCATTCGGTTGTAATATGTCCGCACTGAACGGGAACAGTATCCAATAGGTTTACTTTTCCTTTTGTATCTGACATTACCGTTATCAAGCTTTGATATTAGGTTCTTCCAAACCAAGACCTTTCTTCTTGTCAACAACTTTAAGAATAAATCCCAGTACCAAAGCAGCAACGCCAAGACAAGCCAGCATTACAAGCGGTGCGGTGTAATCATACGACACGGCAGCCTCTTCCGGAGTAATCACACCGTTCTTTAAATCAGCAACAAGCTGCGTATTGGTTTTATCAAGTACCTTTCCGATAAGAAGCGGGAAGAGCCAAAGACCAATATTCTGCACCCAGAAAATAAGCGCGTAAGCACTGCCTATAATCTTGGCATCAACCAATTTAGGAACACTGGGCCATAAAGAAGCAGGAACCAGTGAAAAACTTGCACCAAGTACCAATATAGTAAGATAAGCTATCACAACACCACCTACCGCATTATCCCTGAACTCAGGAAGAACAAACGCAAAAGTAAGATGGCAAAGAACCAGTAACATGGAACCTATCATCAGCATCGAAGCTGCCTTACCTTTATGGTCAACATAGTTTCCAAGTATCGGTGTTATACCTACAGCGAGCAAAGGGAAGACTGCAAATACTGTTTCGGCACTCTGACGCATATAACCCATATAACAGAAGACAGTGAGCAATACTCCGGCAAGGGTAAGCAAGCCATACTTCATACTTGCCTTCTTCATAAAATTACTTGCAAAAGAAGCACCCGCAACGACAAGCATAATGCAGTACTGAAGAATTGTCACCGTATTAGTAGCCCAGAAAGAGTCGGTGGGTACTTCCTTGAATACCAAATTACATTGCAGCATATTTACGGCATATTTCTGGAACGGGAATATAGCAGAATAATAAAGTACACAAAGAAGCGCTACCAACCAAAATCCGCCACTGGACAAAATAGTACCGAGATCGCTGATCTTGAACGGATCGTCTTTCTCCTCAGCCTCACCTGTCTGCTCGTCAAGTTTCTTATCCATGAAGAAGTAGACAATAAACATAATAAGTGCGATAAGCAATAGCACAACACCAAATGCCACTGAACGGGAAACATCGATAACACCCCCTAATTTAGCAAATACCGGAGAGAAAATCATGCAAGTGGCAACTCCCAAACGGGCAAGCGCCATTTCAGACCCCATAGCAAGCGCCATTTCACGGCCTTTGAACCACTTAACGATACCGCGAGACACCGTAATACCCGCCATCTCGACACCACAACCGAAAATCATGAAACCTATTGCCGCAAATTTAGCCGATGCCGGCATACCTCTATAGAATGGAGAGATACCCAACTCATCGAAACCGGGAATATAATTCAGGTTGTTGGTAAACCAAGTTTGAAGCCCACTTCCCTGAAAAGCGTCTGTCACCGCATACCAATTGATGGTAGCTCCGACAAGCATCACAGCACCGGAAAGGATTGTCGTGAAGCGTACTCCCATTTTATCAAGGATAATACCTGCAAAAATGAGAAAAAACACAAATACATTAAGAAATGTCTCAGACCCTTGCATTGTACCGAATGCTGTAGAATCCCAGCCACGCGTGGACTGCATCAAGTCTTTAATAGGTGAAAGTATGTCCATAAAAATATATGAACAGAACATAGCAAATGCTAAAAGCAGCAATACCAACCAACGCATACCTGCCGAATCGCGTAGCGTCTGGTGAATTTTGTCAGTAGTTGTCATTATAATATTATAATATGGTTTATAATTTCAAATGAATCTTATCTGGCTACAAAAATAACCAAATATAAAAGACTATAAATAAAAACAGGCAGAATTGTACAACATAAATTGTACAACTCCACCTGTCAAGAAATTACAGTTATTTCTCAAAATTAATTTCCAGCCGGTTCTGCAGCATCCGTAGCAGCAGGAGCTGTTGTTGCAGGAGCTGTTTCAGCCGGTTGCTCAGCTTTCGGAGCAGCTGTACCTACGGGCATATTGTACGGGTTCGTCTTCTCTTCTTGCTGTGCCTGTTCCAAAATCACATCACCGCCTTTGTGAGAAGCAGAAGGGATAACGTAAGCGGAAGCAACACTCATCACCACCAAAAACACAGCGAGACTCCATGTTGCCTTTTCCAGAAAGTCAGTAGTCTTGCGTACACCCATGATTTGATTGGATGATGAGAAACCCGAAGCCAGACCACCGCCTTTGGAATTCTGAATCAACACAATGAAACACATCAATATGGATGCGATCACCATTAAGATAACTAATAATAAATACATTTTGTTATTTTGATTTAGCGTTAATAATCAATTTCTCCAAAAATCTGATTTGGTCTGCAAAGTAAGCATTTTTTTTTGGATAATTCAAACTTAATTTTTTAATAATTTCAAGTGCTTTATCATATCTGTGCTGTTTAATATAGATTTTAGCCAAAGTTTCTGTAAAACAGCTATCATCCACATCTTCCTGACGTATCTGTCCATCATCATTTTCATCGTCTTCGGAAGTAGAATATTCATTCTTTGAAAGGGAAGCGGAGAAAGCCTCTTTTTGCTCGGAAATCACTTCCTTATCTTCAAGAGATGCCTCCTTTTCTTCCGGAGATACGAGAACTTTCTCAGGACATACCGATCTTTCAAATACAGATGATTCCGACGACTCGCTCTTACGTATAAATCCATCTATCAGTTCGTGTCCGCGCAGTTTAGGGACTTCCTCCCACCGGTTGGTTCAGAATCATTCTGTCCGTCATCCTGCAACAGATAAGTTGTGTAATCCATTGCATAATCCAATTCTGTAACCTGCGAATGCTCTTCGGGAACTGTTGCCAGAAAAGCATCTATCAAAGAGAGTGTACGATCTACATTAGGTTCTTCTTCCGGCACTCTGGAAGAAAGTAAAGGTGACTTTTGTGATTTCAACCTATAGCGGTCACCTTCTATCAAATAAAACAATACACGTCTGTCTGCCACATACAGAACAGCCTTACGCAGCTCTGCTCCGAATGTGACATCGTGCAGCAAATATAGATTCTTAAGATACAGCAGCCGAAGCGACTGAAAATAGGGATAACGGACCAGCAGAGTACGAAGCTCGTACAAAGTATCCTTATTCAACATTTCAGGATGCTGTATCCATTGTTGCAAATAGGCAGAAGTCATTCCTCGATTACCAGTTAGCTACGGTTGAATTAAATATTTGTTCTGTGATATCCTTTATCATTTTACTTATCAGGTCATCCTGCACATCAGTCAGCAGCAAGGAGGAATCATAAGTCTGGAAAGCGGAAAACTGTTGTTCAAAATCTTCCTCATGATTGGTATTGTTTACATAACGCACGTTTACGGTCATAGTCAGCTTCACTTTAGAAGAATAGCCATCAGCTGCTACAGCTTCATTGTATTGGTTATAACCCGTTATCTCACCGTCTATTTCCAGATCGCCGTTGGCATTCACCAATTGCAAACGTGTTTGCTGGATAAACATATCCTTAAGTTTCTGGTTAAACTCCGTAGTCATGGGAGCATACACGTACTCGGCACGATTAGGAAATTCGGCAATTGTAATAGTCTTCACTTTGCTGTAATCAATAGAACTTATCGGAGCAAGTCCCATGGAGATGCGGCAGGAAACTACCACGCACACCAAACCTGCTAACGCCGATATCAACGTTATTTTCTTAATCCAATCCATATTCTTTTATCTTTCTGTATAGCGTACGCTCCGATATATTCAAATCTTTAGCCGCACTTTTGCGCTTTCCGTGATGCTTTTCAAGTGCCTTGCGTATCATTTCTTTTTCCACTTCATCCAATGAGAGAGATTCTTCAACATACTCTTCCGTGTCTTGAATATCCTCATCTACTTCCTGAGCTGATTTCACGGAAGGGTGTATTATAGTAGGCACTCCGGCAGCAGGTACTGAAGCTACTACCGCTGGAGCAGATGCATAATAAGCAGTAGGTGTCGCACCCTGATTTCCCATAGTTGCCCGTTCGGTCATAATTTCGTGTACCAGTTTTTTCAACTCGGTGACATCCTGGCGCATGTCAAAAAGCACCTGATACAGTATTTCGCGCTCGCTTTCAAAACTTTTACTTTCATTCTTTACACCAAACAAGGCAGGCAGGCGCTGCACATTACTCTGTTCGGGCAGGTAATTCTTCAAAATAGAAGCGTTGATTTCACGATTGGTTTCAATAATGGAAATCTGTTCCGTTATATTCTTCAACTGACGTACATTACCGGGCCATGGATATGTCAGCAGCACTTGTTTGGCATCATCAGTCAGCTGAATGGCAGGCATACGATACTTTTCGGCAAAGTCTGATGCAAACTTGCGGAACAGTAACACAACATCCTCTCCACGTTCGCGTAAAGCCGGAACCGGAATAGGCACCGTATTAAGACGGTAGTATAAATCTTCGCGGAAACGCCCGTCAGCAATTGCTTGTGTAAGATTCACATTGGTAGCAGCAACAATACGTACATTCGTTTTTTCAACTTTAGACGAACCGACTTTAATAAACTCACCTGTCTCAAGCACCCGAAGCAAACGAGCTTGTGTAGGCATAGGAAGCTCCCCCACCTCATCAAGAAAAATGGTACCGCCGTCAGCCTCGCCAAAATACCCTTTACGTTCACCGATAGCACCGGTAAAAGCTCCTTTTTCATGGCCGAACAGTTCCGAATCAATCGTTCCTTCGGGGATAGCCCCGCAGTTTACAGCGATATATTGTCCGTGCTTTCTGCGGCTGTATTGATGGATAATCTGCGGAAAACTCTCCTTACCCACACCACTCTCTCCGGTAATCAGCACCGACAAATCAGTAGGAGCTACCTGAATGGCGATATCAATAGCACGCATCAAATGCCTCGTTATTGCCAATAATACCAAAACGCAGTTTTACTTGTTGTATTTCTGCTTTCGTCATACTACAAATCCTCTTCTGTACTATCAAGTTTCAGCTTATCGCTGTCGTCACGTCTTTCGTAATATTGTTTCCTCAGGGGATTGGCATGTGCTTCCTGCTCGCGCATACGGTTACGGAACACATCGATTGCTACATAGACAGCCTGCCGGAAAGAATCTTCGGAAGCGATCCCTTTTCCTGCAATATCATAAGCCGTGCCATGCGCCGGTGAAGTACGCACTACCGGAAGACCGGCCGTATAGTTTACACCTTCATCCATAGCCAAAGATTTAAAAGGAGCAAGTCCCTGATCGTGATACATTGCCAGTATACCGTCAAAATGAGTAAAGTTACCGGAACCCATAAAGCCGTCAGCCGGATAAGGACCATAACACAATATGCCTTTCCCCGCCAGTTCTTTAATGGCAGGAATGATTACTTCCTGCTCTTCCGTACCCAATAAGCCTTCATCACCGGCATGTGGATTCAGGGAAAGTACAGCAATGCGCGGTGCTCCGATACCAAAGTCCTGCTTCAACGCACGGTTAAAAACGAGCAGCTTCTCCTGTATCAACTCTTTCGTTATAGCCGATGCTATCTCCCGTACAGGAATGTGTCCTGTCACTAATGCCACCCGTAAATCATCTTTCATCAGAATCATCAAAGCTTTTCCGCCATCACCCAACTTCTCTTCGATATACTCCGTATGTCCGGGAAAAGAGAATTCTTCCGACTGAATAGTGTGCTTATTGATAGGAGCCGTAACAATAACATCAATCAGCCCCGCTTTGTATTCTTCAATTGCCTTCTCCAAAGCGCCAAGAGCAGCTTTACCAGCCTCCGGATCAGGTTTGGAAAACTCAACTTTTACTTCATCGTCTGTACAGTTCACGACACTCAGACGATTAGGGACAGCTTCCGATGCCGAGTTCACAATACTGAAATTAGTCGGCAAATCCAATGACTTGCGGTGATAAGCAGCTACTTTGGGTGAACCGTAAATAATCGGGGTACATAACTCCAACATCATCGGATCCGAAAATGTTTTCAAAATCACTTCATATCCAACTCCGTTTATGTCTCCCTGAGTTATACCGACTCTTATTTTATTATCTTCCATCCTTATTTTTCTGTTTTAGTAGAATCTTTTTTTGTTACTGCCAAAGGCATCTCATTTCCTTCCTGTTTGCTTCCGGGCAATTTAAGCGTATACAATGACGCTTCCATCTGACGTACCAGATTACGTTTCATCTTATCGGGTGAATACACAAATATCTCGGATACGATAATGCGCTGATTAACTTTATCCAAACGGACATGAGATACATACGGACCACCCATAAAATCGCCTTTCACACGCCACAAGCCACGAGCTTCCAATGCATATTCGTCCTGTACATTGATAGGACGTACGTCTGTCATCAATGAATCGGTTTCCATATACATACCCTCCCTTGCACCAGGAATATTAATCTTCATCACAGAGTCACGCTTATGCACGAAATACTCTTTCGTAAATGTATCCTTGTCGGTATAAGGATAGGAATAGATAACAAAGTTTTGATCACCTGTAGCAGCATTCGTACCTGCCCAAAAGAAGTTTTCTCCCTGCTTAGTCGCCGTCAGTTCACCCGGAACCCATACGTCACAATCGAACATACTCTTTACTTTCGTAGAAACATAGTCACTGTGTTTGTTTTCCAGCACTGCAATCTGACGGTTCATTTCAGCACGGGTAAAGAAATCCACAATTACTTGCCTGTTCTCCTCGACAAACTTCTCAAAAGAGGCTTCATCCGGTGCCTGAATAGTCAGAATAGATTGAGGTGCAGCATATACATTCTTCGCATATTTGAACTTAGGCTGTGTATACAGATCTTTGTTCACCTCAACAATGATAATATTGCGGATCAACTTCAATGTAGAGTCATAGTTTGCCGGAGAAGTATACATAATACGGAATGAACGTTCCGACTGGGGAAGCCCAGGTACGTCAGAATCAAGTACATCATAGAGAGCACGACCGGCAGGACGCTCCCACAACCCTTGGTCAATCACTACCAAAATTTCATACGCCCGACCACTGGATGTCGGAGTAAACACACCCTTCTTGCCATTACCACATGCTGAAAACAATGCAGTTATCAGGGCCATACTCAAATAAAACAGGTGTTTCTTCATACATTTATATGTTTTAGTTATTACAAAACTACGAAAAAGGCGTATAAGCTTGGCGTCAAAGTTAATAATTTATATTAATTCTTCTTTATTCTCTTCCTGTTTAGCAGTCGAAAGCATACCACATGCAGCAAATATATCTTCACCGCGCGAAGCACGAATCGTAGTAAACAGTCCATGCGATGTCAGATAATCACGGAATGCTATCATTGTCTCCATATCAGCACCTTCCAGATTAACTCCCGGAATAGCATGAAAACGAATCAAATTGATACGGCAGTCCAGCCCCCGCAATAATTTCAACAACTCCTTGGCATACAACAAAGAATCATTCACTCCTTTAAAAACAATATACTCGAAAGATAGTCTGCGCTGTTTACTAAAATCATAGTTTCTTAACAAATCTACAATCTCAGTAATGGAGAAAGCCTTTTCGGCAGGCATCAGCTCACGTCGTTGCAAAGGCACGGGCGAGTGCAGGCTGACTGCCAAATGACAGTCTGATTCTTCAATGAAACGCTGCAACCCCTTACGAAGCCCGACGGAAGAGAGTGTAATCCGCTTCGGACTCCAACCGTATCCATAGGATGATGTCATCACTTCCAGCGCTTTCAAAACCTCATCAAGGTTATCCAACGGTTCTCCCATACCCATCATCACCACATTGGTCAGTTTATCCCGTTCGGGCAAAGAATTTATCTGATTAATAATCTGATTAGCGGTCAGTTTGCGGTGAATCCCTGCTTACCTGTCATACAAAACTTACAGTTCATCTTACATCCCACTTGGGAAGATACACACAACGTAGCCCTATCTTCATCCGGAATGTAAACGGCTTCAACATAATGTCCCTCTCCGGCACGGTAAAGATACTTCATGGTACCGTCTGCCGACCGCATGGCATCCACCGGTACTTCACATCCTACTTCGTATATCTCTTTCAACAGAGCCCGATGTCTTAACGACAAGTTTGTCATTTCGTCTATGGAAGCTACTTTCTTGTCATATAGCCACGCAGCAATCTGCTTAGCCGCAAATCCTGGCAGCCCCAGATTCTTTACAACCGTTTGAAGCTCGGTTAATGTAAGGCCTAAAAGAGGTTGTTTCATTCTAACTGTATATTTACGATAAAAGATAGTCTATTTACTGATAAATTATCCTTTGCAAAGGTAGGAATAAAGTTGCACAAATGAAAAAGCCGTTCGACATTTATCGAACGGCTTCCCCAAGTATATAAAATTATTCTACTTTTTTATTATTAGAAATACAGATAACGGCTATCTTTCACATTGGCATTCAAGTATAAATCATTCATGAACTGATTTGCTATACGTGCATGCATACCTTCCAATGTAGCTTCTTCCGTTTCCTGGTTATAAGTTTCATTCAGTTTTTCCTTAGCATAAGGTTGAAGAACAAATACACCACCATTACCTTTAATAGGTGCGCTCAACTTGTTTAATTCAGCAATTGAAGCATATGCTCCTACCAAAGGTTCGCTACTACGCAATGCCGGAACATAGGCCGGAGCAGCAAAAGTAACATGCTTTACGGAGTCACTCACTGCATTTGCCATATTCTTATATTGGTCAAAAGTCGTTGCACCGGCAGCTTTCATATCAGCCATGATTTTCTCAGCTTTCTTATCACGAAGAATTTCGCTTCTCAACTGTTCTTGTACCATAGACAACGGACGGTAACCTTCAGGAATGATATTCGTAACAGCCACCACCATCATATGGTCACTTTCGCCACATTCATACAGGCCTGAAACCTCACCTGCTTTTGCTGCAAATGCCCATCTCAAAGCTTCTTTCGTACCTTTCACACCTCCGATAGCGTGCTCCGAACTGTACAAGTCAGTTCTATCCAATAGTCTGTACCCTGCATCTTCTGCATTGGCAACCAATTTATCCAAAGTATTGTTGGCTGCAATGAACTGACTGAAGTCATTGTATGCCTTGCTATAAGTTTCCTTGCTGAATTCAACCGGACGCTTGATAACGGCTACTTTATATTTATCTTTCACAGCTTTTTTATTCATCACTTGCAAGATAACGTTTGCCTGTCCCAAAGCGAGGTTAGCCAACTCATTCTGACCCAAAGTAGTGATGGCTGCAATATACTTCAAATTATCACCGTCCACTTGAGCACCTTCATAGTTGGCAGAAGAAATCCATGTTGCCTCACCTGTCTGACCGTACTTCTTGGCAATTTCGGCAAAGTCTGCACCGCCTTTAATGGCTGTGTAGATACTGTCAGCCAAAGTCTTGGTCTTGGCAGCATCTTCTGCAACCACTTGAATCTGACGATACTGAATGGAGTCAGGCATAGCAGCAGAGGCCAGTTTCTTGAAAGAATTGATTGTATTGTCCGATGCATTATAGTAAGGACCATATACACCACCTACCTTTACAGAATCCAAACGGGCAACAACGTCAGCAGGCAGCGCCTTGTCTGTATAGAATAAGTCAACATACTGCTGAGTAGAACCGGTTGAGCGAATGAAGTTTGAATAATCGGAAGGATTCTCAGCCAGCTGCGCAGTATATTCCTCTACTTCTTTCTGAATATCAGCTTTGTCTTCCGGACTTGCAGTAACCTGCACATCAATATACTTGATGTTGCGGGTTTCCACATATTGTCTAAATTGCTCTTTTTTCTTATTATAAGCATCTTTCAGTTCGGATTCCTTAATAACAATTGTAGAATCTACAATAGAAGAATAAGGAACGGCTGCCAACAACAAGTCAGACTGGTCTACACGTGCATTGAAAGCATCTTCCGCTTCAACAGGATTAGAGAACAGGGACTTCGTAATCAAAGCCTGATATTTTTCCTGCAAACGAGCCTGTATAAGTGACTTCTCCACAAAACTCCAAAAGTTATACATGGAATTGTAATACTCCGCGTATTGAGCTGGCATCTGAGCCTTGTTCATCTTAGAGTAATCTACCAAGAATTTCTTCAACATATCTTTGTCGAAAGCACCGGTCTGCGGGTTACGGAACGGAGTCTGCTGCAACATCGGATGTACACCGGCATCAATGATAGCCTGGAGTTCCGCTTTAGAAACGGTCAAACCCAACTTTTCAGCTTCGTTCTCAATCAGTTTATTGTTTACGTATGCTCTCCAGACTTCATCCTTAATCTGATTGGTTTGTTCATCGCTCAACGCGTTCAAGCCGCTGGAGAATTTCACCACTTCCGTATATTCCTCTACCAATGCCTGAAAATCCTGAGCGGAAATTGTTTCCCCGTTCACTTCTCCTACATCTTGTGACTGGTGCGGCTGAAGTACTTTCCACGCGTCTCCCGCGATGAAGGCAAACAGCGCCAACCAATAACAATCACCAATAAGGGCCCTTTAGACCGAATGTTTTGTAATGTTGCCATTTTAGTTAATATGAATTATTTGTTTATTATTATTTTCTATTCAATGTTCTTTTTAGCGCACGAAGATACAAAAAATGCTAATATGCATCTATTTATTCTTTAAAAATTTACGCTGAAACGAAATTATTCCGTGACTTTCAACCGTACCAATTCTATTTTAGTGGCTGTTACCTTGATTATTTTAAACTGATAATTATCCACTTCAATCACTTCATGCAGCTTCGGAAAACTTTGATAACGGTTCAGAATCAGACCGCCCACTGTCAGATATTCATCCGATTCGGGCAGCTCAAGATTGAACGTTTCATTTACCTTCTCTATCTCAAGACGTGCGGACAGTACATATTCATGTTCGCCAATTTGTTTACAGATGTAGGAAGTGTTGTCGTGCTCGTCCTCAATATCCCCGAATATTTCTTCAACCAAGTCTTCCAGTGAAACAATACCGGATGTACCTCCAAATTCATCTACCACAACAGCAATTGTTTTTTTCTGTTGCATAAAAAGTTTCATCAATTTATGTGCCGCCATCGTTTCGGGCACAATGGGTACTTCCTTGACATTATTTCTCCAGTCCGCCGGATTTCTGAACATTTCAGACGAATGAATATAGCCGATTACGTTATCTATATTCCCATCGTACACAATAATTTTGGAGATACCCGACTCCACAAACACGTTCTTCAAGTCTTCGAGCGAGGCCGTCACATCCACTGCCACCACTTCCGTACGGGGAACAATACAATCGCGTATTTTTATATTAGAGAAATCAAGCGCATTCTGAAAGATTTTCACTTCCGCATCCAACTCTTCCTCATTAGCAGCATTCTCTATACCCGACTGCACGAAATAATCCAAATCGACTTTGCCGAATGCCTTATCGGACGCTTCCTTATTTATCCTCATGCCAAATAAGCGCAAAAAGAGATAAGACAGCCCGGAAGCAAACTTTGATATGGGAAACAGAATAACGTAGCAGACAAACAAAGGTGTAGCAAATACCCTCAATACCAGATTCGGGTTAATCTTGAACAGCGTCTTCGGAAGGAACTCGCCCGTTACAAGAATAACAAGAGTGGATATGATAGTCTGCACCAGCACCATTACAAAATGATTATCAATCATACCCGCCAGCAGATTCACCTCGATAATCTGTGCCATAAGGATACCATAAATAACCAGCGCGATATTATTTCCCACCAGCATGGTGGAAATAAAATTATTCGGATTGCGGAAGAAACAAGAAAGGATGCTTGACGTAATACCCGGTTTCCGCTCCATCTCAAAACGGAGTTTGTCCACGGAAACAAAAGCAATCTCCATCCCCGAAAAAAAAGCGGAGAAAGCCATGGTTATCAATAAGTAAATTATAGTGCTCATCATATTATTTGATGCTGTCTGTTTTCAACGTATCAGAAGGGGTGACACTGTCCTCATCCACATAAAAGATACCTTCCGTCTTGAAGAAACGGTATTTTGTCAATTGCTCATTTGATTCAAAACCAATGGCATAAATTATCTGGTCGGGTTGTTCTATACGCACCCGCTGATCGGAATAGACACGCTTTTTATTCTGATCCCAATACAGCAACTCCGTATCGAATTTTTCTCCTTTCAGGTTCTGTATGTGTACATTTCCTATCAGCTTCCACAATTCTTTCTTATTATAGTAATAAGCCGTATCGGCCTTGATACTGGCTTCAGTATGGAACAAAGAATCGAATTTTTCCAGATATATACCTTTTTCAAACGCCCAATAAGGTGGTTTCTTACGGTCGTAAATCAACCACTCCGCCGTATTGACCCGATAACGGGTAATACCCGAATCGGAAATCAGCGTTGTTACCCCTTTAGTATCCATAACCGGCAACGAATCACGTTCGGTAATGGCAGCTCCCATCTCTTTTTTACGTCCGGAACAGGAAGAAAATAAAAGAAGCATAACCATCACCCTCAGGGCAATGGTTATGCACATATTTTTATGTCCGACAACGTTAGGTTGTAGCGACATATTCTTATCTAATGGTTGTAGACTCACCGATCCAGCCGCCAATCGTAATACGGTCACCGGCTTTGTAACCCAACATAAAGAGGTCTTTTGCCTGCGGAGTATGACGTGCATAGGTTGCAATCAGTTCATTAACCTTATCTGTAACACTCGGATCTACGGCTTTAGCACGTTGAAGTTTATCAATAACTACGTAGTAAGTACATCTGTTCAATGCAGGCTCATCACTCCAGTTGGGATTTGAACCGTACATTTGAGCCAGCAGAATATAGGGTTCGCCATAGTTTTCATTAAAGCTGATTGCTTTCTGGGCATAAGTTCTTGCCTGAGACAGTTTCTTAGCCTGCCACAAAGCTGCAGCGGTAGCATAAGCCATTTCAGATTTCTTTGCATTATCGGTTTCCATGCCCAATGCTTCATCGAAATACTTCACCGCAGTGTCATAATCACCTTTTTTATAGTACATATATGCTACACCTACAGCTGCATCAGCAGTCGGATTAACACGATACAAATAATCGGAAGCTTTGAAATATGCCTCACATTCATTACACTTCATCATCTTCAGAATAGTGATGGTCTTCTTCAGGAAAGCAGAGTCTGCCTTATTTTCTTCAACTTTCGGGCCGTAGATATTCTGCAATGATTCACAATCAGCTACACCGCTGTTAACGAACATAGCTACCAAATTATCCTTGATTGTTTGCAAAACAGCTTTTTTCTTTGCATTATCCTCTGCAGCAATAGCATCATCGGCGTATTGCGAAGCATTGATATAATCCTGGAAGAATTGATCTGTATGATTAGTATCTGCCTTTACTTTCTGCATGGACACATCAACAAAATAGTGCAATACAGCACCATCAGACTCACCTTAGCGGTTTCTGCTGATTCTTTCAGCCAGGCATAAGCCTGATTCAAATCAGGAGCAGGTGCATATTGCAAATAATCCACAGCTTTTGTGCCTAATGCAGACGCAACACTCGGTACACCCTTCATCTTTGAAGCAAATTCAGGAATATACTTCATTTTCTGGTCATGCACAGCCATCAGTTCATCAAACAATTTCTTATACTCTGCTGAATTACGATCCTTAATCTGACTCATCAAACCTGTAAGAATCTTCTGCGCATCGGTATAAGTGTAATATCTCAGTGTCGGACAATCTTTCAGAACTGCCATACAAGGAGCGTAAGCATCCTTGAAGTTTTTCGCTCTTACTGCCTCATGCGAGATACTACTATTGGCATTACAATCACTTTGTGCGAAAGTACTGGTTACTCCACCCGAAAGGAGCAAGACAGCCACAAGCGTCTTAATTTTCATTGTATTTAAATTTTAGTTGTTATATTGTCTATTTTCACCATTCAGCATTAATCCACTTTACGCTTGAAGAACCAGCGTTCATTGAAAGTTACTCCAACACAGATACGCAACGTATTTTCATTCAGGAATGCGGCTGTCTTGCCTTCGGTTCTTACATACTGGGCCGAAAGGCTTAACACAGAACGCGTACGCGGAATGGGAAGTCCGAAACCGGCAGTTACCCCATATTCGTCAGCGGCACGCATACCGTTTATTTTATAATAAGGTTGGGAATAGTAAGCTCCCAAACGATATTTTACATGTGCCAAGTAGCTCCTTCCCATAGGGTTTGGAAGAAATTCAGCGCCTACAGCAATCTTGGTACGGTTACAGAAAGCATTTTTCTCATTCATATAAGTAACTGAACTCCATTTTTGAAAAGTAAAGTCAGCCCCTACCGTCAAACGCTTGTCATACACATAGCTGAAACCAACACCCAAACTCATCGGACTACCGAAAGCGGCAACCGTATCTCTGTTATTCACAGTAGTTCCCGTTTTCTCATTTCCCAATCTATCCTCTACATATGAGTCGTTGTTCAAATCATGTCCCGGCGAGAATACTACACCTAATGTAGCTTCATGTTTCTTTCCGAATACCTGCGTATACTGTGCTCCGATATCCAACTTATAGCTTTGTATAGATGTACCTGTTATCGTAGTCAGCGGCAAAGTAGACGAATTTCCCGGAAATGTTATGGCTCTTGTGTGCGTTATATCTCCCCAAAAATATGAGATGTTAGCACCGACAGAAAGATTTTTCAAGACTTTAAACCCTGCTCCAAATATAGCTGATGTAATCCGCCGTCTCCATAATATTGCAACGCGCTGGATTGGGAAGGATAATCCGTATCTTCCCTGTATTCCGCCATGCTATACCCTACATTCGAGTAAGGCAACAATCCCAGACTCATAGCAGCCCATTTACCCAAACGAAATTGCATTGTAATATAGTCAAAACTGGAGTTTTTGGCATTTTGCTTTATCGTACCGTTACTGAAGTTCGTATTTTGCAGGGAAATACCGCCGTCAAAAATAAAAGTAAGCGAATCGATCGCCGTATAGGATGCCGGATTAGCGAAATTCACCTGATATTTATCCCGTAATCCGTATGCAATACCACCCATGGCTTTGCTATTACCTGAACCCTGGTCCGCCAATTGTCCGTATCCGTATCGTGTATAGGGAGAATTCGTATTATTTTGAGCGATTGCCGCTCCGGACAACATCATAAGCAAGAACACCAAGAGTGTTTGTCTATAGCCTGTCATTATTATAGTTTAAAATTCTATTTAATCCTTTCAATACTAAAAATCTGTCTGCAAAGATGATACTTTTTAAGTTTGTATCAAAAGAAAAATCATCGCCGCCCGTTAAAAAAACCAAAAGTTCAGGATATTTATGTTTCATCACCGTTATGTAACCCGAAATTTCATATTCCATACCTTTCAGCACTCCTTCGCGCATTGCCGTATCGGTATCGCTGCCCAACGGCAGGCGCCGTCCCTCCCGAAGCACCAGCGGAAGCCTTCCTGTGAACCCATGGAGCGCCCTAAAGCGCATCTGCACGCCCGGCGAAATATTTCCGCCATGATAACGTCCGGCGGCATCTATAAATTCATAAGTAATGCAAGTCCCTGCATCTATAACCAGAATATCCTTGCCGGGAAACTGTTCGTATGCGCCCACCACAGCCGCCATCCGGTCATATCCCAAGGTTTCGGGCGTTTCGTAAAGATTCTCCACCGGAAGCAATGTTTTTTCATTTAGCCACAACAATGAAACGGGTAAACTTTTCAGTTGTGCCGACACCCGTTCATTCAAATCGATAACGGTAGCCACGATTGCCTTCTCGACAGCATATTTCGCACATATATCCGACAGACATTCAAGCGTTTGATTAGAATCATAGAGTATTTCTACAATATCCTTATCTTTAAACACCGCTATCTTTGCAACGGTATTACCTATATCGATAATAAGATTCATTCTGCATATATTTAAAGCGGCGCAAAGATAGCACTTTTTTCCTTTGTTCTACATGCATAAAAGAAAAAGGTTCTCCTATGACAATTGCTGTTTTAAGATTTAAAGTCTATCTTTGTAACGAATTACAAGATACACTCTTGATTAAATCAATGATAATAAAAAAGACAAATGAAGTTATCTCCATCGGTTTTCCGTTCACTTATTTTTCTTTTCTTCAGCCTGTCCGTCGTCACTATGCAGGCACAAGAACCAAAAAGAGTTATTCCGGACTCTATACGTATCAGTCTGTTGACATGTGCCTCGGGAGAAGAAATATATTCCCTTTTCGGACATACGGCTATACGGTACGAAAACTATACCCGCAGCATTGACGCAGTATTCAATTACGGCATATTCAACTTCAATGCTCCCAACTTCATCCTTCGTTTTGCCTTGGGTGAAACGGACTACCAATTGGGAGTAACCGATTATGAACGCTTTGCCGCAGAATATTATTACCTGGAACGCGATGTCTGGCAGCAAGAGCTGAATCTCACTGTACAAGAGAAAGAAAAGTTGGTTATGTTACTTGAAGAGAATTACCGCCCCGAAAACCGGATATATCGTTATAACTTCTTTTACGACAACTGTGCCACACGTCCGCGCGATTTAATAGAAAAATCCATTGACGGCACGCTGCAATACGCAGATGACATGACAGACACTGATTCCGGCATTTCTTTCCGAGACCTGCTGCACAAATACAGCAAGGGGCATCCCTGGTCGCGTTTCGGCATGGACTTATGTATGGGCAGCCAAGCCGACAGAACCATCAACCGCAGACTGATGATGTTTGTACCTTTCTATGTACAAGAGTACTTCAACCAAGCCCGCATTGTAAACAAAGAAGGAGAAACACGCCCTTTGGTACTGAATGAAGAGAAAATAATAGTAACCGGCAACGAAGAAGCGGAACAGCCTTCCGACGGCTTCACCCCTATGCAGGCCGCCCTGCTCCTTCTTATACTGACCGCAGCCGCCACCATCTACGGCATACGCCGGAAGAAAACGCTTTGGGGAATTGATTTCGCGCTGTTCTTTGCCGCCGGAACGGCGGGATGTATATTGGCGTTCCTTGCCTTGTTCTCCCAACATCCTGCCGTCAGTCCCAATTATCTGCTGTTTGTGTTCCATCCGCTTCATCTTTTCTGCCTGCCCTGTATGCTGAACAGAGTGCGAAAAAGGAAAAGAAGCCGTTATATGCTGGCAAACTTTATTGTTTTAACACTTTTTATATTGCTTTGGCTCGTAATACCGCAAAGATTTCCGTTAGCAGTGTTACCTTTGGCACTTTGTTTGCTGATACGTTCTGCAAGCAACCTAATTCTCACATACGATAAGAAATAATGAAGAAAGGACTGATAACTTCCATACTCGCACTGACATTCGGCAGCCTGCAAGCCCAGCCACTGCCACCATCTCCGAAACTGGTGGTGACGTTGACAATAGACCAACTGCGTACAGACTACATGGAAGCATTCTCGTCATTGTATGGAGAAAAGGGGTTTAAACGGCTGTTAAGGGAAGGGAAAGTATTCCGCCAGGCTGACTATTCTTTCAATGTCACCGACCGCGCTTCTGCCATTGCCACTCTCTACACGGGTACCACACCGTCCATGAACGGCATCATAGCCGAACGTTGGTTTGACCCCAAAACCCTGCGTCCGAAGAATTGTGTAGACGACTCCGCTTTCATGGGTAACTATACCGACCAGAACACCGCCCCTACCCAACTGTTGACTTCCACTTTTGCCGACGAACTTAAAATAGCCACTAAAAACGCTGCACTGGTATATGCCATTGCCCCCTTTCGCGATGCTGCCGTCCTTTCGGCCGGACATAGCGGTAACGGCGCATTCTGGCTGAATCATCAAACCGGCAAATGGTGCGGCACAACCTATTACGGCGAGTATCCCTGGTGGCTGAGCCAATACAACGACGGGCAATCACCCGACTTCCGCATCAAGGAGATGGAGTGGAATCCTCTTCACCCCATCACAAGCTATACATTCCTGCCCGAATGGCGCACCATCCCTTTCAAGTATAGATTTGAAACAGAAAAGGACAACAAGTACCGCCGGTTGATAACCAGCCCGCTCATCAACGATGAAGTGAACCGTGTGACAGAGGATTTGCTGGATAAAAGCAATATCGGCAAGGACGACATCACTGATTTGCTTGCAATTACCTATTATGCAGGCAACTACAATCACCGTAGCACGCAAGAGTGTGCCATGGAAATGCAAGACACCTACGCCCGCTTAGACCAAAGCATCGCCCGCTTGCTGGATATGCTGGAAAGCAAAGTAGGCCTGCAAAACGTACTGTTATGCATCGCGTCCACAGGATATGCCGACCCGGACGGAGCAGACATAGGCATCTACCGTATTCCCGGAGGAGAATTCCATCTGAACCGTTGCGCCACTTTGCTGAACATGTATCTGATGGCTACTTACGGTGAAGGACAATATGTAGAAGGCTTTTATAATCAACAGATATATCTCAATCATAAATTAATAGAGGAGAAGCAGTTGAATCTTGCCGAAATACAACAAAAGTCGGCAGAATTTCTGGTGCAGTTCAGCGGAGTTAACAAAGTATATTCCGCCTACCAACTACTGCTGGGTTCCTGGGCTCCGCAGATGGAGCACATACGCAACGGGTTCCACCGCCACCGCTCCGGCGACTTGATTATCGAAGTCTTACCGGGCTGGACCGTCATGAAGGAAAACAGCAATGACAACCGCGTAGTACGCGCTGCCGCCATTGCCACCTCCCCTCATTCTTCTTGGCAAAGGAATAAAGCCGGAAATTATCCGCATGCCGGTTGCCATAGACCGCGTTGCTCCCACCCTGTCGAGTGCGATGCGCATCCGCGCCCCCAATGCGTGCACAGCCGCACCGCTCAATTAAGGAACAAACTCCGCATTCTCCGTGGCAAGTCCTTAAAATAATCAGTGCAACTTTACATTATCTATTGCAAAATCAGTAACTTTGCACGCCATATAAACTTTAGTAAATAATAATAAAAACAAATACATAATGGGATTTAATGAATTTTTAAGCTCGATTTTCGGAAATAAGGCTACCCGTGACATGAAGGAAATAAAGCCGTGGGTAGATAAAGTAAAAGCCGCTTATCCGGAAATAGCCGCACTGGACAATGATGCCCTGCGTGCCAAAACCGAAGAACTGAAGGCATACATCCGTAACTCGGCAGCGGAACAACGCTCCAAAGTGGAAGAACTGAAAGCAAGCGTTGAAAACACGGAACTGGAAGAACGCGAAGAACTCTTTGCTCAAATAGACAAACTGGAAAAAGAGATACTGGATATTTACGAAAAAGCATTGGACGAGGTGCTGCCCGTCGCTTTTTCCATCGTAAAGGAAACCGCCAAGCGTTTTCCGAAAATGAAGAAATCACGGTAACCGCTACGGAGTTCGACCGCCATCTGGCCGCTACCAAAGATTTCGTACGCATTGAAGGCGATAAGGCCATCTACCAGAACCACTGGATAGCCGGTGGTAACGATACGGTCTGGAACATGGTACACTACGATGTACAGTTGTTCGGTGGTGTCGTTCTGCACAAAGGTAAGATTGCGGAAATGGCAACCGGTGAAGGTAAGACATTGGTAGCTACCCTCCCGGTATTCCTGAATGCCCTGACCGGAAACGGCGTGCATGTGGTTACCGTGAATGATTATCTGGCAAACGTGACTCCGAATGGATGGGCCCTCTTTATATGTTCCACGGTTTGAGCGTAGATTGCATCGACCGTCACCAGCCGAACTCCGATGCACGCCGCCAGGCATATCTCGCAGACATCACGTTCGGTACCAACAACGAATTCGGTTTCGACTACCTGCGTGACAACATGGCTATCAGCCCGAAAGACCTGGTACAACGTCAGCACAACTACGCCATCGTCGATGAGGTCGACTCGGTATTGATTGATGACGCCCGTACTCCGCTGATTATCTCCGGACCCGTGCCGAAAGGCGATGACCAACTGTTCGAACAGCTCCGCCCGCAAGTGGAACGTCTGGTAGAAGCTCAGAAAAAACTGGCTACCCAATACCTGGCCGATGCCAAGCGCCTGATTGCTTCAAACGACAAGAAAGACCAGGAAGAAGGCTTCCTTGCTTTGTACCGCAGTCACAAGTGCCTGCCGAAGAACAAGGCATTGATTAAGTTCCTCAGCGAGCAGGGTATCAAAGCCGGTATGCTCAAAACCGAGGAAATCTACATGGAGCAGAACAACAAGCGTATGCACGAGGTTACCGACCCGCTGTATTTCGTAATTGATGAAAAGTTGAACAGCGTAGACCTCACCGACAAGGGTGTAGACTTAATTAGCGGTAACTCCGCCGACCCTACGTTCTTCGTACTTCCCGACATCACCGCCCAGCTCTCCGAACTGGAAAATGAAAAAGACCTGACGGATGAGGAACGCCTTGCCAAGAAAGACGCCCTTATGACCAACTTCGCCATCAAGAGCGAGCGTGTACATACCATCAACCAACTGTTGAAAGCTTACACCATGTTCGAGAAAGACGACGAATACGTGGTTATCGACGGTCAGGTGAAGATTGTGGACGAACAGACCGGACGTATCATGGAAGGCCGCCGCTACTCCGACGGCTTGCACCAGGCCATCGAAGCCAAAGAAGGCGTGAAAGTGGAAGCCGCCACACAGACCTTTGCAACGATTACGCTGCAAAATTACTTCCGTATGTATCACAAGCTATCCGGTATGACCGGTACTGCCGAAACGGAAGCAGGCGAACTTTGGGACATCTACAAACTGGATGTAGTCGTTATCCCGACCAACCGCCCCATTGCCCGCAACGATATGAACGACCGCGTTTACAAGACCAAACGCGAAAAATATAAAGCCGTTATCGAAGAGATTGAGAAAATGGTGGCAGCCGGACGTCCTGTCCTGGTGGGTACTACTTCCGTTGAAATCTCCGAAATGCTGAGCAAGATGTTGACTATGCGCCATATCGAGCACAGCGTACTGAATGCGAAGCTGCACCAAAAGGAAGCCGACATCGTAGCCAAGGCCGGTTTGAGTTGCGCCGTAACCATTGCCACTAATATGGCGGGTCGTGGTACGGACATCAAGCTGAGCCCGGAAGTAAAAGCTGCGGGCGGTCTTGCCATTATCGGTACGGAGCGTCACGAATCGCGCCGTGTAGACCGCCAGTTGCGTGGTCGTGCCGGACGTCAGGGTGACCCCGGTTCATCCGTATTCTTCGTCTCTTTGGAAGACGACCTGATGCGTCTGTTCTCTTCCGACCGTATTGCCGGCGTTATGGACAAGCTCGGTTTCAAAGAAGGCGAAATGATTGAGCACAGCATGATTTCAAAGTCTATTGAACGTGCACAGAAGAAAGTGGAAGAAAACAACTTCGGTATCCGTAAACGCCTGCTGGAGTACGACGATGTGATGAACAAACAGCGCACCGTAGTCTACACCAAACGCCGCCACGCTTTGATGGGCGAACGTATCGGCATGGACATTGTGAACATGATTTGGGACCGTTGTGTCAATGCGATCGAAGCTCCTACCTATGAAGACTGCAAGATGGATCTTCTCCAGACACTTGCCATGGAAACTCCGTTCACGGAAGAGGAGTTCCGCAACGAGAAAAAGGAGAAACTTGCCGATAAGGCTTTCGATGCTGCCATGGAACTTTTCAAACGCAAAACCGAACGTATGGCACAAATCGCTTATCCGGTTATCAAGCAGGTATATGAGAATCAAGGGCACATGTACGAAAACATCCTGATTCCCATTACAGACGGAAAACGCATGTATAACATCTCCTGCAACCTGAAAGCCGCTTATGAAAGCGAATGCAAGGAAGTAGTGAAAGCGTTTGAGAAGTCTATCCTGCTGCATGTCATCGATGAAGCATGGAAAGAGAACCTGCGCGAACTGGATGACTTGAAACACTCCGTACAGAATGCCAGCTACGAACAGAAAGACCCGCTGTTGATTTACAAGCTGGAGTCTGTAAACCTGTTCGATACAATGGTAGACAAGATAAACAATCAGACAGTTTCCATCCTGATGCGCGGACAAATCCCGGTACAGGAACCGCAGGAAGTTCGTCAGGCAGCTCCCGAACAACGTCAGGATTTAAGCAAATATCGCGAGCAAAAGCAAGACCTGACCGACCCGAACCAGCAAGCCGCCGCCCAGCAGGATACGCGTGAACAGCAGAAACGCGAACCTATCCGCGTAGAAAAGACGGTGGGACGTAACGACCCTTGTCCGTGCGGAAGCGGTAAGAAGTACAAGAACTGTCACGGAAAGAATGCGTAAAATAGCAATTAGTGGTTAGTTAGTGATTAAGGGTTCATTGAGTACCAATCTTAATCACTAACCACTAATCGCTAATCACTATAATAAGAGCCTCGAACGGTTAAAAACTGTTCGAGGCTCTTATTTATTCAAGTAAAAGATTACTTTTGTTTTTCAGAACTAAGAATAAAAGACTATGACTAAATACTCTTATTACCTGTTACTGTCTTGTTTGATGTTTTTGGCGGGTTGCCAAACCGTCGAACCGCTTGCCATAGATTATATGTTACCGGCGGATGTAAGTTTCCCACCGAGTTTGAAACGGGTAGCCATTGTCAATAACATGCCTGAAGTTCCGGACAACAAGCCTATTCTTGCCAAAGAGAAGAAAAAAGACGATTTTGAGATAGCCAGCAAAACAGATTATTACAACGGCAATGCCGCCATTGCCACGGAATCCCTTGCCGAAGCCCTTGCCCACGAGAACTACTTCAACGAAGTGGTTATCTGCGATTCGGCCTTACGTGCCCACGATGTCACTCCCCGCGAAGGAGCACTGTCACAAGAAGAAACAAACCGGTTGGTGCATGACTTGGACGTAGATTTCCTCATCGCATTGGAAAACGTACAGATACGCTCTGTCCGCAAAATAAAGTACATGCGCGACTGGGGCATTTATTACGGCACGGTAGATGCCCGGATATATCCTACTGTCAGGATTTACCTGCCCAACCGCAGTACCCCTATGGCTACAATCAACGCTAACGACAGCATTTTCTGGGAAGAAACCGGAAACGGTCCCTTTGTACAAGGCAAGCTCATCAGTGAAGAAGAACTGATAAAACAAGCTTCTGATTTTGCCGGAACCATACCGGTAAAAAAACTGCTACCGTATTGGAAAACCGCCAACCGCTATCTGTTCTGCGGCGGTTCCGTAAACATGCGCGATGCCGCCGTATATGCCCGGGACAAGCAATGGAACACAGCTATCGGGCTATGGAAGCAGACCTATGCCACCCAAAAAGGAAAGAAAAAGATGCAGGCAGCCTATAACCTTGCTGTCGGCTATGAAATGCAGGACAGTATTGCCGCCGCTCTCGACTGGGCGTTGAAAGCGCAAGCCGAAGCACGTATCATAGACGGCGTGGATAAAAAAGATTTGACTCACCTTGGCAAAGCGGATATCCCCTACTACGTCCTTACAACACTTTACGCCACCGAATTAAAGGAGCGGAAAGAAGGCTTATCGCGCCTAAATATGCAAATGCAACGATTTAATAATGATTTTTAGTCAAATACTGTAAATGTAATTGTTTTTTTTATACCTTTGAACATCCATTAAGTAAAGAAAAGCAATTATGAAACTCAGTCAACCGGCATTATCTCTTCTCGAAGAAACTATCAAACAGGCAATCGGCAAGTACGCTTGCGGTTGTGAGCAGACAGTCGTTACGGATATCCATCTGCAAGCCAACCAAAGTTCGGGCGAATTTTCCATATTCGACGATGATGACAAAGAACTCGCCAGTACCACCATAGAAGAATGGATGACATACGAAGGCGATGATTTCTACGAAAACATGGAACGCATCCTGAGCAATCTGCTCTGCAACCTCAAGAACCGAGGTGCTTTTGACAAACTGACCATCATGAAGCCTTTCTCTTTCGTATTGGTAGATGACGACAAGGAAACCATAGCCGAACTCTTGTTGCTGGACGATGACACCCTGCTGGTAAACGAAGAGCTGCTGAAGGGATTGGATGAGGAGTTGGATGCTTTCCTAAAAGACTTACTGGAGAAATAACGAATCATATACGAATCGTACAACGTACATAAAAAAGGTCCGGACTTTATTGAGTCCGGACCTTTCTTTTATATCGGAGATACTGTCTTACGCTTTCTTCAAAGCGGCAATACTTTCTCTCAGTGAGCTGATGATACTCTCCGCGTCCGCCTGTTTCTTGCGTTCCATTTCGATAACGGCAGCAGGAGCATTATTCACGAACTTCTCGTTACTCAGTTTCTTCAGAACGCCTTGCAGGAAGCCTTCCTTATGCTTCAATTCAGCTTCCATACGGGCTATTTCGGCTTCCACATCAATCATGTTGCCCAAAGGAACGGCAAATTCCGTTGTACCTACCATGAAAGCGGCAGCGCCGTCGGCCTTAGCCTCAACTGCGGTTACGGCAGAAAGGTTGCACATCTTGATAATGACAGCATCGAAAGCAGCCACCGGGTTTTCACCGACAACCTGTAATTCCAACGGTTCTTTTTGGGCGATGTTCTTCTGCAAACGGATAGAACGTACATTACTGATAACCTCTTTCACCACCTCGAACTGCTGTACAAAAGCCTCGTCCACTTCCGTCGACATGGAGATAGGGCTTACCATAAGGCTTTCTCCATCCTTACGGTCGACGATGTGCTGCCACAACTCTTCGGTGATGAACGGCATGAACGGGTGCAGCAGGTGCAACAGATTATCGAAGAAACCGATAGTCGTATCGTACACCTTCTTGTTGATGGGCTGTCCGTAAGCAGGCTTAATCATCTCCAGATACCAGGAAGAGAACTCATCCCAGAAGAGCTTGTACACCGCCATCAATGCTTCGCTCAAACGATACTTGCCGAACAGGTCTGCCAATTCGGCAGCCACGGCATTCTGTTTGGACTCGAACCAGCGCATAGCCAGTTCGGCAGCTTCCGGCACAGGCACTTCCTCACTCACTTCCCAGCCCTTAACCAGACGGAAAGCATTCCATATCTTATTGTTGAAGTTACGTCCCTGTTCGCAAAGTGCATCGTCAAAAAGGATGTCGTTGCCGGCAGGAGCCGAAAGCATCATACCCATACGCACACCATCGGCGCCGTAGCGGTCTATCAGGTCAAGCGGGTCGGGTGAATTGCCGAGCGATTTGGACATCTTGCGTCCCAGCTTGTCGCGGACAATACCCGTGAAGTAAACGTTCTTGAACGGCATCTTGCCTTCGTATTCATACCCTGCCATAATCATGCGCGCCACCCAGAAGAAGATAATATCCGGCCCCGTTACCAGGTCGCTGGTAGGATAATAATAGTTGATTTCTTCGTTGCCCGGATTCAGGATACCGTCGAACAGGGAGATAGGCCACAACCAGGAAGAGAACCAGGTGTCGAGACAATCCTCGTCCTGACGCAAATCCTCTATTTTAAGGGCAGGATTTCCGGTCTTTTCCTGTGCCAGCTTCAAGGCTTCTTCGGGAGTGGCAGCCACCACATATCCGCCTTCCGGCAGGAAGTAAGCGGGAATGCGGTGTCCCCACCACAACTGGCGGCTGATACACCAGTCCTTGATGTTCTCCAGCCAGTTCTTATAAGTATTTTTATATTTGGCAGGATAGAATTTCAAGTCATCATTCATTACCGGAGGCAAAGCCATGTCGGCAAAGTGCTGCATCTTGAGGAACCACTGCATGGAGAGCTTCGGCTCGATTGCCACGTTGGTACGTTCGGAGAAACCGACCTTATTGGTATAGGCTTCCACCTTTTCCAGCAACCCGGCACCCTGCAGGTCTTTCTCAATCTGCTCGCGTACATCGAAGCGGTCCATTCCTACGTACAGTCCGGCTGCTTCGCTCAGCGTACCGTTGTCGTTGAAGATGTCGATGGCAGGCAGGTTGTATTTCTCGCCCAGCATATAGTCGTTGACGTCGTGTGCAGGAGTTACCTTCAGACAGCCCGTACCGAACTCCACGTCTACATAATCATCCTGGATAACAGGAATAACGCGGTTCACCAGCGGCACAATCACTTTCTTACCTTTCAGCCATTGGTTCTTCGGGTCGGCAGGGTTGATACACATCGCCGTATCACCCATGATTGTTTCGGGACGCGTAGTGGCTACCACGGCATAACGCTTGCCGGAAGCGTCGCGATGAACTACTTCGCCTTCGGCTCCCGTCTCACCGGACATGTCATCGTCGGCAACGTAATATTTCAGATAATACAGCTTGCTGTGCTCTTCCTTATAGATAACCTCTTCGTCGCTGAGGGCGGTGAGGGCTTTCGGGTCCCAGTTCACCATACGCACACCGCGATAAATCAGCCCCTTGTTGTAAAGGTCTACAAACACTTTAATCACGCTTTCACTGCGTTTCTCATCCATGGTGAAGGCAGTGCGGTCCCAATCGCAGGAAGCGCCCAGCTTACGGAGCTGTTTCAGGATGATGCCACCGTGCTCGTCCGTCCATTCCCAGGCATGCTTCAGGAATTCGTCGCGGGTAAGGTCTGTTTTCTTGATGCCCTGTGCGGCAAGCTTGTTCACAACCTTGGCTTCGGTGGCAATGGAAGCATGGTCCGTACCCGGAACCCAGCAGGCGTTCTTGCCTTCCATACGGGCACGGCGTACAAGGATATCTTGGATGGTATTATTAAGCATGTGTCCCATGTGGAGCACACCGGTGACGTTAGGGGGCGGAATGACGATGGTGTAGGGCTCACGACCATCGGGTTTAGAACTGAATAATTTGTGGTCTAACCAATACTGGTACCACTTTCCCTCTACGTCAGCGGGATTGTACTTACTTGCTAATTCCATGTTTCTAAAATCTATATTTTGTTATAATGGGCGCAAAATTAATAAATTAATAGCTTTATCCGGCAAAAGCAATGAAAAGAATTACATACCTTTGCTTTACAAATGATGATTTTATACGGAGTTGCCGTAACAAGCACCCGGTGCCGCTTCGGCTTCGGCTACCGAAACCGGAAGTTTCCACGCAAGGAAACAGGAGTATACACGCAGGGAAACGACAGTGTCTACGTAAGGGAACAGCAGTTTCCACGTAAGGAAACCAGAGTATCCACCGCTTGAAACTCCCGTTCCCACAGGGAGAAACAACAGCACCGAAGGCAGGAAACCGGCACGGGCCCCAAAAAGAAGAATAGATGAAGCGTAGCATAACAATAGCAGGAGTGAGATTCAGAGGCAATTCATTACTTTTGATATTTTTTTTGTTGCTCGTATTGTGCGTGCAGACAGTACCCGGTTTGGGAGATGCCTACGCCATGTACGTATACCCGTCCATCGCCCGGGTACTTTCGTCCTTCTCCCGGCTTGTACCTTTCGCCATCGGCGACCTGTTCATTGCGCTAAGTATCGCCGGCGTACTTCTCTACCCTGTTTACGCACGCTGCATCCGCAAACAGAAATGGAACCGTATCCTGCAGAAAGATGTAAATATCTTCTATGGGTGTACGTATGGTTCTATCTGGCATGGGGACTGAATTACTCGCAAAAAAACTTTTACGAGCGGACTCGCATTCCTTACACCGCCTATACTCCTGATAACTTTCGGAGTTTTACAGACAGCTACATCGAGAATCTGAACAGCTCTTACACCGATATTACGTCGGTCGAAAAAGAGCTGGTCTGCCGTGAAAGCGTACGGGTCTATAATCAAATCGGTGACTTCTTAGGCGTTCACCGCCCCTTCCATCAAACACCCCGCGCAAAGACAATGCTATTCACCCCACTGATTTCCATGGTAGGCGTCACCGGCAGCATGGGACCTTTCTTCTGCGAGTTCACCCTGAACGGCGACTTGCTCCCCTCGCAATATCCGGCTACTTACGCCCACGAGCTTGCCCACTTATTGGGTATCACCAGCGAGGCGGAAGCCAACTTCTACGCCTATCAGATATGTACACGCTCGCAAGTGCAGGCCATCCGCTTCAGCGGTTACCTTTCCGTACTGCCGCATGTCCTGAACAACGCCCGCCGGCTCATGGCTGAAGAGGAATACGCGCAGCTCTTCCGGCGCATACGTCCGGAGATTATCGGACTGGCAAAGAAGAACAGCGAGTACTGGATGAAGAAATACAATCCTGTAATCGGCCGCATTCAGGACCGGATATACGACTTATACCTGAAAGGAAACAAGATAGAAAGCGGGCGGAAAAACTACTCGGAAGTGGTAGGCCTGCTGATTTCGTATGAGGAATGGAAGAAAAACAGTATCTTTGCGTCAATAATGTTTAATTAAAAAAATAACTCATGCAACATACAAGAAAGGAACAGATGGAAGCCTTCGGCCGCTTCCTCGACATACTCGACGAACTGCGTGTGAAATGTCCCTGGGACAAGAAGCAGACCAACGAAAGCCTGCGTCCCAATACCATTGAAGAGACTTATGAACTATGCGATGCCCTGATGCGCGACGACAAGCAGGATATCTGCAAAGAGTTGGGAGATGTCTTGCTCCACGTGGCTTTCTATGCCAAGATAGGTTCGGAAACCGGCGATTTCGACATAAAGGATGTATGCGACCGCTTGTGTGAGAAGCTTATCTTCCGCCATCCCCACGTATTCGGTGATGTGAAAGCAGAGACTGCAGGACAGGTATCCGAAAACTGGGAACAGTTGAAGCTCAAGGAAAAAGGGGGCAACAAAACGGTGTTGAGCGGTGTGCCCGCCGCCCTTCCCTCGCTCATCAAGGCATACCGCATTCAGGACAAAGCCCGCAACGCGGGTTTCGACTGGGAAGAACGGGAACAGGTGTGGGATAAAGTGAAAGAAGAAATCGGAGAATTCCAAGCCGAAGTGGCCCGCATGGACAAGCAGAAAGCAGAAGAGGAATTCGGTGACGTAATGTTCAGCCTTATCAATGCCGCACGCCTGTATAAAATAAATCCGGACAATGCACTGGAGCATACCAACCAGAAGTTTATCCGCCGCTTCAACTATGTGGAAGCACATAGCATCAAGGAAGGCAGAAACCTGCACGACATGACGCTGGAAGAAATGGATAAATTATGGGAAGAAGCCAAAGCATTGGAAAAGAAAGGAAACTGAAATTCACTTACTATCTGTTTCTTTTCAGGCACGGAATTACATGGATTTCACGGAAAAAGATAAAATAAATCCGTGTAATTCCGCGTCCGAAAGAAATCATCAAGTGTATTTAGACACACTCTCCTAAATGAACAGTTACAACCTGTAACTTTTCAGAACAGTCATTTTAGTTTTGACGCACCCGCACAATTTTCAATCCGGGCATATATCCTTTTTCATTTCTTGCCCGGCTGGGGTTTCGGCGTTTTATCTTTGTTGTCATTATGCCGCATTCCTTTCAGCAATTCCCGGTGAAAACGCATCTCGGCTTTCTGCACCAGATAAAGTTTCTTGGCAGACAATATCTTCTTGAACTTTGCAAAATAAGTCTTGTCCAAACGGTCGGCAGCGATACGGGCATCGTACACGCCTTCCATAATCACATCATATTGGGCTTCGGTGGTCTTTTCGTCCTTTCCCTGACGAATCAGACTCCACGCCTTGTCATTCTGCTCTTTTTTCTTATCCTGCAATTCAAAATAAAGAGGAAAGAACCTGGCTGCCTCTTCCTTGGTCAATCCAGCTTTTTCTGTGATATATGCTTTTTGTCTGGCACGGAACTCAGCAGGCGACAAACGTTGGTTGCATCCGTCCGCTGCCCACAATACGGGTGCCAGACTGCACATCATTACTAATAAAACAATCAGCTTTTTCATTTCTTTTTTCAATCGGTTAAAGTTCTCTACGGCTTATTCGGCATCGGAATCGGCCAGATATACATACAATGAGTAGTCGTCAAGCATGGAGTTATCCACCGCCATGTTGATATATTCCATTTCGGTTTCCGTTTCGTCGGCAGCCATGCGGTCGGTCGCAGCCGGCGTACGGTCAGAGGAAGCCACGCGGATAATCAATGCCGCACCTACAAACATAGCTGCCATATAGGCCCAGGGTTTCACCCTCTCCCACATCGTAGGCTCTTTCTGTTCGAAGGCAAGTTTCTCCTTTTCGGGCAGACGGTTCATCAGCTCCGAAGTGAAATTCTCAAAATATCCTTCGGGAACACGGAAAGCATTCTCCGTCCCTACTTTCTTGAGTATGTTGTCTTCTTCTTTCATAAGCTCTTCTCCTTTCTGTTTGGTTAGACTTTTTTTCACGTTAAAGGTTTAATCTTCCTCTCCCAATATCTTCTCTATTTTTTTTACGGCATGGTGGTAGGACGCTTTCAAAGCCCCCACCGAAGTACCGAAAATATCGGACATCTGCTCGTATTTCATTTCCTGGTAGTACTTCAGGTTGAACACCATGCGTTGCTTTTCGGGCAAGGTGAGCAACGCTTTCTGCAAGGCCATCTGAGCTTTGTCGCCCGAAAAGTAAGGATCGCTCTCCAGCTTCTGAAGGGTGTCGGCTTCGGGAGCGTCCAACGACACGGTGCTCGCTGCCCGCTGTTTGTTCAGGAAAGTAAGGCATTCGTTTAGGGCGATGCGGTAGAGCCAGGTGGAGAGTTTGGCCTCTGCCCGGAAATAATCGATATTGAGCCATGCCTTGACGAAGGTGTTCTGAAGCAAGTCGTTGGCATCCTCGTGCGAAAGCACCATGCGCCGGATTTGCCAGTATAACTGCTCGCTGTATTGCGCCACAATCATCTCAAATCCCCGCTTCTGCGTACTTTCTTCCTGAAGAAGCGCCAGCACTTCGCGTTCGTTATAAGAAGGGTTCATATAGTCTATTCACATTTATATCTTTTCTCTACGCAAAGATAGAAAATTAAAAACGAAAAGCCATCCGCAAGAGGCAAAAAGCCCGGCAGGTACAAAAGCATATTGCCGATTCGTTTGTTTAATGCTCCTCTTTGACTTGGCGGCAGATACATTCTGCCAGATGGTCGTTGACAAAGCCTGCTGCCTGCAAATGCGCGTAGCAAATCGTGCTCCCGAAGAACTTGAATCCCCGTTTTTTCATGTCCTTGCTCATAGCATCGGATTGGGGCGATGATACAGGAATATCGCTCAATGAGTGAACGGTATTCACGATAGGCTTCCCGTCGGGGAAGAATGAAAGGGTGTAGTTATAAAACTGCCGAATTCCTTTTGTACGGCAAGGAATAGCCTCGCATTCGTGATTGTCGATTTGATTTTCAGACGGTTTTTTACAATTCCTTCAAATTGCATTAGCCGCTCAACGTCTTCATCGGTCATTTGCGCCACTTGCGCGGCATCGAAATTGCAAAAGGCTTTGCGGTAGCCTTCCCGCTTTTTGAGGATGGTTATCCAGCTTAGTCCTGCTTGGGCACTTTCCAATACAAGAAACTCAAACAGCGTCTTGTCATCGGTCACCAATCTTCCCCACTCTTCATCGTGGTATTTCACATACAGTTCGTCTGTTCCGCACCAGCCGCAACGTCCGTTTATTATATCTTGCATACTTATAATATTTATACGTCAGCAAAGATAGCAAAATTCCGATTCACACCGATATGCAAAGCGTTTCTTTGGCCAACTGCGTGTCCGGAAAAACGGCGCGCGCCTCATCCAGCAATACCTGCTCATCGTCATAACGGGCGGAGAAATGACCTATCAGCAGCTTCTTCACTTCCGCATCGCGGGCTATCCGTGCGGCTTGCGAAGCGGTGGTATGGAACGTTTCTTTGGCACGCGGGGCGGCATCTTCGGCAAAAGTGGCCTCATGGAAAAGCAAATCCACTCCTTTTATCTGTTCCGTTATGGAAGGAAGATAAATCGTATCCGAACAATAGGCATAACGCCGCGGGGCAGCCGAGGGACGGGTGAGACGGGCATTGGGTATCACCTCTCCTTCCGGCGTAACGTAATCCGCACCGTTCTTGATACGGTTCAGCTCGTACACCGGCACTTGATAGAAGTCTATCATGTCGCGCAGGATATGATTGGGGCGCGGCTTCTCGGCAAACAGAAAACCGCAGCAAGGCATGCGATGCCGCAAAGGAATGGTTGTCACCGTAAGCGACCGATCTTCATAAATCAAGGCGGCTTCTTTCGTCTCGAACGCGTGGAAGAAGATTTTATAGGTCATCTGATGATTAAAGAATGCGAGCATCGGCGTAAGAAGTTCTTCCAAACCTTTGGGAGAGTGTATATACAGGTCGGCCGTACGCCCCAAAAGATTAAGCGTGGATATCAGTCCCAGCAGCCCGAAACAGTGGTCGCCGTGCAGGTGGGAGATGAAGATACGGTTCAAACGCGAGAATTTGAGGCGTGACTTTCGGAATTGCAACTGTGCGCCTTCTCCACAGTCTATCATAAAAAGCTTGTCACGTAAGTTCACTACCTGCGAAGTAGGAAAATGGCGGGTGGTGGGCAATGCCGAACCGGAGCCGAGAATATGTAGTTCGAATTTCTCCATGATGGTGCAAAGATAAGGGTAATCATCACAGATTGCACAGATTATTGGCAAGAAATTAAGAGCCTGCCCAAAAAGAAAGGGCACTTGTGTTTGCCACAAGCACCCTTACCTTATTTATATGGAGAAGTAATTACTTCTTTCCGGCTTCCATCTGCTCTTT
>VOFI01004314.1_pt1 | contig 100291 bp, 137 predicted proteins | sample 5384131 | NCBI WGS metagenome assembly VOFI01 (sample SAMN12384728, study PRJNA508395) | human gut metagenome | isolation source: healthy gut H | host: Homo sapiens
TATCTTATCATAGCTATTTCTAATTGTCAATGTTTTTTATATATTTCATGTAATTCAGAATATTCTGAAAAATTAGCATCTGCGTTTCCAAACACTAACAGCTATTGCAAGCTTGCTTGCAGTAAGCTGATAGGGTTGGGGAACATAGGGCGAATGCCCTTAACCGAAAGGACTTCAGTTCTTTCGGTTGTTGCTGATGCGTAACATACATTTCAAAACACGACAGCTATTGCAAGCTTGCTTGCAGTAAGCTGGTAGGGTTGGGAACATAGGGCAAAAACTAAATTGACATAATCAACTTAATCTTCGAATCAGTTTCAGGATTCTGTTTGCACAAAGACGGATTTCTTTTTTCTGTAAGTTTTCCTTCTTTATACGCATCACGAATGTCAAACCCCCACTCTTCACGTGCAATTCTTGTACAAAGGTCCTTGCTGTTTGCTGCATGCACACCATTGATCAGATTAGATGAAGACATGATCGCAGTTGGTGCACCCTCTTTCACTGCAATTTCAAAACCTCTGAGATAAATCTCTCTCAATGTTCTTTCTGATATGTGTGCATCAACACCCATTCTGTTATCTTCCTGATTATTGCATGCAAAATGCTTGATTGTAACACCACATCCCGGTCTGCTCTGAACTCCTCTGGTCACTGCTGCTGCCAGTGTGCCTGCAAGGAATGGATCTTCTGAATAATATTCAAAGTTTCTTCCGCACAGCGGATTTCTGTGAATATTCAATCCTGGTGCAAGCCAGAGATTAATATGAAATTCTTCCATCTCTGCCGCAACCTTCCGTCCAAACTGTTCCATCAGTTTTTTTGTTCCAGGACTGTGCAAGTGCTGTTCCTACCGGAAATGCAGTACAATACTGATAGTAACGTTCTGCGCCCTCATGGTCTTTTCTTCCAACAAGATAACCATTTTCAAGTGAACCAAGCACACCTGTTCCATAAACTGTATCTTTCTCACGGTCTACTTCATAAGTTTGCTGCAGGCGGATTCCGGCCGGTCCGTCTGCCATGATTAAAGATGGGATTCCGTATTGATCAAGCAGTGCTTCACTCGTCTCTCCTGCTGTTCCCGGCACTTTAATTCCAGATGCTCCAAGTGTACTTCTGATTTCAGACATATTTCCATACATAAGTGGAATCAAATCTTCTACAGGAATCTCCGTTTCTTCTGGAAATCTGCATACTTTCTTTTCTTCTGTCTCTGGTTCAAATGATACGTTTGGAAGTTCCTCAAGCAGTGCTGTCCATTCTTCTGCGCGTCTGCATAATTCTTCTGCACAGTCTTTGATTTCAACAACTTCACTATGATCTTCCAGTTTCTTTGTTTTCTCCATCATTACATCAGCAGATACCTTTACCCCCGCTGAAAGTTTTGCCTCTGACAAGCTGTTTCCAATCCATATTCCATAAGCACCTGCCTGGATTCTCCACTCCTGCCGCTCTTCCAAAAAGCTTGCGAACGCCTTTGCAGGAAAAACAATATTCAGCATCTCTTTCTCTCCCGGTTTCAGTTCTTCTGTCTTTTCATATCCGACCAGACGACGAAATTCTTTTTTCTGCTTCCATCCTGAGGAAGAGAAGCATAAATCTGCACAACTTCTTTTCCGCTGTATGTTGTTCCTATGTTTTCTACCTCAACAGTTACTGTCACACCTTTCGAAGCAGTATTTATACCGCAAAGTCGAATGTCAAATTCTGTATAAGACAGACCATAACCAAATGAAAATAATGGTTCAATTCCAAAGCTGTCAAAATAGCGGTATCCAACATAGATTCCTTCCGCATATTCTTCCGTCTCAAGATTTCCGTTCAAATAGCTGAACTCCTCTGCTGCCGGACAATCATCGTAGCGTTTTGTCCATGTTGTTGTCAGCTTTCCACTCGGTGTAAATTCTCCAAACAATATATCAGCAACTGCATTTCCACCTTCCTGTCCAAGCTGGGAAATATTCAGAATCGCACATATATTTTCTGTTCCAGCCAGCAGGTCTGTAAGTTCTACCGGTCCACCTGCATTAATGATCAATACAGTTGGGATTTTCTGCTCATTCAGGAAATACAGATCTTTTTTTCTTCTTGGTCACTCAGATAATAATCCCCTTTTCTTTTTCTTCTGTCCTTTCCTTCGCCGGAAATACGGCTTATAACATAAACCGCTGCTTCTGCAGCCTTGATATCTTCATTTGTCACCGCACGGCCATCCGGCATGGCAAATGGATTGGCAGCATAAGCATCAAACGGATTGTCTACATGTTTTGCGCTCCTTCCACTCTGTTCTCGCCTGCTCATAGCGGTTGTGATAATCTTTCAGCCACTCCTCGCTTACAATACCCGCGTTTTTCTCTTTCATTCCGGCATATATAGATACACTTTCTCTGTTATTTACATCTCCGGAACCAGTACCACCTTTAATCGTCTTCTCTGCCCCAATCCCCAAAAAGTGCAATCTTTGTATCTTTTTTTTTAATGGAAGCAGTCCTTCGTTTTTCAACAGAACAATTCCTTCTTCTGCTGCCTCACGCGCAAACACAGCATGATCTATTTCACGCTGGCAAACTTCTGTACTTCTTGTTCCACTATGTTTCAAATTCTTTTCCATTTACACATCTCCTTAATTCAAGTCGAACGTCCGTGAGACTTGGCGCGTGATTCTGGTCAGCGTAAGCTGACATATTCCTATCAGAATCACTGCGCATCCTCGCGGAGCGTTTATCTCAGTCGGAGATAAATGGACTCCCCCGCTGAGACAAATTCCTCACCAATATTACTCACCACCTGAAGCTTTCCTCCAACAACTTAATTCTTATTAGTAACTCCTGCAATGATATATTTAGACAACAGCAGGTACAATAATTCGGCACGATTCTTTCATCTGAATATCAAAGTTCATATAATCCGGAACGAAGGATCGGGACTGTCATCTTATTCTTTGACTGAATGATCAAAGCCGGAACGAAAATTGTTCAGGAACCTACGAAAGTAAAGATTGCCTGAACTGCAATTGCCGGCTTCATGATTGGAAGAACAATGTGGTTAAATGTCTTAAATTCTCCAGATCCATCTATTCTTGCCGCTTCTACAAGAGAAATCGGAAGGAAGACTGCAGATAACTGTACATGAAATAAAATACAGCCGGTGATGCAATTGATGGAATGATCAATGGAAGCAGAGAATCATACATTCCCATGTTCGTAACCAATTTCAGGAATCCCATTGCTGTAACCTGTGTAGGCATAACAAGGATTGCCATAATAAATGTAAATGCTACTTTTTTCCCTTTAAAATCATAAGCATAAAGTCCATATGCTGTCAGAGCTGAAAAAATAGGTACATAATGCTGCTGAACAGGGAAGCTTCCGTCATTCGCTACATTTTTTAGATTTGTAAAGAAATATTTTCCCGGCAGTGCTGAGAATCCTTTCTGTAGCTCTGCATGAGAACGTGTTGCATTTATAATCAATACATAGAAGAAAAACAGACACATAAAAGATAACAGAATCAATACGGTATGTGCCAGTATGCTACGTCCACGACTTGACTTTGTTTTTGATTTCATTATCTCTTTCTCCTTTCTGCTTTTGCTCTTTTCTTAGCTGCTTTCTTAGAACCATCCGGATCGTTATCATTTGTCATACGATATACAAAGAAACAGAGGATTGCACTTACGATAAACAGATATACAGAAAGTGCACCGGCCATTCCATAGTTTTTGCTCTTCAGATGACTGTTCAGGAACATGATCAGTGTCATGGATGTTCTGTTCGGGTTACCCTGTCCATTTGTCAGGATCTGAGGAACATCGAACATCTGAAGTCCGCCAATAATGGATGTGATCAATGTATATGCCAGAATTGGACGGATCAAAGGCAGTGTAATATAGAAGAATCTCTGGATACTGTTACATCCATCCAGATCAGATGCCTCGAAGATGTCCTGACTGATTCCCATGATTGCTGCCATCAACATAATAGTTGTATTTCCAAACCACATCAGGAAATTCATAAATCCGATCAACGATCTTGTTCCAAATACAGATCCAAGGAAATCGATCGGTTTTTTCAGGATTCCGATTGACATCAGAATTGAGTTAATCGGTCCATTTGTTGAGAACATTGTAAAGAATAACAATGCAAATGCAGATGCCATAATCAGGTTTGGAAGATAAATGACAACTTTGAAAAACTGCTGCCCTTTAATCTTTAATCGGACATCAGTGAACCACGCTGCAAGTACCAGCGCGATCACAATCTGAGGTATAAATCCGATCACCCACAGAATTAAAGTATTCGCTCCATATTTCAGCATATCTGAATGAAGAAGACTCACATAGTTTGCCATTCCTATAAAATTCGGTCCAACCTCTTTAATTCCTGATCGGTAATATTCAAAGAAACTATACCTTACTGTATCGATCAACGGTATCAATGAGAAAATAATGTATGTTACGAAAAAAGGAAGAATAAATATATATCCCCATTTTCCATAATCAATACTTTTTTTCTTTTTCTTCATAATGGTTCTTCCTTTCCACAATATCTTCTAACAGAACAGAGGCTCTGCTGTCACAGAGCTCCCTGCGTTAGTAGCTGTTCATTCCAGACATTATTCTGGCCAAACAACCTCTGTAATGTCAGGATAACGTTCTTTGATTGCTGTTTCAAAGTTTGATTTTGCTTTGTCATAGTCTACCTGACCCTGGAAGTAATCGCTGAAAGCGTTCTGGATCAGTTCTACACATCCCTGGTCATAAGCAGAAAGTGGTGCAATCTTGATGTTTTCAGCAACTGGTGCAAAGTACTGGAATGGGTTCTGTCCGCCAAGGAATTCTGAACCATATGTAGCATCATCGTTTGCTGCTTCCTGCATACCGGATTTTGTATTTGTAAAGTCTGAGTAATTCTGGGAGATCTTTAACAGATTATCTTTTTTTTGCTGTCATAGCAAGGATAATATCTTTTGCATGTTCCGGATTATCTGTACCTGTTGCAACATGGATGTAAGATCCTCCCCAGTTGTATTCCTGCGGTGGGTTTGTTACTGCCCATACGCCGTCTTCTCCATCCCAGTTTGGTTTCAATGTAAAGTCAATTCCCCATGCCGGGAAGAGGAATGCAAATACTTTGGATTCAGATCCCATAGCTTTGTTCCAGTCATCATTCCACTGACCTTTTACAGTTTTGTTCAGGTATCCTGCATCCAGCCATTCTTTTGAATCATTAATCCACTGCATGATCATTGGATCAACTGTAACCTTTGTGTCTCCATCTTTTACCCATGAATTAGAAATGCTGTTTCCATACAGTCTGAATGTATCAGCATAAGAAGCAAATGTGTAATATCCTTTCTGCTTCAATTCTTCTGCTGTCTGTTTCATAGCAGCCCAGTCTTTTACTTTTTCACCTACAGCAGTCGGATCGTCTGTTCCGAATACCTCTTTTGCAATATCACGACGGTAAACCATTGTTCCCGGGCAGCACTGCCATGTAGATACTCTCTGTACTCCATCTGCATCAGATGCAGTTGTTTTTGTAAAGTCATACTGATCTGCAAGATCTTTGTCAGGATCAATTCCAAGGTCCTTCAGTGGTACTGCAGTGTCTGCTTCAGCATCTGTATATTTGTATACATAGTCTGTCTCTGACAGGAAGATATCTACTTTATCATCTGTATCAACATCTGCCTGTTTCATAAGTGCCTCATCAAGTTTCTGCTGATAAACACCATCCTGATTTGGATTTATGATCCAGTGGATCTCTGTTCCATCTTTCAATGTTGTAACAGTTCCATCTTTGGATGTTGACTCAACTTCAGGATATATAGCTTCCAGTCTCTCACGGAACTCATCATTCCAAGAATAAATGTTAATTACCTTTCCTTCTTCTGTACTGGCCTCTCCGCCATTTCCCCCTTTGCTTCCACATCCGGCAAGTGATCCAACAGCAACTACTGTTGCCATAAGAATCGCAACAACTCTCTTTTTCATTTATAAATCCTCCTTTATCTAAGCACTCTGCTATGCTTTTCTTGTTGTTGAACCAAATATACCATCTTTTTTCCTCCGATTATATTATTTATCTTAACAAAATATCAAATTCATGTCATAATATAAAAAAGGAGGTTTTTTATGACTTTATCTAATGAATGGTACAATACAGAACTCGAAAACAGCGAATCAGAAACTCTTCACAGATCACCAACTGTAGAATATTCTTTCTATAATGCTGTACGCTCCGGCGACATGGAAGCAGTCATTAAAAAAACTGTTCCGAAGATGAATTTATTCGCTGGAGGGAACGGGTGTTCTATCCCGTAATGCGCTTACTAATATAAAATATCATTTTGTTGTCACCACTGCAATGTTGACCCGTTATTGTATCGACGGTGGGCTCGAACCAGAGCAGGCTTACAGGCTCAGTGACTTCTATATTCTGAAGATGGATTCCTGCACAACGATCCGTCAGGTTGCAGATCTTCACCATGAGATGGCAAAGGATTTTACAGGTAAGATGATTCTTCAGAAAAAAGTTCCATTTTATCAAAACCCGTTATGCAATGTGTTGATTATATTTACAGTCACATCAAAGAAAGAATCACGATTCAGGTTCTTGCTGACCACACCGGACTTTCCACGAATTATCTTTCGCGCATTTTCAAGCAGAATCTGGGAGTCTCTGTCAGCGATTATATCCGTGAACAGAAGATAGAAAAAAGCAACTCATCTGCTGCGATACTCAAACAAATCAATTGTAGATATCGCAAATTATCTTGCATTTTCTTCACAGAGTCACTTCATCCAGACATTCGAGAACTTTACCGGGCTCACTCCAAAGAAGTACCGGGACAAATACTATAAAAGCATGTGGTAAAATCAGATTTCTTCACAGAAGAATTCGCAGATTTTCCCACAAAAATACTGTCAGAAAGCAATTCTCTTTCTGACAGTATTTTTTATCTTTTTAATCTGTCGATTATACTAATTCAATTTCAATCTTATGTGTCTCTTTCACTGAAAGCATCTGAATCTCTCTCTTTGAAAGTATTGTACACCTTTCGGCTGTTATTTCTAATGCTTTTCCATCGCAAGCTGCTTTCTGGATCTTCAACTGATCAAATTCTTTCTTTTCTTTATTATAGAATATAATCTCAAAGTTCCTTCCGGCAAATGTCATCTTAAGTACTGCTTTTCCATCCTGATTATACTGTTCCGGCATAAGTGCAGGTGCGATCTTCAAGTCACCGCAATCTCCTTTCACCCCAAACACTTCTGTGATCATAGTCAGCATATACCAGCTTGCAGCACCGGTAAGATATGCATACAATCCTCTTCCCTGATTATCAAAATATTCCGGAAGTCCAGGATACATCTTACTATTATCAAATTCCATTGCTGCATCTAAAAGTGCCTGAAGTACTTTATTTCCTTCTTTTTGCAAATCCTCTCTGGTACAATGCATTTGAGTACATAACAGCCATATGTGAGAACACTGCTCCATTCTCTTTCTCGCCATAAGCAAACCCAAACATTCTTCCAAGATCAAATTTTTCCTCATGGAAGTTTGTGTTCAAACGGTATCCGCCGGCTTTCTGATCATAAAGATACTTGTCTGCACTCCTGCAGATAGATTCCACCTGATCTTCTGTTGCCGTTCCACTCATAATGGCAAATACTTGTCCGGTCAGCATCATTCTCACGCTTTCATCCATAACGCCTTCTACTTTTCTTCCATGGTTATCATAATAGCCATTAAACCAGCCATCTTCTCCATCCTTCACCCATTCGTTGGCACGGATGTTTTTCATCATCCAATCTGCTTTTCCCTCAAGATTAGCCGCAAGTTGATCCAATCTTACAACAATTGTGTCTCCACTGATATTATGTTCACATTTCTTTGCGTATCCTGCAAGGAGTGCCTGCTTACGTGCTGCATCTTCATACAGTTCCACGCTTCCTGCAAGAAGATCTTCCATCTCATGTGCAATTTCAATCTTGCTGCTTCCACTGATTTCTTCCAACTGACGGAGTGTTTTTGCAATATTTCTCAAATTTCCGGCATAAGCACAGGTAAATGCAACACTTTCACCCTTCTCCCATGCCATGTCCAGTGCATCATTCCAGTCGGCACCATGAAGACGCATTTCATTATGCTCTCCTACATCATAGAACGCACACAGATTCTGTAAAAGAATATGCTCCAAAACTGTTCCGAAATAAATGTGGTCTCTTTCTGTTTTCTGCTTCTGTCCATATTCGCTGTTCCAAAGCTTATCATGTGCAGTACCTCTCATAGACTGCAAATCTTTAAAATACGGAACCTTTTCAAACAGAACATCCATATCTCCTGTCTGATCCAGATACAGACGAGTCGTTACAAATGGCCAGAATGCATGATCCATCCAGACACGTGTAATATTGTTTCTGTCTGCAATAAACTCACCCTGCTTATTTCCGATGATTGTCGCATTTGTTCCATCAATTCTTACTCCGCCATAATTATCCACGATCATCTGACGGACGTTTGAGGGATCCATAATCAGAAGTGCAAGGCAATCCTGCCAGAGATCTCTCCAGCCTCTTCCTCCTTTTCCATAATCGTGATATGGAAGGAAGGAACATCCATAAATTCTTCTTAAAATTGGCTGGAAGCAAATCCACTTCAGATAATTGTCTGTAGCTTCATCACCGGTTTCAAACTCTACATTTACTTTTTCCGTCCAATACTTTTTCACTTTGGCAAGCTCGTTTTCCGCCTGCTCCTTCGTACCAAATAAAGTACAGATTTTTGGAATGGAATCCTTTTCTCCCGTTGCTCCGGCAAGAACAACATACTCTATTGATTCATTTGCTTTTAATTTTCTGCGTTCAAACCTGAATGCCCCAACAGCCTCTTTCCCCTCCAGATGGCAGCCTGCGGTACATCCCGTTTTTTCTACACGTACTGCTTCCGGAATCAGGAAAGAACCTCCCTCTCCAATAAAGCTTTCAACAGTCGGATAAAACTCCTTCGGTGCATTTCCTTCTGCTGTAAAACCATATACAAAATAGGTTGTATCATTTTTCTGATGACCTCTTTCATCAAAAGATAATACTGGTGTTACTTCTACGCCACATTCTTTCGTGTCGATTCTGTGAAGAAGTGATGTGACATGTCTGTGGTCGCGGATATTATCTGCGCTTCTTCCATAAACCGGAATGGCAACAATCGGTGTTACATCCTGTTCTTCTTCCGAAAGATTTGTAATCTTGATCAACTGAATTTCTGTTGTGCCATCAATAGAAACAAAGGATGTGATTTCTGACTGAAGATCATATTTTTTTTGAAGTTCTTGTCAACTTGTGCCACATCATTCCTGCTTCCAGAGTACTTTCATCCTGTCTGTCTGTATATTTATCAAACTCCTGCTCCGCTGAAACTCCACATGCTGACCAGTAGCCTTTTCCTTCTACCCGACACCAGAAATTTCTGGTGCCACGGTTATTGTGAAGGTTTTCAATGCTGACAGGTTCGAGAAGGAAATGATTCTGGTCCGTTTTACTATCTCCCCCAAAGTTGGTGTAATACTGGATTTCAGACCTTCTTCTCCTGCCAGTGGTAAGTAAAGTCCACTATAATTTTCCGGATTTGTAATCGTAAATGTTCCGTTTTTATCTGTAAAATTGATTTTTCTCATGCCCAGTCCCTCGTCATTTCATTTAAGAAAGGAATAATTCTACCTCTGTTGTCTTTGTTAACTTCTCCTGTGGAATATAATTATCTTTCATTTGTTCTCCATTTACGAAAAGTTTTTTCACATCCTGACTCTGCATGCCCCGGATTTTTCACAACGATATGTAAATGTGAACCTCTGAAATCTTTTTCGATTTCAAATTCCTCCCACTCTTTCGGTACTGACGGAGCAATCTTCAGTCCATAGAAGTCTGGCCGCATTCCGAGAATTCCTTCTACACATCCTACCATCACAGTAGATGCTGTTCCTGTCAGCCAGTGTACATGAGAACGGCCGAAGTTCGGGCTGTGTTTTCCTTCTGTAAACTGTCCATAGCAGTATGGTTCAAGTCTTCTGATCTCTGCACGATTATTCTGTGCAGCCGGTGCATTTTCAATAAAATAGTTAAATGCTCTCTCTCCGTGTCCACGAAGCGCCTCTGCCAGAATGAGCCATCCCTGTGACTGTGAAAAGATTCCCGCATTTTCCTTTGTTCCGGCATTGTAGATCACAGCCAGTGCACCTTCAAATGCATGTGCATGATACGGAGGATCCATCAGGATTGCACCATATTCTGTATTCAGTTTGTCATATACATTCTGAAGTGCAAGATCTGCCTGCTCTTCATTTGCAAGCCCACTGATCACAGACCAGCTCTGTGGATTCAGCCACATATTTGCCTCCGGATCTGTGCGCTGTCCGATCACTTCACCATCCTCTGTGAAGCCACGGATAAAGCGGTCTTCGTTCCAACAGAGATTCTGGATCAGTTTTTCCAGCTTCTTCTGACTTTCCTCCAGATAATTCAGATATTCTGTGTCTTTCTTATACTCAGCAAATTCCTTCAAAATTGTCATTGCATAGTAGAACTGTAATGCAACGAAGGTTGACTCTCCATCTTTTCCGAGTCTTAAGCAGTCATTCCAGTCAGCATAAAGGCCTGCCGGCATACCATGCTTTCCAAGATGATTCATGGAGAAATCTACTGCACGTTTCAAATGCTCATACACGGTACCTTCTTCTTTATTTGCAAACGGAATCACTTCATCGATAAATTCCAGATTTCCCGTCTCGGAAATGTATTTGTATACTGTCGGGAACAGCCACAGCGCATCATCTGCACGGTAAGCCGGATGGCCGGTTTCCTGTACATAAGAAGCATCATCCGGAGTATCCTCGTGTCCCGGATTATGTGTGAATTTCACAAGTGGAAGACCGCCGCCGTTATCTACCTGTGCTGACAACATGAAACGGATCTTATCCAGTGCCATTTGGGGTGCAAGATGGATCACACCCCTGGATATCCTGTACTGTGTCACGGTAACCGTATCCATTTCTCAGTCCACAATATGTAAAGGATGCAGCACGTGACCAGATAAATGTCATAAAGCAGTTATATGCATTCCATGTGTTGATCATTGTATTAAATTCTTCGCTTGGTGTCTTCACGGAAATGGGACAGATGTCCATGCCAGTACTGAATCAGTTCTTCCAGTTCATTTCTGCAGATTGTTTCACAATCCTCATAACGAGACATGATTGTTTCTGCATCAGCATCTTCTTTCATACCAACAAGAAATGCTATTTCTTTTGTCTCTCCCGGATATAAAGTCAGGATTGTAGCTAATGCTCCACATCCATTTTCATTATAATTTCCTTCGCAATTTAAAATACCATCTTCCACTCCGACCGGATTGTTGTATCCATGATATCTTCCAAGGAAACCTTCCCTGCTTCCACACCAGGAATCAACCTTTGCACCTGCAAGTCCGAAGAAACGGTCAACAACGATCTTGTCATCCACATCTTTTCCATCTTCCAGCTGATCCAGATTGGCATGGATCATCTGCCGCACACGGTTTCCACGGAACACTGTTCTTGTAATGAACTGAGAGTACTGAAGATTTACCTGATCCTGCTCGTAATTGCTGTTGTTTGTAAATTCTGCATAGCCTGTTACATTGATCTTGCGCATGCGATCTGAGGTATTTGTCACTGCAAGATTCCACACTTCATAAGACTGATTCAGCGGAACATAGTATCTTACTTCTGAATGGATCTCGCTATAATCAGCCATCATCTTTGTGTATGCTGTACCATGATGACATTCGCTCTTATAAGAATTCAGATCTTTTTCCTACCGGCTGCCAGGAAGCTGACCAATAATCTTCACTCTCCTGATCTCTTAAGTAGATATATCTTCCCGGCTGGTCAAACTGATTGAAGATATATCTTAAAATTCTTCCGTTCGCTCCTGATTTTGCAAAGCTATATCCACCTGCATTATTAGAAATAATTGCTCCATATTCTGGAGATCCAAGATAGTTCACCCAAGGTGCCGGTGTATCCGGTCTTGTGATCACATATTCTTTTTTAGATTCGTCAAAAAAACCATATTTCATACTTCACATTCTCCTATCACACTTATTATAAACAAATTGCAGCCATTCCTACTATCTGCAATTCTATCTTTACTGTGATAAAAAGAATATCAAATCAGAACACATTAATATACAAAATAAGAACTCAAAATATCAAATTCGTGACATGACAAAAGGACTTATTTTACTCCCGTATCAGCTCGCTTGTATAATATACTCATTTCATGTTAAGATAATATCAGCTTTATATATGAAAGGATTTTCTCATGCCTGGTTTTATTTTTACATTTAACTGCAGCCCAGATGCTGCGAAGCCATCTTCACGAGTACCCTGATTTTCCTTATCCGATTCAATCTGTAAATGATTTTCTGATCGGGAATCTTCTACCGGATGCGACAGACCAAAAAGAGCTTTCACATTTCCGGAATCCTGTTTATCGTGATAAGATGATGGTATTTCCGGATTTAACACGTTTTACTGCTAAATACGACTCTCTTCTTTCTGATTCCAGTGTTTTGGGCTACTATTTTCATTTATTTATCGACCGTCGGTTTTTCAAGGATTTTATTCCGGAGATTGTTGATTTTTATGATGAAAGTGGACAAATCACAGATATAAAAAGAAGAGATTGCAACCGTTTATATCAGAAATTTTCAGACTTATATCCCTTTTGAAAAAATATCTTACTGAGGAATATTATTATGGGGACTATACAAAGATGAATACTTATCTTGTAAACCGTTATCAGATTCCACTCGATCTGAACGCACAGATAATAAATCCAGGGATCAATGAAATTCAGTATGGAAATGTACAACAAGTCCTGGATTCATTGCATGGATATCTCAGTGTTACCGTGGATGCAGTAAATGATCTTAAGGTATTTCCACTTGATAAGCTTCTTGCTTCACTTGAACAATATACGATTGAATTTTTATCATTGTAAAAAGAGCGTGTGAAAATTTTCACGCGCCCCTTTTTCTGTATAGGATATAAAACAAATCCTGCTTATATATTGATTTTATTCTTTTTGTACTAAAACTCTGCATCTTTTCTTATAGCAGGCTATTCCATATTTCAAAATATTCGTTATCCCTATGCGCGACCAGTAACATTCATCTATCTACAATACTGGCGGAAGAAATCACACTCTGCATCATTACACCTGTCTGCATCTGCCAGCTTCATATTCAGATGGAACACATGCCCCAATTTCTTTTTTGTTCCCTCGTAGCAGGAATATGTATACACTTTTCTTTTCTTTCAAGACCTTCTCCAGAAGTGGTGCCTGCTCTTTCAGGAAATCTTTTCTCTGCTGTCATCAGATATACCGGTGGAAAATTCTCTGTCACATATGTGTCTACATTAACCAACTCTAATTCCTCCGGTGTACCACCTTCAGGAAGAAGTTCTTTCATCAGATTATCTGTCATCTCATTGCTCATTTCTTCCGGGCCAAAATGGTACTGACCACAATTCAGGGCTACTGCACGAATCTTAAGATCCTGCGGTATCTGGATTCCAAATTTATCTTCATAAGTTTTTTGCATATTCTGGATTTGTACATAAATTTGTATACAGACCAAGCATATGGGCTCCGGCAGAATCGCCGACTGCAAATATATTCTCTGTATCGAATCCATATTCTTCTGCATGATCTAAGATCCAGCCAAACACAAGATTCGTATCTATGATAGATGCCGGAAATTTTGACTCCGGTGCCAGACGATAGGAAAAATTCACTACTGCGATCCTCTCTGTGCAAGGCTCATGCAGTAATACTGATAGCGTTCCTTATCACCATAGACCCAGCCTCCACCGTGCACGCTGACAATAACCGGAAGTTTTTTCTTCTATATTAGTTGCTTTTGGACGATATACATCCAGCGATTGCCAGACTTTATCTTCTCCATAAACAATGTCATCAAATCTCTGAACATCTTCCGGTGTCTTTAATCCGGCATCTCTTACCATATCTCCTGCCGCAAATGCTTTACGGACAATTGTACTTGTTTTCATCTTGTTTTCCTTTCTTAAAAGAGCAGCCGTTACTGTTCACACGATGTGCGACCAGCAATCTTCTGACTGCTCTTAGTATATAAACTTATTAACTTGTAAAATTTCCCTTACGCGATCTCTGTCGTACTTTCGAACTGAGAATTATACAGATCTGCATAGAAACCGCCTTTTGCAAGAAGTTCCTCATGATTTCCCTGCTCTACAATATCCCCGTCTTTCATAACAAGGATCACATCCGCATCACGAATCGTAGACAGCCGGTGGGCAATTACGAAACTTGTTCTTCCCTTCATCAGATTGTCCATCGCTTTCTGGATCATTTCTTCTGTACGGGTATCAACTGAACTCGTCGCCTCATCCAAAATCAGGATCTTCGGATCTGCTAGGATTGCCCTTGCAATCGTGAGGAGCTGTTTCTGTCCCCTGGGATACGTTACTTGCTTCTTCATTCAGTTCCATATTGTATCCACCCGGAAGTGTCTGGATGAAACGATGCACATGTGCCGCCTTCGCTGCCTGAATCACTTCTTCCTCTGTCGCATTCAGTTTTCCGTAACGGATATTGTCACTGATCGTACCATGGAACAGCCAGGTATCCTGCAAAACCATCCCGAACATTTCACGGAGTTCACTTCTATTGAAGTCCCGGACATCGTGTCCGTCAATCTTGATCGAACCTCCATTCACATCATAGAAACGCATGAGCAATTTGATCATTGTTGTCTTTCCGGCTCCTGTCGGACCAACAATTGCGATCTTCTGGCCTTCTTTCACATCCGCTGAGAAGTTATTAATGATGATCTTATCTTCATTATATCCAAAACGTACATGCTCAAATTCAACATTTCCCTGAAGATTCTCTACAGAAACCGGATTCTCTACTGTCTGATCTTCTTCCGGTCCTTCCAGGAACTCGAAGACACGCTCTGATGCTGCAGCTGTTGACTGAAGCATATTCGCCACCTGTGCGATCTGCTGCAATGGCTGTGTAAAGTTACGTACATACTGAATAAAGGACTGGATATCTCCAACCTCGATCACATCCTTAATTGTCAGATATCCTCCAAGGATTGCCACTGCCACGTAACCCAAGTTTCCTACAAACTGCATTACAGGCATCATCAAACCGGAAAAGAACTGGGATTTCCATGCGGAATCATACAGCTTATCATTTGTTTCATTGAATACTTCAATTACTTCCTCTTCTTTATTAAATGCCTTGATGATGTTATGACCACCATAGATTTCTTCTACCTGTCCATTCACATTTCCAAGGTATGTCTGCTGCCCTACGAAATATTTCTGTGAATGTTTCATTACGAATCCGATCAATCCGGCAGAAAGCGGAAGAATCAAAACTGCAATCACTGTCATCAGCGGGCTGATTGACAGCATCATAATAAATACACCAATCAGAGTTGTAACCGATGTGATCATCTGAGTCGCACTCTGGTTCAGGCTCTGTCCAAGTGTGTCAACATCATTTGTCACACGGGAAAGCACTTCACCTACCGGCTTTGTGTCAAAATAGCTCATCGGCATGCGGTTGATCTTCTCGGAGATTTCTCTTCTCAAACGGTAGGTTGTCTTCTGAGACCCCCCCGTCATCAAATATCCCTGCACAAAACTGCAGATTGCGCTGATCACATACAGGCAAAGAACAGTCAGCAGAATCTGTCCGATTTTACCGAAATTCATTCCGTCTCCACCGGAAACTTTACTTACAAGTCCATTGAAAATCTCCGTCGTTGCTTTTCCTAAAATCTTCGGTCCGACAATATTGAATATCGTTCCACAGATAGCAAACACGGCTACGAAAAATACCTGTACTTTGTAAATTGCCATGTAGCGGATCAGTTTCTTCATTGTTCCTTTGAAGTCTTTTTGCTTTTTTCATTCGGTCTTCGACCGCCATGCATTCTAGCCATGAATCTGATCCTCCTTTCCATCTGTCTGCTCATTTAACGCTGCTTCTAACTTTTTCTGGACAGCTGGGATTCTGCGATTTCACGATATACCGGACAGTTCTTGAGAAGCTCCGCATGAGTTCCCTTTACCTGCCACTTTGCCTTCGTCCAATACTATGATTTGCTCTGCATGCAGGATCGTGCTGATTCTCTGTGCAACGATCAGCACCGTACTTCCGCTTGTCTTTTCAGCCAGCGCACGGCGGAGTGTTACATCCGTCTTATAGTCAAGGGCAGAAAAACTGTCGTCAAAAATAAATACCTGCGGGTGCTTTGCGATTGCTCTTGCAATAGAAAGTCTCTGCTTCTGTCCACCGGATACATTGGCTCCTCCCTGTGAGATCGGGCTCTTATATTTCTCCGGTTTTGTGTCAATAAATTCTGTTGCCTGCGCAATCTCTGCCGCCTCGATCATCTCATCATCACTTCCATGTGAATTACCAAACATGATATTAGATGCGATATCTCCCGAGAACAGAACTCCCTTCTGCGGAACATATCCAAGCTTTCTCACGAAGTTCCTGCTGTTTCACTTCACGGATATCTACACCATCCAGCATAATATCTCCGGATGTCACATCATAGAAACGTGGAATCAGATTTACCAGCGTAGACTTACCACTTCCGGTACTTCCGATAATCGCTGTTGTCTCACCCGGCTTCGCTGTAAATGTAATATCTTCCAGAACATCTTCATCTGCACCTGGATAACGGAAAGATACATGATCGAAAGTAAGTACTCCTTTTCCGTCTTCTGGGAAATGTTTTCTTGCTTTGGATCGTGGATCATTGTCTCACTCTTCAATACTTCCTCAACACGGTCTGCTGCCACAGCTGCTCTTGGAAGCATAATTGAAATCATACAAAGCATTAAGAATCCCATAATGATCTGCATCGTATATTGGATAAATGCCATCATATCTCCAACCTGCATCTTTCCATCACTGATTCCATGTGCTCCTGTCCATACAATCAGAACAGATACACCGTTCATGACTAACATCATAAGCGGCATCATAAACGTCATCGCACGGTTTACGAAAAGGTTTGTCTTCGTCAGTGCTTTGTTCGCATCATCAAACCGCTCTTCCTCATGCTTTTGTGTGCCGAATGCACGGATAACCGGAAGTCCTGTCAGAATCTCTCTTGTTACAAGGTTCAACTTGTCAACAAGATTCTGCAGCACTTTGAACTTTGGCATAACAACAAGGAACAGCAACAAAACTACAAATGCAATGATAATAACCGCAAGTCCGATGATCCAGGACATGGATACATTCGTCTTCATAACCTGCAGCACTCCACCGATTGCAAGAATTGGCGCATACAGAACCATACGAAGCAGCATAACGATCAGCATCTGAATCTGCTGGATATCATTCGTACTTCTCGTGATCAAAGATGCTGTTGAGAAGTGATTGAACTCGTTATTTGAAAATCCAACAACTTTATGGAATACTCCACTTCTCAGATCACGTCCTGCACTTGCTCCAACTCTTGATGCCAGAAATGCAACCATAATACTTGCTACCATTCCAAGAAGAGCAAGTGCAGCCATCTGACCTCCTGTTTTTAACAGATAATGAATCTGTGTCTGATCCATGTCCATTCCAAGGTCTTTATATGCACTCCTGCAGAAGCTCACTGCTGCCTGATCAAGAATTGTATCCGGCATCTCTGACATCTGCTCTTCAATCTTCTCAACTATTGTTGCTCTCTGCTCAGCCGGAAGCATTTTCAGAAGATCAAACATAGACATGTCATCCAGTGACACTGCCTGGGATTCCGCCTGGGATTCACCTTGTGGCATTCCTTCCGGCATTGTTTGGTCTGCCCCTTGTGGCATGCTCTGCGCCATTCCCCTGGGACATCTGCTCTTTCAGCTTGTCTTCCATCTGTTTTGTTGTATCACTTCCGGACTCGATTCCGGATGTCATCATCATTGGAATCTGAAGAATATCTTTCAGATTCTCCATCGTATTTTCCTCTTCAGCAACAGAATCTTTCAAGACATAAGCTTCTTTTTTTATAAGAAGTATTATCTTCTGTGTATGCATCCATCACCGTCTGTTGATCGTCTTCCGCTACAAACAAAAGCAATTTTTCCATTTCTTCTGTTGCAATCTGTCTCGGTACTTCATCTTCAATACCACCCTGCTGGATCCCTACATTTACAATATCTGATGTGTAGGCCGGCAAGGACAGATCACAATACGCCTGCACAACCAGAATCAGCACGATCGCAATCATAGCTTTCCAGTATGATGCAGCGTATTTGAATAAGTTCTTCATAATCTGCGTATTTCCTTTCCTGGTAATTCTCTGTTACTGTTCGCAATATGTGCAAGCAACAACAACAACTCTCCTCAAGTTACACCATTTATCACTAACCGCTGATTCTCAGCGACAGTAATCTACTTCATTCACTACTCCAGATTCTCTAAGATTTGCAAGAGTAGCCGACGAAAAAGCATCTTCTCTTCCGCAGTCATTCCTTCAAATACAATTTCTTCCAGTTTCTCAGCTGTCTTGATCACATAAGCAATGCTGTCTCTCCCTTTCTGTGCAAGGGTAAGTCGCATCACTCTTTGATCCTGCTCATCAGCTTTTCTTGTAATATAACCTTCCTGCTCCATCTTCTTGATCATCGATGTGATCGACGGCGGCGTTACATTCAGGCGCTTCGCAAGTTCTTTCTGAGACATGGAATCTTCCTGATGAAGGGCAAATAAGATCCCTGACTGGGCTCTGTTCAAATCGTATTCTGCATACAATTCCTGTGCTCTCTTTCCGATCAGGCGCATACTCTGTCCCATCAATCCAAGTAATGGGGCATCCTCTTTATGACACTTCACGTTGTTTTCCCTCCTTGATCTATTGATACATTCTACAAAAAAATTCTGACTATCACTTTTTCCACAGAATGAATAGTGAAAATTAGTTAGTTAATTAACTAAATGAAAATATAGTACTTTTCACAAAGTATGTCAATATTATTTCTATTTTTTCACACTTTCTTAATACTTTTTTGCACACAAACAAGTTAGATAGTTAATTAAATTTAATATATAAAAATGAAGCAACCAAATGGCTGACACCATCTGATTTCATCACTCCATCTTAAAAAGTGAACAATAACTAAAACTCTTTCTTTTTCATGACTCTCATACTGTAAATATAAGAAATGAACCATACAAGCAGACTCAGCACGATAAGTGCAATCGCAATTTCAAAATCGCCTATCCCTTCTATCATATACAGAATACTTTCTTTTTAATCCCAAGTTAGTCTTCACAAAAGATCTAATTGTATAACAAATCGCAAAAATAATTAAAATTGCGATTGGCAGCACAATTCGCCCTTTCTCTCCTTCGAACCTTAACCGAATTGCAATCGTAATTCCCGCAATTGCCTGAAACACAAAAAATGTGATCAACTCCATTGCCAGCATTTCCAGATCAAACACCTCTTCAGGATTTATGAGTACCATAATTCCTGCACAGATCATTCCAATGCACCATCCACATGCTGTCATGATAAAGGAAAAAATATATTTTTCTCTGACATATATTTTTTTATTTACGGGTAAAGAAAATAAATACATATATCCATGATTGTTTTCATCATAACTAATTGTATTCCCCGCATATACTGCTATAACAGATGGGATATAGATTGCAATAAAAGTAGCTGTCTTCTTTTCCGTCAGCGTAAAAAATAACGCCACAAACACTAACACCAAAAAAAGATTACCACCCTGTCGAAAAAACAATCGAAAATCCTTTTCCAAAGCCCTCTGATTCCTTTCATTACATCTCGCCCCCTGTCAACATCAGGATCACCTGATCGAGTGATCCGCTCTCTACTACGATTTCCGGATAATTTTCTGTATAATACTGCTTCTCATTTGTCAGACAGGCAATTCCGAAATTTTCTTTTCTCTCTTTCAGGATATAGTTTTTATCTAAAGCCTGATACTGTTCCTCGCTGACTTTCAACATGGCATACTTTTCAAGAATCGTATCCATCGCTTCATGAAGTATGATCTTTCCTTTATGTATCACATAAATGTCATCACACAGATGTTCTAAGTCCGAAGAAATATGTGAACTGATCAGGATACTTCTCTCCGGCTCTTCTTCCATATACTCTCTTAAAATATCCAGCATCCTTTCCCTCGCTCCGACATCAAGCCCTGCTGTCGGCTCATCCAGCATCAGGAATTCTGCCTGATGTGTCAATGCAATGATCAGATTCAGCTTTGCTTTCATTCCTGTTGAGTACTCTTTTTAAGAATTTATCCAACGGAATCTGATATTCTTCACACATCTGATGAAATTTTTCTGCTTCAAACTTTGGATACAATTTGGCAAGGACTGCCTCAACATCTTTCCCTTTCAAGTATCCACTGAATCCGGTTTCTGCCAGGACAACTCCCAGCTCTTCTTTCTCTTTTTCACTTAACTCTTCCGGTATTTTTCCCAGGATCTTTATCTCACCGGCATCATAAGAAATGAGTCCGAGCATTGCCTTGAACAAAGTACTCTTACCGGCTCCGTTCTCTCCAACCAGACCGGTGATTCTTCCTTTTTCTACATTTAACGAACAGTCTAACTGAAATTCGCCGTAGCTTTTTTCTTTACTCCTTTGATTTCCAACATAATCATTCATCCTCCATGATGAGTTCAAACAACGAACGGATCTCTTCCTCCTTCATTCCGCAGCGCCTTCCCTTCTGAATTGCTGCTTCCAGATCCGCCTCAACTCTTCCATCAACTGTGTATTCGAAGCTGCAACATAAGTTCCTTTTCCATGAACCGTGACCGTCATGCCCTCTGCTTCCAGATTGTCATATGCTTTCTTCACAGTAAGTGCACTGATCTTCAGTTCCTTTGCCATTGTTCTCACGGACGGCAATATATCATTTTCTTTTAACTCTCCGGAGATGATCTGCGCCTTGATCTGCTCCATGATTTGCTCATAAATCGGTACCATCGATGTATTATTGATTATAATCTTCATATGCAACCTCCTGTTGTAAACAGTATATAACAGTATAGAACTGTTGTCAACTGTTATATACTGTTTGTTTTTCAATTTTCAGGGCAACGTTTTATTATATAATGTTGGGAGCAAAATCCCCCAACTATGATATTCATTATTTCGCCCGCAATATTTACATAAGCATCGCAATTTCCAAGATTCATACCAAGTCGTTTTTCAAGTACTGCCATTAAAAGATTCACTCTATTATAATCAATTCCTGCTGCGGTTCTTCTCGGCATACCAAAGTTCGTTCTTGCAACTAGTGCCTGAATCTCCAGAAGAATTGGGCGTGTTCCCTCCATCGAACAGGCTACAACAGAACCGGATGCATTCTCCGGTTTTCCACTCAGCATATATTCGGATGGATTCTCTACTTCTACAAGTCCATTCTGTCTCATCTCAAAGACACCGATCTCATTCGTAGAGCCAAAACGATTCTTCACAGCTCTGAGGATTCGGTAAGATGCATGACGATCTCCTTCAAAATAAAGTACCGTATCCACCATATGTTCCAGCACACGCGGACCAGCCACGGTTCCTTCTTTTGTCACATGGCCAACAATGAAGATTGGGATACATAGTCCCTTCGCCAGCTGCATAAATACATTCGTAGACTCACGGACCTGGGAGACACTTCCCGGTGCGGAATTCACATCTTCACTGTACATCGTCTGGATGGAATCAATGATCACAAGCTCCGGCTTCTCTTTCTCGATCACGCTGCGGATAATCCCCAGATTCGTCTCACACAAAAGCAACAGATTCTGGCTGAATTCACCCATACGGTTTGCACGAAGCTTGATCTGAGTCTGAGACTCTTCACCTGAAATATATAAAATCTTCTGCTGCTTCGCCATCCTCTGGCAGACTTGCAAGAGCAAAGTTGATTTTCCAATTCCCGGGTCTCCTCCTACCAGAACGAGTGACCCCGGCACGATCCCACCACCAAGAACCCTGTCTAATTCTTTAATTCCAGTCTTATTCCTTGTATCATCATCCGCGGAAACTTCTGTGATCGGAACCACTTTCGCTTCATTCACCGCTCTGGCTGCTACAGTCGTTCCTTTCGTGATGCCACTGTCAATTCTCTCCTCGACAAATGTATTCCATTCCTTACATTGGACACTGACCGAGCCACTTCGCTTCCTCATGCCCACAATTCTGACAGAAGTAAACTGTTTTCTTTCCTTTTGCCATTCATAATTTCCTTTCTGTTCGAAGCAAGCATAATACAGCTTGCCAGGTTTATAGATTAGAAAAGGGAAAGGCGCATCTTGCAATTCCTTTCCCTCTGTTTTTACACTACTCTTGTTTCTATCCGAATCTGACTGATTAGCATTTGACAACTTTGATTGCAGCACTCTGATCTGCGTTAAGTTCAACACTTACACTTAATTTTCCGCTTAAGTTTGTTCCCATCTTACCTGCAGACTCTCCGGCGATAAATACTTCATATTCGCTCTCCGGCTCAAGTTCCAATGTAAACTGTACGTCTTCCGGTGCGGAAACTGTGAACTCAACTTCCGTGTCTGTCTCTTTGAAGTTCTCTACTGTACTTCCCGGAACAGACTCATAAACGAACATTCCATTTTTCTCCAGCTTTGTAATCTCCGCAAATGTCTTTACTTTATAAAGATCTCCTTTAAATTCAAATCCGTCCTTCTTTGTCTTGGATGCAAGAGTGTAATCTCCAAAGCTTAATGTTCCGTCGTTCTCTGCACGCAATAATAATTTTTCACTGTTGCCATTTTTAATTTCCTCCTGGGTATATATATGTTCCTATTATATACTACTTAAAATAGTTTTTCTATAGATTTTATTTATTCTTCACATTTACAATTCGATGTGATTTTAGGATTCTGTCTTCACAAAATGAATTCCCTTTTTTGGATGCTCCTGCTGCCACATGATCCCCTTCCTGAATCTCTCCGTTCAGGATTGCATCTGCCAGCTTATCCTCCAGTTCTGTCTGCAATGCACGTCGCAGTGGTCTTGCTCCGTACTTCGCATCCGTTCCTTTCTCCACAATGAGAGCCTTCGCAGATTCACGCAGTTTCAGATGAATATTCATCTGTGATTCCAGACGTTTAGTAAACTGATTGCATAATAAAGAAACGATTTTCTTCATCTCTTCTTTACCAAGTGAATGAAATACAATAATCTCATCAATTCGATTCAGAAATTCCGGACGGAAGATCTGTTTCACTTCATCCATCACATTCTGCTTCATCTTCTTATAATCACTCGCCGGATCTTCTTTTGTCGCAAATCCAAGCTTCTTCGGTTCAATGATTGCCTTGGCACCTGCATTGGATGTCATGATAATCACAGTATTAGAAAAGTCAACCTTTCTCCCCTGAGAATCCGTGATATGCCCATCGTCCAGCACCTGAAGAAGTACATTGAATACATCCGGATGTGCTTTCTCAATCTCATCAAACAAAATGACAGAATATGGATGTGTACGCACCTGGTCACTGAGTTGTCCACCTTCTTCATGACCGACATATCCCGGAGGAGATCCGATCATCTTGGAAACGGAATGTTTCTCCATATATTCTGACATATCAACACGGATCATTGCATCTTCTTTCCCAAATAATGCTTCTGCCAGTGCTTTTGATAATTCTGTCTTACCAACACCGGTTGGTCCCAGGAACAGGAAGGAACCGATTGGGCGCTTCGGATCTTTCAGTCCGACTCTTCCTCTCTTCACGGCCCTTGCAACTGCGCCGACAGCCTCGTCCTGTCCGATCACTCTCTTCTGAAGGACATGCTCCAGATTCTTCAGACGCTGGGCATCACTCTCTGCGAGCTTACTCACCGGTACTTTTGTCCAGGCAGACACCACTTCTGCAACCGCATCTACAGTTACCGGTGGGTTGGCCTTCGCCTGTTTCTTCTCAAAGCGTTTCTTCACTGAGTCTAATTTCTTCTGCACTGCATCCTGTTCTTGCTGAATCAGGGACGCTTCTGCAAAATCTCCCCGTTCAATGCTCTCTTCCTTCTGCGAAGCAAGTTCTTTCACTGCCTGTTCTAACTGCTTCAGATTCACTGGAACCTCATATCCCTTCAGACTCACCTTTGAGCATGCTTCATCTAAAACATCAATCGCCTTATCCGGAAGATTCCGGTCTGTGATGTAACGCTCTGACAGCTGTACTGCTGACTCCAGTGCCTGTTCTTCGATCACAACTTTATGATGCGCTTCGTATTTCTCTTTCAGGCCTTTTAAGATCTCAATACACTGATCCTGTGTCGGCTCTTCAATCGTCACCGGTTGGAATCTTCGCTCAAGTGCTGCATCTTTCTCAATGTACTTCCGATATTCTGCAATCGTAGTTGCGCCGATCAGCTGCATCTCACCTCTCGCCAGTGAAGGTTTCAAAATACTGGATGCATCAATCGCTCCTTCTGCGCCTCCGGCACCGATCATCGTATGGATCTCATCAAGGAACAGAATCACATTCCCACAGGCTTCTACTTCTGAGATCAGGCCTTTCATACGCTCTTCAAACTCACCACGGTACTTTGAACCAGCGATCAGTCCCGGAAGATCCAGACTGTAAATCTTCTTATCTTTCATCTTCTCCGGAACCACACCGGATGCGATTCTCTGTGCTAAACCTTCAATAATTGCTGTCTTACCAACTCCCGGTTCTCCAACCAGACATGGGTTGTTCTTTGTTCTTCGGCTTAAAATCTCCATCAGACGGTAAATTTCCTGGTTTCTTCCCACAACCGGATCCATTTTTCCTTCTGCCGCACGTTCTGTCAGATCTGTACAGTACTGCTCCATCATCGCACCGCTTCCGCGATTATCCTCCTGAAGTTCTTCCTGATAGATCTTCGGATCGATTCCTGCTGCATTCATAATGCTCTGGAATAATTTCTGAAGATTCACATTCAATGTGATCAGAATCTTTGCTGCCACACAATCCACATCACGTATCATCGCTAGAAGGAGATGTTCTGTTCCGATTTCCGTTGTACGGAGTCTTTTACACTCCTTCGCGCTGTTCTCTAACAGATACTGGAGTCTCGGACTCTCTTCTAATCTCTTTCCTTTCGCTGTCGGATGTTCTTCTGCCGGAGTGATCAGCTCATCCATCAGCTTCAGGATCTTCTCCGACTCTACTCCACTGTTCGCAAGCACCTGTCCTGCCACTCCTGTATATTCTTCTCTCAATGCCAGAAGCAAATGTTCTGTTCCGATATACGGATGCTTCATCTCTCTGGCAGCTCTAGCCGCATACTTAAGCGCATGCTGCGCCGACTTTGTATATGAAATCTGCATATATATCTCCCTTATGTCTTTCTACTTCTCTGCTACCGGTTCTCGTGCAGCTCATACTCGTCAAATATCTCATCTACCAGCCCATGAACCTCCTGCCGTGAGATATTCTTGCAACGCCCTCGCGCAAGTACGATCCTTAACTGCTCTTTCATCACTTCGAGCTGCTGAAGTTTATCTACATCAACTGCAATCACCGCACCTCTGCGTTTATCCAGACTGATATATCCTTCCCGCTTCAACACATGATACGCTTTGTTCACAGTATGCATATTCACTCCAACCGTATCCGCAAGCTGCCTGACAGATGGGAGTGAATCCCCTTCCTGAATATCTGACATAGCAATACCAAGAATGATCTGGTTACACAATTGAATGTAAATCGCCTCATCACTGTTGAAATCAACTTCTATCAGCATACGCGTAGCCCCCTTTCTCTTTCGTGTAAAACAGATCTCCTGCTGTCTTCTGTAAAATCGTTACTGCTCACACGATGTGCGACCAGCAACGCATCTCGCCATTTTAAATCGCCTTTGGCGATGGGGCGAGATGCATTCAAGTCAAAAACACGCATCCTCCGTGTCAATCAGCGGAGTGATTGACACGGGGAGTGAACAGTAACGTAAAATCAGCCGCAGGGGATATTTTCCACTTGTTATATCTATCCTAGCACAACCTCTTGCTTGATTCAAGCAAAAACGCAGAAGAAAAGGAAGGTTTTCTTCCTCTTCTCCTGCGTAAAACAGCACTATTTTATTTCTCAGGAAATATAATCTCCATTCTTGTTCCTTTTCCGTACTCACTATCCACCTGAACTTTCGCCCCATGCAGAATTGCTCCATGCTTCACGATCGACAATCCAAGTCCTGTTCCCCCCCGTTCTTTCGAATGGCTCTTATCAACTCTGTAGAATCGTTCAAAGATTCTATCCTGATGTTCTTTGGAATTCCGATCCCTGTATCACTCACGCGGACTTTCGGTCCTTCCAGTGTATTTCCTACCCAAATGGTTACATTTCCATTTTCTTTATTATACTTTACAGCATTTTCTGTAATGTTATAGATCATTTCATCCAGAATCTGACGGATTCCATGTATTTTCACAGATTCTCCTGTCAGTTCCATATGAATATTCCGCTGAGCCGCTGTAAGAGAAAGACGACTGACAATTTCTCTCGTCAGTTCAAATAAATCTACATCTTCTTTCTCAAGCTCAACAGATTCGTCATCTAGCTTTGATATTTTAATAATATCTTCAATCAATGTCAAAAGCCGACGTGCCTCCTTATAAATTGTCTCAGAAAATCTCGGAATATCCTCCGGACGTACCAGTCCATTCATCATGATCTCTGCGTATCCGGAAATCGAAGTGAGCGGAGTTTTCAGCTCATGGGATACATTTGCAGAGAATTCTTTACGCATATTGGCCACAGCTTCTTTTTTCTTTATTCTGCTTATCCATAGCTTCCAAAAGCGGGGTCATCTCCTCATATACAACATTATCCAATGGGTTTTCCAAATCCAGATGAATTACAGGTTCCATCAGTCTGTTTGTCTGCCATTTTGCAAGAAACCAGGCAAGTACAAGTCCAATGATTCCAATCCCTATAACCACCGGCAAAATATTTAATGAAGTCCACATCAGACTATCCATTGATTTTGAAACACGGAGAACGTTCCCATCATCCAGAAGAACCGCATAATAATACAATTCTTTGCTTACGGTATCTGACATACGAATCTTCTCGCCTGTCCCATTCTTCAAAGCCTGCTGTACTTCGGCTCTGGTCTTATGATTCTCCATCGTACTTCCATCATTTCTGGAATCATACAGAACATCTCCCGTAGATGCGATCAGCGTCACTCGCGTTCCCTGATCCACATCATCCAGCTGTGCAAGATACTCTGTTCCTGACAGATCGACTGCCCGTTTGATATACGCTGCTTCCTGTTTGATCTCACCCTCAAGGATCTTCAGGTTCCGCTGATACACAACAACAGACATGATCAGATATATCGGAACTAAAATTGCAATCAGTATAAACATCATGCTTTTCTGAATTCGTTTTCTCACTTTCTCATATCCTCCAGACTTGTATTACGCTTCTCCACCGATCCGATATCCAACACCACGAACTGTCTTGACCAGACTGCCCTGCTCACCTAACTTCTGGCGGAGTGTCCGCATATGCACATCTACCGTTCTTGTCTCTCCATCAAAATCATATCCCCAGATCTCTGTCAGTAGCTGGTCTCTTGTCAGCACGATTCCCTGATTGCGCATCAATTTCTCAAGAAGTTCAAATTCCTTCAATGTCAGCACAACTTGCTCGCCATCTACTTTCACTTCATGTTTCTTCGTATCTAAGCTGATTCCTCCAACAGAAAGTTTCGTCTTATCCTGTTGCTTTCCACTTCTGCGAAGCACTGCTTTGATTCTGGAAATCAGCTCCATCATACCAAATGGTTTCGTCACATAATCATCCGCACCGGAATCCAATCCCACTACCTTATCATACTCTGACCCCTTCGCTGTCACCATGATCACAGGGATATCCTTTGTCTTTGATGAATTTTTCAGTTTCTTAAGAATCTCAAGTCCATCTTCACCCGGAAGCATAATATCAAGCAAAACAAGCTCTGGCGTGTCAAACGCCAAAGCCTCCATAAATGCTGTCCCGTCTGCGAATCCTCTGGCTTCCAGTCCGGTTGTCTCCAGAGTGTAGATTACAAGTTCGCGAATGTTATCGTCATCTTCTACACAAAATATCATATAGTTCTTTCTCCTTCTAATGCATTACAGCACTATCTTTATGCACTCCGGTAATTGAAAATTCTACCCACTCTGCAATGTTGGTCGCATGGTCTCCGATTCGCTCAAGATACTTTGTAACCATGATAAAATCAAAGAGTTTTCTTCCATCACGGCCATCAGCCTCACGGATCAGCTGGATGATTTGATCCCGGATCTTATCAAAATAATCATCAATCTCATCATCATCATTCATGACTGTACGTGCAAGCTCCAGATCTTTCTCAACATATGCTGTTACACTGTTGCGAACCATCTTGCTTACGCCTGTTGCCATCGCTGTCAGCTTGTCAAGATTCTCATCCATCTTCTCCCACTTTGATGAAATGATGATCTCTGCGATATCAGAAGTCTGATCTCCGATTCGCTCCATATCTGTGATCATCTTAAGTGCTGCTGAGATTCTTCTGAGGTCTCTTGCGACCGGCTGCTGCTGGAGCAGAAGCTTCAGACAAAGTCTCTCGATATCTTTTTCAATCTGATCAATCTCTTCATCTTCCTTGATCACAATCTTAGCCTGTTCCGTGTTACCTTCCTTTAATGCCTGAGTTACCTTTGCAATTGCTGTTTCACACAACTCACCCATATGTGTAAGCTGTGTATCCAAAAGATGCAGCTGCATATCATATCTGTTACGCATAAATCAACCAAACCTCCCTGTGATGTAATCCTCTGTTCTCTTATCTTCAGGAATGGAGAACAATTTCTCAGTGTCATTATACTCAATCACTTCTCCTAAGAGGAAAAATGCTGTGTTATCTGATACACGGACAGCTTGCTGCATATTATGCGTTACCATAACGATAGTATAATCTTTTTTTCAGTTCCATCGCAAGGTCTTCAATCTTAGATGTTGAGATTGGATCCAGTGCGGATGTCGGCTCATCCATCAGAATTACTTCCGGCTCAACTGCCAGTGTTCTTGCGATACAAAGTCTCTGTTGCTGTCCACCGGAAAGTCCGAGCGCACTTTTATTCAGACGGTCTTTGAGTTCATCCCAAATCGCTGCCTGACGAAGGCTTCGCTCAACGATCTCATCCAGCTGAGATTTTTTCTTGATTCCGGCAATTCTCGGTCCATAAGCCACATTGTCATACACACTCTTTGGAAATGGATTTGGCTGTTGGAATACCATACCTACACGATGACGAAGTGTGATCTCGTCCATTTCCTTGAAAATGTCCTTACCGTCGAGCAGAACATTTCCATCAATCTTACAATTTTCCACCAGATCATTCATACGGTTCAGTGTCTTCAGAAATGTAGATTTTCCACATCCGGAAGGTCCGATAAATGCAGTGATCTTATTCGCCTCGATCTTCATATTCACATCTTTGAGTGCATGGAAGTCTCCATAATGAAGATTCAGATGGCTGATATCAAATTTATAATCATTTGCTTTTTTTTGCTTCCATTTTTATTAATTATCCTTTCTACATGCCAGTCAACGAAATGATTGACATAGAAATTATCAATTGGCTTCCTCTTTCATTTTCTGTCTTTAGTTTCCTGAATTCTTCTTATTAATGTGTCGGCTCAATGCATTTGCGCCAATGCTGAACAGCAGAACAAGAATCATCAGGATTGCTGCTGACAGGTTTGCAAGATTCGGATCCTGTCCATTGATCTGAAGTCCCCAGATCTGCAATGACAATGTCTCTGCCGGACGGAAAATATTCAGCGGGCAGGTTGGGGATGTCAGATTCCAGTTGTTCCAGCGCAGATCTGTTCCTGATCCTGTTGTATACAGAAGTGCTGCCGCCTCACCAAATCCTCTTCCTGCTGCCAGGATGACACCTGTCATGATTCTTGGGATACACGCCGGGATCAACACATGATAAATGGACTGCCATCTTGTTGCTCCAAGTCCAAGACTTGCCTGCAGGTAATGTCCCGGCAGACCATTGATCGCGTCCTCTGTCGTTGTTGTGATAACTGGGATCGCCAGAATGGAAACTGATAATGCTCCTGCGAGAAGACTCTTTCCAAGTCCGAAAAACACAAGAAATACCAGATATCCAAACAATCCAACAACAATGGACGGAAGAGAAGAAAGTGTCTCAATACAGATTCTTAGAAATTTTGTAAGAAATCCTTTCTTCGCATACATTGCCAGATAGATTCCGGCTGTCACTCCAAGCGGAATGGAGAATAACAGCGAAATAAATACTAGATAAATTGTATTGAACAACTGGTTTCCGATGCTTCCTTTTTTCTCGCAAAGGCAAACATCTCCGGTGTTGCTCCTGTAAATCCTTTGATAATTACATAAGATGCAAACCAATCAATAATGTAAAGAAGAACACTGCGATCAGATAAAACACGCCGGTCATTATTTGATTTATTCCACGCGCACGTTGTACTCGATTCATCTATTTGCTCCCCCTTACTCTTTGTCTTTCTTCGGTCTTGAAAAATAATGGATCAGCAGGATGAATAACAGAGATAATAAGAACAATAATAATGCCATTGTCCAGAGTGCTGTCTTCATCTCACCACCCTCGTTGCATTTCCCATCTGTGCTGCGATTTCTGTAGTCAAACTCTTTGTTGTGGAGAATAATCCCTTTGGAAGAGCTGTTGTCTGTCCAATTACCATTGCAACCGCAAGTGCCTCACCGAATGCTCTCGCAAGTCCGAGAATAATTCCTGAAAGAATTCCTGAACCTGCTGCCGGAATGACAACTTTATAAATGGACTGCCATCTTGTAGAACCCAGTCCGTAGGCTGCCATACGGTAATCTTTTGGCACAGAATGAATGGAATCTGCTGCCACATTACTGATGGTTGGGAAGATCATCAGTGCCAAAAACAATCCCTGCCGCAAGAACTGAATGTCCAACTTGTAAATGAAATACTTTCTTAATTGCCGGAATCAGGACTGTAAGTCCAACCCATCCATAAACAACTGATGGAATTCCTGCGAAAATTTCAACGATTGGTCTGTAAAACTTTTCTCCGAATTTCGGCGCGATCTCAATCATAAAGATTGCAGAACCTACTGCAAATGGAGTCGCAATCAGAAGTGCCAGACCACATGTACACAGAGAACCCACGATAAAGATCAATGCTCCGACAGTTCCACCACCCTGTGCATTATCTTCCGGGTTCCAGTCTGTCGATCCTAAGAATTCAAATATGGAATGACCAAATATCGTAAATGTACCGGATCCCTTATATATAAGGAAGGCTCCGATACAGATTGTGATGGCAATAACAAGCAAACCGCCCGCTGTCATCAGTCCTCTCCATGCATACTCTTTTGTAAACATGTTTTGTTTCTTCATATTTTCACCTTTTATCAGTGAAATGTACTGCTGTTCTGATTTTTTCCGGAACACGCAGTACATTTCATAGCTTTTCACTTTATGCTATTAGTGCTCTGTTGCAGTCATCTTAGATGCAACACCATAACCAAGTTTCTCCATCTGAGCGCCATATTCATCACCTGTGATATAATCAAGGAATGCTTTTGTCACTTCATTTGGTTCACCCTTTGTGTACATATGCTCGAATGTCCATACAGGATATTTTCCGCTGTAAGTATTCTCAAGTGTTGGCTCAACATCATCAATTGCTACTGTCTCAACACCTGCATCTCCTGTCAGATAAGAAAGTGCTACATAACCGATTGCTCCGTTTGTACTCTTTACATTTGTAAGAAGAACTCCGGAATCATCTGTTTCCATGGATGTGTTAGAAGCTTCTTCGTTTCCGTCCAGTGCATATTTCTGGAATGTTGCTCTTGTTCCTGAAGACTCAGGACGTGTTACAAGAACGATATCCTCATCCGGTCCTCCAACATCTTTCCAGTTTGTTGTCTTTCCTGTGAAGATGGAGATCAACTGCTCTTTTGTAAGACTCTTAACACCTGCTTCTGCAACATCTTTGTTTACGATCGGTGCCATAGTTACAACACATACCTGATGATCTACAAGCTCTTTTGCTGCTGTCTCATCCAGTTTATCTTCTGCTGCCACATCGGAGTTACCGATATCTACAGTTCCTTCTGATACCGCTTCAGTCCTTCTCCTGAACCGCCTGCATCGATTGTGATAGATACATCCGGATGATCATTTAGAAACGAATCTGCTGCATCATCAGCAAGTGGTTTCAGTGCTGATGAACCGGCTGCTGTGATTGTTCCGCTTAATGAGCTGTCACTGCTCTCTGTATTTGTATCTGCTGCATTATCTGAAGTTTCGTTTGATGAACTTCCACATCCAACTGCCATTGTTGCTGTCATACCTGCTACTGTAAGTAATGCGATAAACTTTTTTCATTTTCATATCAATTATCTCCTTTACATTTCATACACATTTCTAATCCCACTGCATTTTCTTTTTTTTATTTTCTGCAGCCATTTATGCTTCCCTCAAGCACAGTACATATGTTACGTAAGAAATGTAAAGTCTGAAATCAACCAAATGTTAAGTTATCTGAAGCAAACACATAAGGACTACGCCCAGAATCAGACCACCGAGAAAACAGACAATATATCCAAGAATCACCTTTCGATCTCCCCTTTCACAGCTTGTCTTCCTGATGTCATTATATGAAGCTTTCTGCGAAAATATTCCTTCTAATCTTCAAGTGTTCCCCTTGCCCAACGAATCAGCCATAGAATACTCCAGGTCAGCAACACTCCCATGATCACACCGACAATATTGATTCCTGCTTCATCCCACTGACAATGTCTTCCTACGATCAGAACCTTGTGTGCCTCATCTGCAATTGCCGGGATCGTACAAAGTCCGAATACCGCATACGCCGCTTTCCAGGCTTTCATCACATTCTTCATTGCCAGAACCAATAATCCTGATTCTATGAAATAAACGATAAAGTGTGCCCATTTCCTCAGATACATATGCACATAATCCACACTGTCCTGTGGAAAAAAGTGCTGCTGGATCCATTCTGCCATCGGCAGACTGGTTGCCGCTGTCTGTGGTCCATTCTGGCTTGACAAAACCAGAAGAAGGATCAGCCAGATGATTGCCGGCAAAAATGAGATCATCGTCAATTTCCTGTTCTTCGCTCTATTCGTTTTCTTATTGCTCTTCAAAAAATCTACTCTAACTGATATACTGCTTTTTCTTTTTCGCTCATTATACCATGTAGAAATTCTTTGTCAAATTTTCATTTCTTATCTTACTTATACGTTAAACAAGTAATTCGCAATCCCATACATCTACGCCACTGTCCTGGAACACGCCATGCAGACGTTCATGCAGCTGCTCCTTTGTCACATCTTTCTTTAGAATCACCTGAATAAATCCGCCTCCACCGGCTCCTGATATAAACTTCCCATCGATCAGGTCTTCACATACAAGAAGGATCTGATCGATACAGGTATTAGTTGTACCGGCATCCAACATACAGGATAATTTCCAATGTTGGTTTAAAAGCTCAGCAAATTCGTCAATATCTCCCTGCTCCAGTGCAAAACGCATTAACACGGCGATTGCCTTCATCTCCTTTAATGCCTTCAATGATTCTGGTCTGCTTCCGATATAGCCACCAACCACATCACGCAGCAGATTTCTTGCGAGACGCCTCTGACCAGTATAGACCAATGCAAAACGTTCTTTCAGTTCTTTCTTTCCCTCTTCCGGCATCTCTATCTTCTCTACAACAAGATTCTGGGCAATCCCCGGTTTTGTTGAGATCAGTTTAATTCCTTCTGTCAGTCCGCCAACCTGATCCTGCCAGCCGCCTCCGGTACTCATGATCTGCTCCATACCAAGGACAACATCATAGATCTCTGCATCTGTACGCTCCTGACCAAGGAATTCAAAGATTCCCTTTACGCACGCTCCTGATAAGATACTGCTTGTTCCAAGTCCTGATCCTTTCGGTACTCCGTAAACCTGGGTAGAAAGATAGATTCCTCCTCCCATCCGCTTTAAGATCTCCTGAAGATCTGCTTCTTCCTTGACCGGGATAATTCCACAGGCGATCAAAGCTGCTTTATGCAGTGCAAATGAATCATATGGATTATGACAATCCATGGATCTCAGCTGCACTGTCTACAGTTGTATAGACTCCGATATCCTTACTTTCAAATTCCACATGAAGCTCATCTAATCTCTTTACTGTGATCTGTACCGGATAGATTCCTCTTAATTTCATTGCAGCATTAAGAACTACTCCACCCTTTTTCATTACAATGTGGTGGTGTATCCGTCCAGCCTCCGCCCCAGTTCACGCGGACCGGAAGGGCAATATCAACCTGATCTTTTACAATTCTATATCCTGCACTATCTGGAAGCTTCTTCTCTGCTTCTTCATAAATTGCCTCCTGGATTGTTCCAAAACAATCATTTTCGAGTGCATCATAATGCAGATCATCATAAATCGTTCTTGTCTTTTTTTTCATATAACAGGAAACTGCATGATAGATTCGGATCTTCAATGAGAAACCTGCTTCTTCCGCATCTTCAATCAGCAACTTAAAGATTTCTTTCGATATTCCACGCTTTCCAAATATCTTGAGTGCATCCGCATAATACATTCCCTGCTCCAGTTTTCTGATGAAACACCTTGCAAGAATACGGTTTTCAAGAAACCTCTCCTGATCACAGGATGCCTCAATATCTGCTGCATTAAAACTGGAATATACACTCATGCGTTCACTCTCGCGCCATCTGGAAATCTCTTCTTTTGTTGCAGTACCATGTGCCATCTTGTAAATGATTTCAGCCATATCAAGTGCATCTTCCCAGTCATCACACACCGGATAAAGATCTGCAAACCACAGATAGGTCTCTTCTCCTTTCCAGAGTTCTTCTTTCGTCACTTTATTCTGAGCCATAAACTGATTCAATGTCGTGCCGAGAAATGAAACCTCTCCCGGATATTTTCCCTTCGGATTATCTGGTACACCATAAATTCTGATTACTTTTTTTCCCACCTGTCAGTTCGATTCCGTGCATAACAATCTGTTCCGGGATCTTCCGGTCCATAATGCGCACATGGGAAAGAACGGTTCCATCGCCGACCTCAGAATTGCCAAGAATATAACAATTCTCTAGATATGCTTCTTTTTCCTATCTTCGCACGGCTTCCTACATAAGCATTATGCGCTGCAAATCCTTCTTTTTGCACTGCTGAATTCACCTGCATCTTCCAATCCAGGAACTCGTAATCCTGCACATCTTTTGTTACAAGACTTCTCAATTCCCTTGTTGTTCCGAAATGAATAAATTCCGCCGGTGACAGACACAACAGCTACGTTGAGAAATGATGGATCGCATTCCAAATCTGTGTCCTACATTCATGCAGTGCTTCATTGAGCTGTCCTTCTGCTGCCTCTTTATAGAAATCTTCTAATGTAGAATCATTTGCAAGCGGATATAAAAAATCCCCATAAAAGCTGATCCTTGCTTCTTCATTACAAAACTGCCGGAATTTCTTCTCGTCCACCTTGCCCTCTGTTGAAATCAGACGGAACAGTGCCTGCAACAATGCGCTGCCAAACAATACCGCACCTGTATCAAGGTCTACATTTCCTGCTTTATTAACAGCTCCCATCTCTCGCAAACGCTCTTCTGTCTGTTTATGAAGAAAGCACTTTACATAATCATGTCCATCGTTCAGAAATACGCCATGATTCTTTCCTGTAGCTACCGGCTCTTTAATGGAAATTGCTGCTGCTCCGTCAAGCTGCGCATCGATCTGAAGCGGATTAAACAGAAGCAATACATCCCCTGACAAAACAAGCATTCCTTCCTGAATCCTAGATGGAACCCCTGACATCCCTACAATAAACTCATCAAATAAAGTGGAACTTCTTCCATCCGGCAATTCTCTTGGAACCGGTGAGAAAAGCTTGCCGATTGCAGAATACTGCGGCACTCTCTTACTGTCACCACCTGAATGAATCACAAGAATTCTACGATTCTTAAAAGGATTCTCTCTCTCAGGCTCCCTGGTCTGCAATATAACGCATCACCTGAAATGTAGCGCCTCCGGATCCCACACGTTTTCCCTCCGGATCTGGAAGAACCGCATACGTTGTCTCTTCCGGAAGAAGACCTTTTTCCAGACGGTTCTCGATCTGATTCCGATAAGCCGTTGCCTGTGCTTTATTTGATGCTGTCAATATAATATAATCCCATTTGATAAAGCTTTTTTCTTTAAACTTCTTTCATAATCTTCCCAGGAATCTAGATAGGACTGACGTAGGAAGAGATTGTTCATCTTCTCGTATTTCATTTTCTTACTCCTTATCTAACCTTTTCTTTTTTTTTCTTATCTTAGTTAAACGTTCAAATAACATCCAATGCTAGGATAACACACATTTTATAAAATTGAAAGTAATTGCAACCCGAGTAGACGTTTTTCTATATCAGAACAGTAACCAGAACACGACTTTTTCATATACAAAAAAAGAGCTGTAAAAAACGAGATTATCCTCTATTTCTCACAACTCTTTTCAAAAATCAGTTTAAAATGCTCTTACTGCTGTGTAAAATCATTATTCGCTGTCGGCGCTACTGCGCTTTCCTGAGCACTGATCGACTGAACTGTCTCAGAAGGTGTATACGTTTCTGTCGGATACAAAAATGTATGCATCTGTGTACTCATGTCATTCAATGTAACCGGAACTTCATAGAACACACCATCAATCTTACCGGAATAGAATACCTTTGGAAATGCATCCATTGCTTCCACCTTGTATTCTGTGATTTTACTTAAAAGACGAAGTACTTCGCTCTCTAAATAGTTTGTATTAATTTTATCAAGCATGCTCTTGGCAATATCGATCTTTTTCGCTTTGTCAAGCTCCTGTGCTTTTGAGAAAATCTTAAAGAGAACCGTTCTCTGTCTTTCACTTCTCTTATAATCTCCTCCTTCTGTATAACGGATACGGCTAAATGCAACCGCCTGTGTTCCGTCTAATGTATAAGTACCTGCTTCTGTAATGTGTGCAGAAGATGTTCCCCTGATTCCATTAAGCTCATCAATATAACCATTGATATACTTTTGTTTCTTCTTCTGTAATATCCTGCTCGATTCCATCCATATCATCAACCAGTTCTGCTACATTCATGAAGTTAACTGTAATATATTTCTGAATATCCAGATCAAAGTTTGTATTTAATGTATCCATTGCAAGCTCCGGTCCTCCGAAAGAGTGTGCATGAGTGATCTTATCCAGACCATGACCTTCAATCTGTACATAACAATCTCTATAGACAGAAGCAATATACACTTTTTTATTTGTATTATCTACATTTACCACCATCAGGGAGTCTGATCTTGTTCCCTTACCAAGATTATTTTCCCTGGAGTCAACTCCAAAAATAGCAAATGTCTCCTGATTCACTTCCGGCTCTTCTTCTACTTCTTCCGGCTCTTCTTCCTCTTGCACTACCTGCTTTGTCTCTTTCTTTGGCTCTTCCTTTTCCTTCTTCTTTCCGCAACCGGAAAAAGAAGCAACTGCAAGTGCAACGATCATAAGAACTGCAAGTATTCTTCTCTTTTTTCACCTGAATTTTCCTCCTTCTCTCTGTCTTATCTCATATTGATACGAAAAAGTTTCTCGTTACTGTTCACACGATGTGCGACCAGCAACGCATCTCGCCATTTTAAATCGCCTTTGGCGATGAGGCGAGATGCATTCAAGCCAAAACATGCCTCCTCCGTGTCAATCAGCGGAGTGATTGACACGGGAGTGAACAGTAACAGTTTCTCTGCATATTTGCACAAAATGGCTATGTTTCTTTAACAAACACAGCCATTTTAGCACACTTTAATTTAGAAAGCTATAGAAAATCCTCAGTTCTCGCCCGAAAACGGTTCTTTCTAATATTTTTCACCGATTTTCTCACCCATCTTTATCAATGTCTCTGCACCGGTTGCACTGTTTCTCACCAGATCTTCATCCGTCTGCACTTTTCCCGGTTCTGTCAAAAGAACGACTGTAGACCCGCCAAACTCGAACATTCCTTTTTCTTCTCCCCCGGTGTACAACAGATACTTTCTTTTTATGATTCTTAATCCGTCCAACCATAAGAGCACCGACTTCCATCTGCAAAACGGTTCCCAGTTCTTCTGTCTGTACAAGACAATATTCCCTTGTATTCATCTTGTAAATCGGAGCATAGTCATTTGCCACCGGATTTACTGTATGGAATACTCCTCTGATCTTTCGCTGTGCAGATTTCACACCATCTGCCACATAACAATATCTGTGATAGTCATCTACCGTGAGACGGATTATATAAGCTGTTCCACCTTCATAGCGTTTCGCAAGCTTTTCATCCTTCAGAAGACTACGGACTGTATACTGTGTCTGTTTGATAAGAAAAAAGTCCATCCCTTTGAATCGGACAAACTGTCACTTTCCCGTCACAAGGACTAATCAGTACTTCTTTTCTTCCGTCAATCGGACGTTCCTCCGCTAAAATCTTACGCGTAAAAAAGTCATTATAAGAAGAATAATGTTTCTTTTCATAGATTGACAGATCAATCTGATTCTTTCTGACAAACGATGGAATCAGCAGCCTGGACACTCTGCTGTCCAGCACTTTTCCGCCAAGTCGGGATATCCCTGGAACCAAGCAATGGTTTCAGCATCATTCTTGTCAATGTATGTCCATAGATATATTCCAGGAATCTGTCCTGCCCTGTTGTTTTCTCCATCCTGTTTCCGTTTCTGTCTGCATAAATCATAATCTCTCCTCTTACATGAATCTTCGTCTCAATGTCCAGACTACTGCAACCGCTACTACTCCGACTAATGCAGAAAGTGTCTTATTCCCCGGCTTTTTAATTTGAAATCCGTAATAAACAGGAGTCCTACAAGAAGAACCATCGCATGCAGTACAATTCTGAAATCATAGTGCAGAAATGGGCGAAGCACAACAAGAATCGGCAATGCGATTGACATGGATGTGATTGGCAATCCCTGATAACACTTTCTGTTCTCTGTTGTCTCATCCTGCCTGCACTCTTCTGTTACATTAAACCATGCCAGACGGATCAATCCTGCCAACACATAAAACATAAGAATAAGAACACCGACAATCCCATTCATTCCCATACAATAACAGATGATCGCCGGTCCAACTCCAAAACAGACAATGTCACACAGTGAATCAATCTGGATTCCAAAACGTTTCTCTATTTCTGTTCTATCCTTCTTTGTTCTTGCAATCTTCCCATCAAACATATCACACAGACCAGACAATGCAAGACACAATACTGCAAGATCCAGATGTCCATTCAATGACAGCATCATCCCACCAATCGAAATCCACAGACTGATATATGTAAGTATAACTGTGTAATCATAAACACCTAACATTTTATTTCCCCCTTATTTTTTATTCTTATCAGAAGAACTCTCCTTTTATTTATGCTTTCTTCCTTAAATTTCTTCCTATTGTAAAATTCACGATCGTGAAAATTGCACTGATCAGTAATTCTGTATAATATCCAAGTCCTCTGCTTAAAATCATTCCCGGAATCAAAAGTGCACTTCCGAAAACTGGTTCAAAAATCATCGAAAACAGTTTTTCACTGATGCCCATACCGCCCGGCAGTGGCAGCATATCCACAGAAACCGAAATCACAGACTGCAGAAGAATGATCACGAACGCATTCGTTCCGGACAGTCCAAATGCCTTATATACAAACCAGGTTGCTGTAAACAGTGCGAACCTCTGAAATAGTGTGATTGCAAATACATTGACCAGCACCATCATATGATCTTTCAGATAAACCGCTGTTGTATGATACTGATCCATTGATGCATTCAGTTTCTCAATTCTTGTACTCTTATGTCGCATCAGATGCATTTTTTCCAGCAGTTCCATCCCTTTTTACAAGAATAGAACGTGCAAGCACCGGATGAAATACAAGGAGCAGCATAGAAGCCACACAAAACACATTTAAACCTGTTCCAAGATAAAAAATATGACGGATCTCATACATATGTGTTCTGATAAATCCCCTGCCGAAGATCATAAGTCCAAGACCGATCACAACGAGAACCATCTTATATGTAATCGTGACAATCATCAGCACAAGTGTTGATACCGGAATTGGAATTTTCTCTTTCTTCATATAATAAATCTGCGCCGGCTGTCCTCCTGTTGCAGATGGCGTGATACAGCTGAAAAAAGAATCCTACAGAGGAAAACAAGAAACATTTCCATTTCTTTAGATGAATACCAAGCGTATGCATCATATAAAATATAATAATTGACTCTCCCCAGATAAAGATAATCACACAGGCAACACCCGGAAGCAGCCAGTATAAATTCACTGTTTTCAGAATTTCTGCAATCTCACTCAAATCCTCTCCATGGAACACTCCATAGAGTGTTGCCGCAAAGACAAGAAAGAGAAAAAGTACATTAAATATCATTTTCTTTTTATTTTCCATTTTCTCCTCCTACTTTACGAACCAGATTTCTGTAAATTTTCCATCCGTTTGTCCGACAACTTACAAACCAGGTCAACTCCGCTACCGCAACTCCACCGATCACATCCACAATTACATGCTGTTTTGTTACAAGCGTAGAAACAAAGACCAACACTGCAATCATTACAGATACGATCTTATACCACACCGGTACTTTTTTTATCTCCCCTGATTCCAATACAGCAGAACCAGCTTGCCATACAATGAATTGATGGAAATAAATTCACCGGTTCATCAATCTGATATAAAAAACGCATGCCCTGAACAAAAATTCCGTTTCCGACAAGTTCTGGTCTTACATTTGTTGTCGGATAAAACATACAAAAAACAGAAAACAAATGATTCTGGCATACAAATCAGCCGTAAAAAATATATATTTTATCTCTTCCTCCCGCAATGATATAAGCAGATAATTAATCACCCAGAAAATGTAACATCCAAAATAAACAAGAATAAATGCCGGTATCATTGGGATCTTTGTATCTAATGCAAGTGACAGGTTATGTACTCACCGTTATCTGTCAATCTCGGTGCTCCCCAGTAGACAGCTGAATTCACCAGAAAAACAATTACCGGTGGGAGTAAGATTTCTATTATTCTCTTTCTGTCCAAATTCCCTGTCCTTTGTCTCACTTCTTGTTTTCTCCATTCTTTTCCCATTTTATGATGTAACCGGATTGCTCCATTGCTATGCACTTCCCGCAATCATTATTTTATCCCACTTTTTCATAATAACAATAGGCTTTGGCATTTATTAAAGAAAAAAAAGTACCATTCTTTAAGGAACAGCACTTTTTTCTTTAGAATTTCTTCAGAATTTACCGAAAATGCATTTCAGGTCTTACATCTCGTCTTCCCTGTATCCAAAATTTTTCATCATATAATCGCTGTCTCTCCAGTTCTTCTGAACCTTTACCCACAGCTTCAAATTTACTTTGCAATCCAGCAGACGCTCGATCTCAAATCTTGCAGTACTTCCGATTTTTTTCAGCATACTTCCCTGCTTTCCGATGATGATCCCTTTATGGGAATCTCTTTCGCAAATGATTGTTGCATCAATATGACACACTTTATGATTCATTTTCATCTGATCGATTGCTACTGCGATTCCATGTGGGATCTCCTCATTCAAGCTGTGCAATGCTTTCTCGCGGATAATCTCTGCCACGATCTGGCGCTCCGGCTGGTCTGTGATTGTATCTTCATCATAGAACTGCGGTCCGTATGGAAGATATTTCATAATTACATTTACAAGCTCATCCGTATTATCGCCTCTTCTTGCAGATACCGGAACGATTTCTGCAAAATCACATTCCTTGCGATATGCATCAATAAAAGTAAGAACCTCTTCCTTCTTCACCATATCAACTTTATTGATAACAAGAATAACCGGTGTCTTTACCTTCTTTAACTGCTCAATAATATGCTTCTCACCTGCACCGATAAATGTAGATGGCTCTACAAGCCAAAGTACAACATCCACTTCATTCAAAGAACGTTCTGCAATATTCACCATATACTCACCAAGTTTATTCTTTGCTTTGTGAATTCCCGGTGTATCTACGAACACAATCTGACCTTCCTCTGTTGTCAGAACAGTCTGGATACGGTTTCTTGTTGTCTGTGGTTTATTTGATGTGATTGCAATCTTCTGTCCGATCAGACGATTCATCAAAGTAGATTTTCCAACATTTGGTCTTCCAATCAGTGTGACAAATCCTGATTTAAAATTATCCTGCATACTTTTTCCTTTTTTTTTTCCATCTTAAAGTGTCTTTATTTCAAGGAACATCTCTTTCTGCTCCTCAATCTTCTCTTCACTTCCAATCACGCAAAGTTCATGTGCATCAAGTAATGCTTGAAGTACATCGGCAAGTGCACGGATGTCTGACTGCTGTGCATCAAGGATCTGATCTCTCTCTTCCCTGATCATCTCAGCTGATACATGATTCATATAAAGATTCATTGATCTGCTTCCCTTTGCTGCCGGATTCATCGGACGGTCGATATTACTGATCGTTCCGATAATAAACTTGTTCATGTCTCTGTCATCTACATTGAAGTTCTTCAGATATTCCACAACTCCTTCGTAGATTTCCATTGTCTTCTCCAGATTCGGGTCACGGTAAGATACCAGATATCCCTCTCCAATACGATTGAAGCTGCTCATGCATCCGTAAGCTCCGCCCTTCACACGGACATTCTGCCACAGATAATCATAGCTCAAGATGACTTTTCAGAATCTGAAGTGCTCCTGTATACTCAACACCACGGTCGATAAAGTTACCTGTTCTTGCAACATACTGAACTTTTGAAGATGTCTTGAATCCCTCGTTGCGTTTCACACAATGAATTTCACACGGTGTTGCTGCTTCTTTCTCTTCTGTATGAAGTGTGTCTGCAATCTTTGCAAATGCTTCTTCCATCGGTGCAAGACCATCCGCTGATGAAGTATAACTGATGATCAGATTATCCTTGCGGAAAATCTGCTGTGCAATCTGTCTTAAGTTTTCAATCAGTTCTGCTTTCTTCTCCTCAAAGTTTTCCTCCAGTTCCTTTACAACCTCATAGTAACCGATTCCATCGGTATCATCTTTGAACTTCGCCATCGGTGAAGTATAAGACAGAGAGCGAAGGGCTGCTGTCGTATGTCCGGATCACAGGAGGGACATCTGCAGTCTGGATTTTAACATTGCTAAGATTTCTTTCAGACGTTTCTCGTCTCCAAGGTCAGATTCCATTAAGATTTCACGCATCATGGAGAACAAAACATCCATCTTCGGATACAGCGCTTTCCCTTTGATTTCAAATGTCGCACAGAATTCTTTCTCCTTTTTACCTTTGTTACATCTGTATAAAGCTCCAGAGAAGTTCCGATTCCTCCTGTGTGTACATTGATCTCATTAAACAGTTCACTGTATTCATAATTCTTTGTATTAATAATTCCAAGTACACTCTGCAGAATGCTGATATATGGAAGTTTCTCTTCCGGAATACCGGACAGGTCAAACAAAAGCGCTGTGTATCCAATTCCATTCGTCTCAACTTCATGGTGTACCAGCTTCACTCCGCTTGTCTCAAGCTCTTTATTATAAATCGGTGCGATCTCTCTGGAAATATCTTCGCGTCCGAGTACAGGAATCTTCGCCAAATCTTCCGGTGCCGACTCTTCTTCCTGATATTCTTCCAACTCTTTCGTTGCTTTCACAAGTGCATCGATTTCTTCTTTTGACAAACTGTCTTTGTATGCCTGAAGCTTATCTGCAAGTTCCTTATCCATTCTTGCAGTACGTCCACGCTCCGGCTTAATGATCACGATAGAACCATGTGTATTATCCAGGAGATATTTCTGGATCAGTTCTTCAAAGTATCCTGTCTCCACCTGTTCTTTCAAGAATTCGAATGTCGGAATTGCCTGCATGTGGATAAATGGTTTCGTCTCATCATACAGCCAGCTGTCAAACAACTGCAGTCCATACATCAGTCCACGCGGATAATTTCCGAAATCAGCCTCGCGGAAACGGAATTCATGATAGTTGATTCCTGCGCGAAGTGCTTTCTTATTGATTCCATTTTTCACAATATCTTTCAATGTATCTTCAATTACACGAACGAAATTCTTCCTTCTGCTCTACATTCGCATTCTTAGAAATCACAGAGAAGATCGGCTGATAAACTCCGTTGTCATAAGATCCTGAGATATCCTTGCCGACACCTGCATCCAGAAGTGCCTGCTTCAGCGGTGCACCCGGTGCGGACAGAAGTGCATAATCCAAAATCTCAAATGCAAGATACAGCTTCTCATCCAGTGTCGTACCGATCACTATATTATAAGAAAGATAGGTGTTATCCTCCTCACTCTCTTCACTTGCGATGGAATACTCCTGAACGACTTCTTTCATCTCTGTAAATGGCTTCTGCAGATGAATCTCTGAATCCACCGGTTCATTCTCAAAGTCTGATAAATACTTCTCATCAAGCCATTTTAATTTCTCTTCCATATCCATATCACCATACAGGTAAATATAGCTGTTGGAAGGATGATAATACTTTCTATGGAAATCTAAACAATTGCTCATAGGTAAGTTCTGGAATCACCTCCGGATCTCCACAAGACTCTACAGAATACGTATTATCCGGGAACAGAGAATTCAGAACCACGCGGTCAAGCACACCTTCCGGAGAAGAGAATGCTCCTTTCATCTCATTATAAACAACACCACTGATCGTCAGTTCTCCATCCGGATCATCCAGCTTATAGCTCCATCCTTCCTGGCGGAATGTCTTGTCATGCTGATAAATATTTGGATAGAGCACTGCGTCCATGTAAACGTGCATCAGATTCTGAAAATCCTTATCGTTGCAGCTTGCCACCGGGTAGACTGTCTTATCCGGGTAGGTCATCGCATTGAGAAATGTATTCAGCGACCCTTTCACCAGCTCTACAAAGGGATCCTTCACCGGAAATTCTTTCGATCCGCACAGAACAGAATGTTCCATAATATGTGGAACTCCAGTGCTGTCTGCCGGTGGTGTACGGAATCCAATTGTAAACACCTTGTTCTCGTCATCATTTTCCATAAGGAGTACTCTCGCTCCGCTTTTCTTGTGCTTCAGAAGTGTCCCCTTTGACTTCAGATCAGATAAATCTTCTGTCTGGAGCACTTCATATGCATTCAAATCATATATACTCATTCTTTTTCTCCTTGGTTTTTGTTCTTATAAATATCAAATTTTTCAAAGATTGACTATTCTTTAGTATATCCGATTTCACTGGTAAATACAAGGAAAGCCAGTGGAAAGAAAACTTTTTAAAATCTTTTTGTTACTATAACAAAAGGATGAATCCCCTAAAGTCTTCATCCCTTTATTTTCAACTTATATCCTTTTTCGCATGTTTCAACACTTTTTATTTTATGTACTCTTTTTTACAAAATCAACAACTTCTAAATTTTTTTCTTTTATATTGTTATCTTTTTCCATTTCTTCTATTGTCATCCAATAATAATGCTTTCCATTTACTTCGAAATTATCTTTTTAAATTTATCTGGAATGTAATTAAAATACATTTCATATAATCTATGATTATATACTCTCATCTCCTGATGACTAACAGAATATTTCTCCTGAACCCGTGATGTAATATAATTACATACTATATCATCACTATTCAGATTCAAATCTGCAGCAACCTGCTCCTTTAATGCAGCCTCATTATTTCTGTTCTGTGTCTTATAATTCAAAAAATAATTTACAGTCCCATCTTTCATCATAATAAACAAGATAACGCAACTTTTTTCTTCACAGGAATTATCTTTTACAGCTACCAATGAATGATTATGTTGAATCATATTTAACTGTTCAATATCTTGAAACAATACTTCATGATCATACTTGTTCTTTAGCATCTCTGAAACATCTTTCACAATTTTCAAGCAATAAACAATTCCAATAATACAGAAAATAGTCTTTAAAACAATTCCAAACCCACGGATTCCTAAAAATCATTATAACTAGCTGTAAATACTGAAAGTAAAAAAGAAACACCGGCAATAATTGTATCAATAGTTACTTTATTTCCTATGAGATCTCTTTTCTTCTCTAATAGCAATGCTAAATCTTTTTTCATCTATCAATAATCTCATGCTTTACCGTCTTCCTCCTTCACTTTCATTTTCTAATATCAATCAGTTTAACACATCACCATCCGCCACACAAGCTATTCTTTCCTTTATAAATGTTCCATCTGATAAAAAATACCCTTTTTTCTCCATCAGCTCTTCATAAGATCCAGACTCCAATACATTTCCATTTCCAATCACTGCAATCCTGTCCGCGTTTCTGATTGTAGACAGCCTGTGCGCTACAATTAAAGTTGTCCTTCCTTTGACAAGTTTCTGTATCGAATCTGGATTTTCTTTTCAGAAATACTATCAAGTGCAGAAGTTGCTTCATCAAGAATCAGTATTTTAGGATCACGCAGGAATGCCCGGGCGATTGAAATCCTCTGACGTTGTCCACCGGATAGATTTTCTCCATGTTCCGTGATCATCGTATCAAGTCCATCCGGAAATTTTTTCACCACATCTTCAAGGTTTGCTGCTCTTATCACTTCCCACAACCGATCTTCTGATATTTTGTCCGATCCATATGTAATATTTTCCCTCAATGTCCCTGTAAATAAAATCGATTGCTGCGGTACAACTGCAATCTGTTTTCGATAACTGTGAAGATCTAACTTCTTCAAATCTTTCTTATCAATCAGAACTTTTTCCTTTTTCAGGCTGTAAAAATCCAATCACCAGATTTAAGATTGTTGTCTTTCCAGATCCTGAACCACCTGCAAATGCTACTGTCTCTCCTGGATGGATTTCGAAGTTCAAATGGCTGAGAATCTCCTTTTGCTCTCCTTCGTACGCATAACTCACATCCTGGAATGTAACTTCTCCCTGAAGATCTGACAACTTCTCCTTTTTCCAGTTATCCTCGACATCATTTTCGCAAAGAACATCACCAATCGATTCTACGGACTCCAGACCTTTTGCAATAATCGGCAGAAGTGTCACGACACTTGCAATTTGAGCTACAATACTTGAAAAATAGGTCTGATACAGAGTAATATCTCCAACTCCGATTTTTCCTTTCCAAGCAATATACGCCGTAAATGCGAGACATAACACTGGAAAATCTGAAATGCGACCCAGCTGATGGAAGAAAATAAGTCTGGATCATATCCAGTTCAAGTCCTTTTTCAGCCACTTTACGAAGCTGCTCACTCATTTTTTTTGCTTCCTGATTCTCCAACGCATGTGCTTTTGTCACGGGAATCATTTCAACCATTTCCATTACTTTCGCTGAAGTTTCTTCCATTTCCTTTCGGAAAGCTCTGTTGTGATTCTTTATCTTTCCCTTAAATCCTACAATGATCAATACAGAAACAGGTATTGTACACAGAAAAAAACAGGAACACGATCCGGCTCTTAAAAATAACAACTCCAAAAGAAACTGCAATGTTCAGAATAATCGTCAATAGCGAAATGAAAATCTGAGAAGCCAGATTCTGAATTTGTTCCACATCTCGCATAATCTTTGACTGCAGCCTTCCTGACTGCATTTCTTTTATGATATGTAATGGATAACTGCTGTAGTTTACAAACCAGTGCTTCCCGCAATTCCCTTTCAACTGTGCGGACGGTTTTCGCATACAGCCGGTATGTATATAATTGGTCGGAATATTCTGAACAAAAAATACAATCATAATAACCGTATTTAACAATAAAATCCTCGTAATATTTCCATTATGGTCCGTCACTGCATTAATAATATTAGCAGTAACTACTGGAAGAACCCATGTTGGAGAGTGCTTAAGAATAAAAAATAAAATGGATCCTGTCAGTTCAAGATAATGACCTTTGAATAAGGAGATCAGTGTCAATAAATTACTTTCTCTATTCTGTCTGAACAGATGCATCATCTCCGCTTCTTCTCTCCAAAGATCCTGCTCTGATTTCTGAGATAATCTATTTTTCTGTCTCATTTTCATAGAATCTCTTAATTACCTCCTGCACCGGTTTATTGCATATTTCATAACTGTTATCCTTCCACGCCTCAGACTCGGAAGGCAGCTTTGGTGCCCATTCCCATAAAACAAAACCGCGAAGCCATGATCTATTCTTACATGCTACGAACATTGCCTGATACCATTCGCACTGTTCTTCCAGGTAAAGTTCCCCTGTAATTCCCAGTTATTCGGAACCATCCGGAACCTTTTCTTGACATGCATCCTGCTTCGGCAAAGAAAAATGGTTTCTGGTATTTTAAAACAGTTTTTTCAATCCGATCCAGTTCTTGTTCCCATTTGTCAACCGGATAATAGCCACTGGAAGAGATCACATCAACACAATCCCACCAGCACACATTCTCTTCCTGATATTTGTCCGTATTATAAGACACCAGTCCATGGTATTCCTCACGGATTGATGCGATCACATCTCTCCACTGCTTTCTCTATGTTCTGTCATCACCATCTCACATCCGGCAATAAAAAGCTCACACTGTTCTGCTTCTGCTATCCTTGCATAATGTGTCTGAAACTCTGTATAAGACGCAAACCAGTTCTCCCATTTTGGTTCGCATGGAACAGCATGCTCAAAAAGCTGATATAAGCACGCCATGTTCCATCCTTACAATTCACCGTCGGCTTAAGTCCTACCCGAATTCCTTTTTCTTTTGCGTAACGGATCATCTGGATCAGTTCTTCATCCGAAAATGTGTCTTCCGAGGTATAACATATCTCTTCTGAATGCGCAGTTTTCTGAATCCCAGCAGGTGCTAAAATAACAAAATCTACTGCTGTCTGTTCAATCATATAATCAAAACTTTTTCTTGTTGTCTCTGTCGAAAGAGAACCCCTTTTGTGAAATGGTGCAAAAGTAATTCCTTTCATAAACTTCATTGTATCCATTGTATTTTCTCCTGTTCTCTTTCCATTATTTTTCATCTTTTCTCTGCTCATCCAGCGCGCCCATGCTGCCAGTCCGGCACCATGCTTCACTTCTCCTGTTGCCACAAGCTCTTGAAATTCTTTTTTATCGAAACCTCATGAATCTTCAATACTTCTGCCGGATCCAGTGATTCTTCACCAAGTTTTCCACATTGAATAGCAAAAAGATGAATCTTTTCATCCGTAGAACCAAACGATGGGTAAAAAATATCCCAGAGAAATCACTTCCTCTGCTTCATATCCTGTCTCTTCTTTTAATTCCCGTACTGCCGCCTGCTTTGGCGTCTCGCCCGGGTCGATCAGCCCACCCGGAAGTTCCGTCTGCCGAGGATCGGATCGGATAGCGGTATTCTCTCAATGTAATAATATTTTCTCCATGAAACGGAAGAATACTTACTCCTTCAATCATTTCAAGATAATCATATGGTCTTATATTTCCATTGACACGCACTTCATCCTGTACGACATTAAAACGTCCTAAGTTTATCTTTTCTGACTTTATCGTCTCAAACGGACTTTTATTTAATTTTTTTTTTTTCCATAATTTTCCTTCTTTCTTTAGTCAAGTGGATATTCGCAATCTGTATTCGATCAAATTCACTCTGTATACCAAAAAGGCAGCTGTATGAAATGAATCTCACTTCGTACAGTTGCCTGCTTTCCTTATAGTTCCGTTCCGTTTGTCTCAATCACATGTTTATACCAAAATGCCGAATCTTTCATGATTCTCTGCTGATTTCTGTAATCCACATACACAAGTCCAAAGCGGTCTGAGTAACCTTTTGCCCATTCAAAATTATCCATTAAAGACCACTGGAAATACCCTCTGATATCTACTTCTTCTGCTGCTTTTCCCAGCTCTCGTAAATATCTTGCAAGAAAATCAATTCGATTCGGATCATGCACTTTTCCATCCAGTGAAATCACGTCATGGCAAGATAAACCATTTTCTGTGATATAAATTGGTTTTTGATATCTTTCATATAAAAATTTTGGTCCCCAATACAAACATTCCGGTGTTACCGGCCATTGGATCGCAGTCTTAGGAAATCCTTCATATCGGCAGACATCTTGTGGTTTTCCATCTTCTCCCATTCGGATACATCTTCCGTTATAAATATTCTGTCCATAGACATCGATTGGTTCTGAAATCAGACGCATATCTTCTTCTGTAATTTTCGGAAGATATTTTTCATAACGCACCAGTCCCTCTTCTGGATAATGTCCTAATAAGACCGGATCCGACCACCAGGATACATTCCATGTCCAATTACTATCATCCTCCTGAAGTGAAAAATATGCTTTCCTTGCGGCCTCAATATCTTCCGGATGATCCGTTTCCGGATAACAGACAGATGATGTCGGTGCATATCCGATCATCAGTTTCTGTTTTCCATAAGCACGAAGCATCTGTACAGCTCTTCCATGTGCTTTCATGGCATTATGCGCCATTTCAAAAGTATCTCTCATCGGTGCTTTCACTCCCGGTGCATGTTCGCCGGTCAGAAATCCAAGTCCGACAAAGCATTGCGGTTCGTTCAAAGTGAAGAAATGAGTTACCCTGTCACTAAATCTTTCTGCAACAAGCTTCGCATATTCTCCAAACCATTCCACAATCTGCGGATTCATCCATCCGCCTCTTTTATAAATTTCATACGGAAGTTCCCAGTGATATAAAGTAATATATGGTTCGATCTTATTTTCCACAAGTTCGTCGATCAGATGGTTATAGAATTCAATTCCTTTCTCATTCACTCTTCCAAATCCCTCTGGTAAAACTCGTGACCAATCGATGGAAAAGCGATAAGCTTTCAATCCCATCTCTTTCATTAGCTGAACATCTTCCTTATATCTGTGATAATGATCACACGCTACCTCACCAGTATGACCGGAATATATTTTCCCAGGTTCTCTTGTATACACATCCCAGATATGTTCGCCTTTACCATCTTCTTTTACAGCACCTTCGATCTGATATGCACTCGTTGCTGCACCCCATACAAAATCCTTTGGGAACTCAACACTCTTTCTATTTTCTTTCCCCATAGTTGGTCTCCTGTTGTTTAGCCTGTCTTATTATTTCCATTCCTCAATTCCCATATTCTCTATGTAATCAGCAAGTTCTCTCGCCATCTCATAGGTTTCCGGAATTCTAAGATGTCCCGGAGTTGCTGCTCCGTTTCTCTTAAAGATGCAATGGGAAATTTTATCATCTCCCATAGAAACAACTACATCATCAATTGCTTTATCCGGGGAACAGTCATGCTCAAGCAATGTCGTACAGCAGACGATCGATGCTTTCGGATATACCTGACGCAGGTTTTTCAATAGCTTTGAGTAGTGTTCTCTCCAAAGAATTGCTTTCTCACACATGTAATCTTCTGACATGTAATCAACCGGATGATTATCATTCTGGCCAATTGCCACGACAACAACCTGCGGTGTATACTGATTAAAATCCCATTCCGTCAGTGTCCCGAATGTTTTATTGAATCTGATCTTATTCCAGGCGCTTTCCATTCCAACCTGCTCCGGTTCATGGAACCATCCCTGTCCATCCATCAATGCAATTCCACCCTGTGCGATATCATGGATCTGTGCATTCAGCATACGTGCTGTCATCCATGCATAAGAATACCAACTGTTAGAATATCCTCCCTGATGTTCTGGATCAGATTTTCCTGTATAGTCGACTGCTTCTGTCACTTCTCCTGCTGATACAGAATCTCCGTAAACTTCGATTTTTCTTTTCGGTGCATCCGGAAGTTCCAGTAGTTTTGCCCCATCTTCAATTTCAAATCCAAGGATATGCATCTCGTGACAAGAATCCTGACGTTTGAAGAAAAGGACATGATGTTCTCCGTTTTCATTTTCCGGAACAAGAATCTCTATTTCATTTTTTTCTTCTTATTATCTAAATAATAGCAAGACTGTACTCCATCCAAAATACATCCAAGATAATTCTGCCAGTATTCATTTTTATTCTGTATAAAAATTTTCAACGTTCTTCCTGTAAATTTAAATTCTGCTGATGTACACGGATAAACCCAAATCGGTTCTTTTGGATTTGTCCAGTCAATCCTTCCACTATAACGTATTTTTTTTATTATCAGGATCAATTCTCATCTTATTCTCCTCCACATTTTACAGTAAACTTGCTGCACCGATCATTCCGGCTTCATTTCCAAGTGCTGCTTTCTCAATCTCTGGAAGTTCCCCTTCTCACCGCCAAAACATCCGACTTTCATCATCTCACGAAGTGGCTCAAGAAGTGTCTCTCCCTGTGCTGACACGCCTCCGCCAAGGATCACAAGCTGTGGGCGGAAAATATTTACAATATTGATGATTCCTGTTCCGAGCTTTCCGATATATGACTGAACAACCTGTAAAGTTCCTCATTTCCTTCCTTAGCTTCCTTGAAAATTTCTTCTGGAGTAAGGTCTTTGCCCGTCGCACGCTTTGCGTCTCTTTTTCAGAGCTGTAGCAGATGCGTATGCCTCCAGGCATCCTTTTCTTCCACAAGTGCAAGGCTCACCTTTTTCTACAATTACCATGTGTCCCAGTTCGCTTCCGCCAAGTCCTTTTCCTTCATAAATCTTGCCGTCAATAATGATTCCACCGCCAACTCCGGTTCCAAGTGTAAGCATGATCACATCCTGACACTCTTTTCCGGCTCCTGCAACGGCTTCACCAAGTGTTGCGCAATCTGCATCATTTGCAATTTTAATCGGAATCGGAAGATAATTTCCCATTTCTTTTGCAAGCTCTACATTTTCCCATTTAATATTATTTGAATAGCGGACTACTCCATTTTTTCTATCTACAGTCCCGGGGAACGCCAATTCCTGCTCCTACACACTGATCCATTGCAATGCCCTGTGCTTCCAGAAGATCCAATGTTTTCTGTGCAATCTCATGGATCACTTCTTCTGCCGGACGCTGTGCATCGGTATCCATTGTCTCAGATACAATCAGCTTCTGGTGAATATCTACCAGTCCAATCTTTGTCTGCGTACCTCCGATATCGATTCCGATTCTGACCGGAGCTGCTTTTTCGCGGATTGTCGTAACAAGTGCATCACACTGTCCTTCTACCGTATAACTGCCACTTCCGGCTGTCAGGAAGAAACTGTCTCCCTTTTTGAAAGAAAGTGTCTCTCCGTCATTCTTGATTGTTCCTTCTCCATCAAGGAACAGAATGCTTGCAAAGGAAGCGTCTGACACAGTACCTTCCATTTTCTTCATGAAAGTTCCATCCAGATTCAGTTTATCTACTGTAAAGTAATCACAATCTGCCACATGAGGGTAACTGCTCTTGTCCTTTACGATTGGTACACGATTCGTAACCGCAAGTGCTTTCTCGATATGCAGATCTCGCTTCTTACCATCTTTCCCTACACGTCCATAATCATAAACACGATAAGTTACATTCGAATTCTGCTGGATCTCTGCGATCAGAATTCCTTTTCCGATTGCATGGATCGTTCCTGATTCAATAAAGAGTACATCACCTTTCTGAACCGGTACTGCATTCAGGACATCAAGAAGTGTGTCCTCCTCAATTCTTTTTGCAAACTCTTCTTTACTGATCTCTTCTTTAAATCCGTAATACAGAAATGCACCGGCTCTGCATCCATGATATACCACATCTCGGTCTTTCCGTATTGTCCTTCATTCTTCAAGGCATAACGGTTGTTCGGATGCACCTGAATTGACAGGTTCTGCTTTGCATCAATGAATTTTGTCAAAATCGGGAAATCACGGAATCTTCTGCAATGCGTACCAAGAACCTCTTTTCCTTCTGCTTCAATGAATTCCTCCAGTGTCTTTCCGGCATATTTTCCATTTGTAATATAAGACGGTCCGTCCGGGTGGCAGGAAAGTTCCCATGCCTCCGCAAGGATGTCTCCGTCGTACTCTACTCCATATTCCTCAGCCAGTCTGTGACCACCCCACAGATAGTCCTTACAACTTGGTTTTAATTTTAAAATACTCATTACTTTCTCTCCTTCAAAGATCCTATGCAATAATTAATGACATCAGATAAAATGGAGTTGTATCCGTTACATCTTCCGGAAGAATTGTTATATCTACCGTATGAATTTTCTTTTCTCCATGGTGCAATACATTCTCAAGATACAGACAATCTCCCCAGTCCTCATCAAAATTTCCATCTAAAAGAATCGCATGTTCTTTATCTCCATCCAAAACAAGCTCTGCTCTCGCTGCCGGAAGCTGGATAGTTTTTCTATACTGCACTGCAATGCAGGAAGCAGTCACTTCAAAATGAATGGAATCCCCTGCTTTTTTTTCCGATCCATCCATTTTTAAAATGATCCAGGTGTCCTGTTTTCTCTTCTGTATCCGCATGGAATCCGCAAAGCTTTGGTGAAATCTCACGAATTGTCAGACGTTTCGCATTTTCATATGCATTCTCTGTCATTTCCTTTGGAAAAATAGGTTCTTCTTCCTCAACTTCTAATTCTGCTTTCACTCTTTCAAAGGAATTTTTCAATTTCTTCTGCAACAAGTTTATGTCCTTTATCATTAGGATGAAGTCCATCCTGTGTAAGTTCTTCCCTCGTATATTCCCCTGCCTTCATTCGCTGATAAATTGTATCTTTTACGCTCACATGTGGCACCTGATACCAGTTCCCAATTTCATTATGATATTCCTGCGCATTCAGACCAGTATCATAAAAAACATTATTCAAAAGAACTACTGCCGGTTTTGAATCCCAACTTAACAGCTTTCTTACAACACCTTCATACGTTTCCGGAAAAATGTGTCAGCCTCATCATTTACACTAAAATCAACAACCACAAAATCTGGTTGATACATTAATACATCTGTCACTGCTCTGGAAACTCCGTAATGAGAAGTTGTCCCACCGATTCCTCCGTTTACATAATAAAAGTTTGCTTTTTTGGGAATGTCTTTTTCCACCACGTAAATACACGATAAGCATACGTATTCTCCATTGTTGTCGCAAGACTTCCCTGCGTGATCGATCCTCCCAAAAAACCAATTGTAAGTTCTTCTCCTGCCTCTGCTCTTTTCATACAGTTTTTTAGTCTTTTCAAATTCACATCTTTCATTCGTCTTCTCCCTCCAACTGTTTTCTATTCATAAACTGGTCAAATATCTTATTGAAGAAAATACAGTTTATTCTCGCTGTCATTGCAAATCCAAAGAAAAAATAAACCGGCATTGCCATGCGGGTTGCAAATACCCCTGAGGCAAGACACAAAACCGGAATCGCATTAAGCAAAACAATACAGATTGTATATGGTAAATGTTTCACTGCAAGAACAAGTGCATTGATCAGTGTATTCTTTATACTGTTCTCAAATCTTGCCTGCAAAGGAAATGCATAACTAAATACGCTGCTGACAACAATCACGACCACCCAGATCGCAATCGAAAACCATTTCCACATATGTTTCATATACACCAGATCAAACTGTAAAAGCACCGCTGCCAGAAGAAACACGATCCAAAGAATCGTACTCTTTTTCCACTCTTCCTTACATGCCTTAAAATATTCTTTGAATACATAATTATTCTCTCCCCGCATTCTCCGAAGAACGATCCGATATAAAGCAGTCAGTGACATCCCGACCGTTATAACCGGGATTGATGTCAGAACAAATAAAAGATTTAACAAAATCCAATCTCCGACATTTCCCATAAATTCAAAAAAAGGATTATCTGTTGTTAATTTTTTCATCTGCATCTCCTCCAATCATATATTCTAAATACAATTTTGCAGCTTTTTCATGCTTTCCATTTGATGGAAATACAAGTAATAGTTTTTTTCTCCTGTTCCTGTTACTTTTTCTGTCATTCGATCTGTTCCAAGAGCAATTCCTGTTATCTTTCCATTATCCTGATACTTTTCATATGTTCCTGTATCTATCCCCCACGCATCTAAGTCACGAAACTCTCCGCCAACTTCTTTGCAATATTCATAGAAACTTTCCGTCATGATAACTGCATCTAATTCATTATTTCTCCATTGAAGGAAAAACTTTTCATTTGAACTCTCATTCACATCTGCCAGCTTTAAATCTCCATACGAGAAATTGTAGTTTGAATTAATTTCAATCCTCTTTGGATCCATTTTACTGAATTTTGCAAATCCCTCTGTCATCTGATTGTCCCGCTGTGTATCTATCTGCTGGTTTACCATCACACATGTAAATTCCGGTTTCTTATAAGTCGCATAATGCACGATAAAAATAACAATCAGAGCAAGTACTGAAAAAATGATCAGCATATGATACCAGTAATAAGTCAGAATGTAACTGACTTTGTCCTGACGACTCATCCCTTCTGTCTTTTCTCTGATATCATTTAAAATATCTTTCATCTTTCAGTCCCTCCTCTCAATGCTATTTTTTAAGCCGGGGCAAAAGCCCCCTGCTCCTATATTTTGTAAGTATGGCATTTAAAATTTTTACGCTTGTAATAACTCTAAATTCTTTTTGATCAGTTCACTCTGCTTTACACAATCCGGTGATCTATGAGGATCTTCCGGTGTGTTAAACAAATAGTCTTCCAGTTTATCAATTGTTGTGGTAGCCACATGCATTCTTGTATCAGAAGAAGCATAATAGATATATACATCTCCATTTTCTCTTGCAATTGCACCATTTGTAAATACAACGTTTGAAACATCTCCTACACGTTCTTCTCCAAATGGCACAAGAAATACTCCGGATGGCTCTGCAATAACTTTTGAAGGATCTTCAAGTGCTGTTCCGAATACATACAATACATAACGAAGTCCTGCTGCTGTATTTCTTACACCATGAGCAACGTTGATCCAGCACTTTTTGCCTTTGATCGGTACTGCTCCGGCACCATTCTTAGCTTCCGTCAGAGTATGGTAAATTCTTTTACTGATAATCTTCTCTTCATTGATCACTGCATGTTCAATATCATCACACAGACCAAATCCGATTCCACCGCCGCTTCCTGTCTCAATGAATCCATCCATCGGACGTGTGTAGAAAGCATATTTTCCATCAACAAATTCCGGATGAAGAACTACATTTCTCTGCTGTGGAGACTGTAATGTCTTAAGGTTATCCAGTCTCTCCCATGTTTTTAAATCTTTTGTTCTTACAATTCCTGCCTCTGCAACTGCTGCTGACAAGTCTGAATCTTCCTGGTCCTTGCTTTCAGAACAGAATACTCCGTAAATCCAGCCGTCCTCATGCTGTGTCAGACGCATATCATAAACATTTGTTTCCTCCGGACATGTATCCGGAAGTACAACCGGATAATCCCAGAAATGAAATCCATCAATTCCGTTATCACTTTCTGCTACTGCAAAGAATGATTTACGGTCATTGCCTTCCACTCTGGCTACAAGATAGTATTTTCCGTTCAAATAAATTGCTCCGGAATTCATCACTGCATTAATTCCAAGACGTTCCATAAAATATAGATTCGTCTCTTCATTCAAATCATATCTCCAATGCACCGGTGCAAACTCTCTTGTCAATACCGGATATTTGTAACGATCATAGATTCCATTATAGAAATCTGTCTTTTGGTTTTTTCTGGCAACGAGGCGATCAACTTTTGCCTGTTCCACATAAAACTGTTTATGAAGCATCCTTCATCCTCCTTAACACTTCAAAGCACATTCTTCCATTATGATATGGACACTTCCATGGTTCAACAATCGGCTTCTCATCCGGTGTATGATCTTCTTTCACAGACCAGAACCACTCGGAACCATTTCTTTTATCGATAAAATATTTCTTGATATAGTTCCAGATATCTACTGAGGCATCAAGAAATTTCTTATCTCCCTGCTTCTGATACCCGTTCAGAAATCCGACTACTGCTTCTGCCTGAACCCACCATACACGAGTTGTGTCAACAACACCGTTCTCTGATTCATTTACAAGCGAATGATCGATATATGCTCTGTTGTAAATATTTTCTGTAATTATCTTTGTAATCGGAGAAAGCATATTTGTATATGCTTCATCGTCCAAGACCTCAAGTCCTCTATCTACCAGCCATGCTGTTTCAATGTCATGACCATAAGAATAAAGATCGATCAAAGTATTCCATGTTCTGTCAAAAAAAGACTTCCTGCCGGCCAATTTCTTTATTGAACACCTTATCCTTGATAATATCCATCATAAAACGGATCTGCTTGGCAACTTTTTCCTCTTTTGTCACACGATATAATTCGGTGTATGCTTCAAACACATGAAGAAGTGTATTCATTGTCTTTTCTGCAATCACACCATTTTCTGATAATTTGTCATTCTCTTCCGGCTCAAAGCTTCTTGTGAATGCTTCAAGATATCCATATTCATCTTTACATTTTGACTCAACCGGGTCATATAGCTTCAGGCAATTTCCAATGCTTCCGGGTTTTTGAAGCATCATAATAAGATGCTAAAGCATAAATTGAAAATGCCTGATTATAAGTATGTTTTTGTTGTATCTTCCGGTTTACCATCATAAGTCAGCGACCAGAAGACACCTCCAAACTCATCATCTACACAATGTTCTTTTAAGAACTGATATGCATATGCCGCACTTTCTAATAAAGAAGGATCTCCTAATACCATATATGCATTAGAGAAAAACCAGAGGATCCGGCTGTTCAGGATGCATCCTTTCACGGCCTTTTTATCCAGCTTTAAGTCATAGCTTAAATATCCGTAGAATCCTCCGTTTTCTTCATCTTTCAGTCCCTGCCAGAATGGAATCAAGTCATTTACAAGATGTTCTTTTATTTCTGTAGCAAACATTTTCTTTCCTCCGGGCATTTCCCGAATTATCGTTTTCCAATTTCTGTATCCATTGTTGTTACTACACTGTGGTCTTTAATATAATCTACAACTTCATCTACTGTTGTAAATGCAAGCCCTACATAACTGTCAGCAGCTCCATAATATACAGCAATTCTTCCTGTTTCTGCATCATGGATCGTTGCACATGGGAAAGTAACATTCGGTACAAACGTTCCTCATACCACTCTTCCGGAGTGAGAAGGAATGTTTCACAGCGATACTTCACTTTAGATGGCTCGTCAATATCAAGGATTGCTCCACCAATACTGTATACCAGACCATTACATGTTCCTGATACACCGTGATAGAACAGCAGCCATCCTTCACTTGTCTCGATAGGAGCTGCACCTCCGCCGATCTTAACACTCTCCCACCATGCTGAGCCTCTTCCCATTACATGGCGGTGTTTTCCCCAGTATTCCAAATCCTTACTCTCTGAAATAAAGATATCACCAAATGGTGTATGTCCACTGTCACTTGGACGGGACAGAAGTTTGAATTTACCATCGATCTTTCTTGGGAAAAGAACTGCATTTCTGTTAAAAGGAAGGAACGGATTCTCGATTCTGGTAAACGTCTTGAAATCCGTGGTCTTCGCAATACCGATGGCTGCGCCGTAGAAATCCTGACACCAGATGATATAGTAGGTATCTTCTACCTTTACCAGTCTGGGATCATATGCATAAATCGGCATAAAGTCATTTCCATCTTCATCTTTGAAAGGAATCTTGTTTTCTTCAAAATTCCAGTGAATTGCATCCTCACTCTTTCCAAGATAAATATAAGGAACTCCGTTTGTCTGTTCTCCACGGAACACTCCAATAAATCCATCTTCATATGGCATAACAGCACTGTTGAAGATTCTTGCAACTCCCGGTGCTGGATTTCTTCCGATAATCGGATTTTCATTATATCTCCAAAGTGGAAGTCCTGTCTGATTGTCTGCCGGTCTCTCCTGCCATGGCATGTTTGGTACATTTGGTCCGATAATTTTCACGTTACTCATATCTATTCCTCCGTCTTACTCATCTCTTTTAATCATTAACCTTTTACAGCTCCCTGTGTCAGTCCACTGTAAATCTGTTTCTGGCAGACAACAAATACGATCAATGCCGGAAGCATTGTAATAATTACACCTGCACAGATATAGTTGTACTGGTTTCCAAGCGGTCCAGTGAATTTAAACAATGATGTTGCCACTGTTACAAGCCAATTCTGATCCTGCAGATAAAGGTTTGCAGTATAGTATTCATTGTAAACGCCCACACCTTTCAGGATCATAACCGTTACGATTGCCGGTTTCAAAAGTGGGAAAAGAATTCTAAAGAATACTCCAAAATAAGTACATCCATCCATAATTGCTGATTCATCCAGAGAAGTTGAAATATTTTCAAAAAACTGAATAAAAATATAGATAGAAATAATATCTGTTCCACACATCATAATGATGTAACCCGGAAGGAAGTTGATCCATCCCAAAGTATACATGATCTGATATACCGATACCTGCATTGCGATACCCGGAAGGAGTGATGCGAACAGGAACAGACTTCTGATCAGGCCGTTTCCTTTGAATTTAAATCGGCTCAGGATGTATGCGATCATAGAACCTGTCAATACAGATCCGATCAATACAAATACAAGAATAATCATAGAGTTTCTGAACGCAACTCCCATATTTGCCTGTTTCCATGCCTGCGTAAAGTTCTCAAAAATATGCCCAGCTCTGCGGCATTGTCATTACATTTGTTGACTGATACTCTTCTGGTGTCTTAAATGCTGTGATAACACAGACAATAACCGGAAGTACCGAAACAAATGCTCCGAGGATGAGTGTAAAATACTTAAAAACAGTCCATATGATTTGTTTTGCTTTTGCCATTACTACTCTCCTCCTTTCGCTTTTTGCTTCTGCTGCCAGTCTCTTCTTGCGTTTCTTCACTGCGTAGATTGCTTCCTGCTCCCCTACACCAAAGAAATAACGCTCTACCCATTTCTGGATTGCCGTCGCAATCATAATCAAGATCAGCAGTACAATTGCCATTGCTGATGCCAATCCAACCTTCTGACTTTCATGTGCCAGTTTATTCATGATTACAAAATAAGTTCCTGTTCCAAATGCACCACCTGTAATAACATATGGCGGTTCGAATACGCTCAGAGAACCCGCTGCTGCTTCATACAATGATGAATCTACAGACATGATCGCTCCGATAAAAGTACCATGTTCTGTCCCATGTACCTCCATACAGATGTTGCTGCTACAGAAATATTATTAATACTTGTATCCTTCAACCAGTACGGCAGGCTGTCAAGTTTGAATCCACACCACTGAAGAACAGTATCAAGTACGAATCCTCTTGTGTAGAAAAATTTAAAAATAAATCCTACAGCAATACCACATACCAGATATGGGAAGAACATCAATCCTTTAAAAAATCCGCCACCTTTTGTCTTGAAACTTAAAATTGTTGCAAAATATAATGCAAGTCCCAGCTGTACAAAAGAAGCAACAAAGTAATACAAACTAAGCTTTAACGCATTGAAGCAGTCCTTTCTCGTAAATACCTCTATGTAATTCTGCAGTCCGACAAATTGTCTGCTTCCGATATATTTCATATCATAGAAACTAAATCCGATCATTTTTGCAAAAGGAATATAGGTAAACACTGTCAGAAGGGCAAGCGGTACCAGCATAAATGTAATAATACATAACCGGCGGTTTACTTTTCCGGACGTGATCCACTGTGTAAATGTTTTTTATTGCCCGTCATTTTTCTCCTCTCCTTCTTTGTTGAAGAAAGGCAGAGTCTCTTTTCTTCCAGATCATCTGCCTTTTCCATCATCTCATGACTTTTCTCATGTTCTTTCATGACTGATTTCTGTCATTATTTATTTGCTCTCATAATCATATTTCTGTGGTGTAACTCCTGCTTCTTCCTGAGCTGCTGTCCACTTCTCATTCCATTCCTGAACCATCTCGTCCATTGTCAATCCATCCGGAGTGATTGCATTCTCTACGATTTCTTTCGGAATATAACCTGAAACATTAATTCCAAGCTCTGAATTATTGTTTATATCGTTTGCAAGAGTTTCTTCTCCTTCCGGTGCCGGATCATTAATGATCAGTTCAACATCTGCAAATGATGAAAGAGCTTCTGGAAGCTGTGCATCTTTATCTACGGAAATTCCACCTTCTGACTCTGCATATCCTGATTTTTCAACAAGCCATTTAACATAGCACATTGCTGCGATCTGGTTGTCTTCAGAACTGTTTACGTTAATACCGTAACAATAGTCAGGACCTGCTGCTGCGTACTGTTTTCCATTTACTGTGATTGGGAATGGCATGTAAGCAATATCGTCTGAATTTTCTCCTGCGCTCTGGATCTGTGGGATTGCCCGAGGAACCAAGAACCATACATCCAATCTCGCCGTTGTTCATTCTTCCTTTTGATCCTTCCCAGTCAGTTGTTGTAGGATCTTCCTCTGTTAAACCATCTTTAACCGCTGTGTATAATGTGTTGTATACTGCGTATGGTCCTGTCTCATCTCCATTATCAGAGAATGGATTCAGACCTTTTGTTCTTCCTTCATGAGAATAGGCCGGATCTCCTGTTGCATTTCCATCAATGTAGGCATCCCATGCACACATTGTCCAGTCTGCTGCAAAGTTTGTATACAACGGAATGGAATCTGTATTGTCTTTGATCTTCTGTAATGCTGCGATAAATTCATCCGGTGTTTTCGGAATTTCTGTTACACCCGCTTTTTTTCAAAAACAGCCTTGTTGTAAACGATCCCCTGTACATTTGCCATGGATGGAATTCCAAATGTCTGATCTCCATATTTGAAGTTATCAAGATAATTGTACTGTTCACTTAATGTCTTATAACTTCCGAAATCTGTAAAGTAATTAGAAAGTTCATCTTTATCTACAGTTGTAGGAATCATACAGATGTCTCCCCAGTCCCCTGTGGAAAGTCTTGTTGTCACATCATTTGCATAATCTGTAATACCTTCATATTCGATATTTACATTCGGATATAATTTCTGGAACTCTTCTACATACTCTTTAAACTTTGTATCTACTGCATCTGTCTTATGAGTAAGGAACTTCAGGTCTGCTTTGATATCTGTATAATCCTTTCCAACCTCAATCTGATCAAAAAGTAACATCAATCTTGGTTGCCTCAACCTTTTTCTTACTGCTTCCGCATCCAGCCATTGATACAATCATTGCTGCTGCCATTGAAACTGCGATCACTTTACTTGCAACTTTACTCTTCATGTTTTTTCCTCCTTTTTGTTGTTTTTTAAGTTGTTTTAATCTTATCATTAACTTTAATTATTTTTCAAGTTTAAGTGGCTCTTTTATTTCTTTTCCACGTTATGCACAGTTCATACCATCGTTTTTTGTATGTTTTAACCTCTTTTTTTCGCTTATTCGCACTTGTTTTAGTAATTAATTTAATTTTAAGCATTAAATTAATAATTTATTTTTTAAGTTGTCTTTTAATCTTATCATCTATAAATATTAAATTATGTATCTTTCGCAAACTTTTTTTAATATATTAAAAAGGCTCTTTGCTATTGAAGAGCCTTTTAAGCATTTAAATCTTTTACACTGTCGCGTTCTACAATCACGCTGTCAATATATCTTGTTCCATATCGTTTTTCAATTCCGCGGATTTTTCCGTTCAGAAGTTTTACCGCACTTGCCGCCATTTGAGCCATATCTACATTGTAAGTAGTCAGCTGTCTCGCAAATGGATGGCCAAATAAATAGTTATCATATGCTGCAATCGAGATGTCTTCCGGTATCCGGTATCCTTTTTCCACTAACAGATCATAAAGTCGACTGGCTGTTAAATCACTGTTGCAAACAAATGCTGTCGGCATATTTTTCCGGCAAAGCTACTTCTATTCTCCCGGTCTTTAAATTACGATCTTCCAAAAGCCACCCTTTTCTTAAGGAAATACCTCTTTCTTCCAATGCTTTTCTATATCCAAAATATCGATCCATAATATTTTCATTCGCATAAATCGATCCTACAAACGCAATATCTCTGTGTCCCTTTCAACACATGCCTTGTCACTTTATACATCCCGATATAATTTGCAGACACAACCGCATCACATGGAATATTATGTGCTGCAAAATCCAGCTGGACAACGGGTATCGTTGTTTCTCTTACAAGCTTCTGTATATACTGTTCTTTGATCCATCCTACAATGATCAGTCCATCTACATTTTTATCTCTGACAATTTTAGGCAGAATCCCTTTTTCTTCGTTTTCCTGTCCTAATGCTTCAAGCATCGTCACACTTTGGCTTTTCGATGCCGCATATGCAACTTTCTGATACATACTCCAATAAAAGGAAACACCAAGTTCCGGTATTTTTCCGCAACAATCACACCAATTGTAAATCCCCGGCTTTTATTCGTATATTTTTTCAGATCATACCCAAGTTCTTTTGCCTTTTCTACCACTTGACTCCTGACTTCTTCGCTAACACCTTTTCGCCCCGCAAGTGCATTCGAGACAGTAACTGTACTCACATTCAGTGCTTCCGCTATATCTTTTAATTTCACATTTCCCATTTTCTTCACCTATCTCAAATCTTACGTTCCTTTACGGTATTTCCTTGAATCACCTTGCCTTCCACGATTCGAATTCCTTTTGGATGTTTTCCGCCTTCAATTCGTTTTATCAAGGTATTCACACTGATATTTGCAATTACTTTTTCATCGTTCTCATAGGTTGTCAGTTCTATTCCTTTCTGTGCCTGCGAATAATAATGATCAAAACTTACAATGGAGACTTCTTCCGGTATAGAAACTCCTCTCTCCATCAGTTTATCAAGTAAAGTTTTCGCTGCTTTATCACAATTACACACGAATCCATCCGGAAGTCTCTCCGGGAGTTCAACCTCTATTTTATAACTATATCTGTTCTCATCTCTGTCAGGGATCACATTTGCTGCATCTACCGTTTTCCCCCACTTTGTCATTGCTTTAGCAAATCCCAAATAGCGATCCATAATACTTCCTGTTGCCTGTGGCGTTCCGACAAAAGCTAATTCCTCGTGTCCTGTCTTTAGCAGCACTTCCGTCATCTGTTCCATTCCGCCGAAATTATCTGTTACAATATAGTCAATATCTTCTAACGTATCATAAAAAATCCACGCACACAATTGGACAATCATGAAATTTCTTCACTTTATTTACATAAGCTCTGTTCATTTCACCTATAATAATAATTCCTGCTATATCAATGTCCCGAAATATATTAAATTCTTGCTCTAATTCCTCTTTCATCTTGTCCGCAACTTCGAGAATCGTCACATTACCTCTTTTGGTTGCTTCTTGTGCAACACGCTTATATATGTCCATATAAAAAGAGGGGAATTCTTTTACATATCTTTCTGCTACAATCACTCCGATTGTATAGGACTTTTTTCTTAACCTGCACCGGTGTCTCGGATGCTTCATACCCCATCTCTTTTGCTTTTTCCTTAATCCGGCTGCGCAGTTCTTCGCTGACTCCTTTTCTGTCATTTAATGCATTTGAGACAGTTACAATACTCGCTCCTACCGCTTCTGCAATCTGTTCCAGACGGACTTTCTTTCTTCGTCCCACGTTTCTTCCCTACTTTCTACCATTTGTCTGTTTATTCTTTTTACCGCTTAAGATTACGTTAACATTATAGTAAATCACTGTCAACTTAATTTAAGTTGTTTTTCATTAAATTGTAACTGTTCAGAGCCAAGCAAAATTTCATAAAACAGATATAAAATACTTGCATTTTTAAGACTGTTTTTGAAATTTTATTTGGCGGATACGCCACACCGACGAAATGCGTAGCATTTTGAGGTTGGCTCTGAACAGTTACTTTAACTTTAAAAAAGCTGTAAGAAAATAAAAACTTCTTACTTTCTCACAGCTTTCTTTTACTACTTATTTTTTTTTCACAAAATGGTACAGTCTGCTGACTGCATCTCCCCAGAAGTCTTTAAACAGATATCCGCCTTTCATCAGAATTTCTCCTGAATAGTTCTCTTCTGTTCCTTCCAACTGATAGATTGCTTTTGGATCCAATCCTTGCAACTTAAACTTTTTGCTCTTATTATTCGGTACACCGCGTACACGGACATACGTTACAAGTGCTTCGGATTTATCCTTTGCGACTTCCATGTAGCAATCATAATGACCATTTTCAGAGAAGGAAGCGATTCTGTAATAATCCCCCCTCTCTTACAAGGTCATTGTACTTATGATACATTTCTGTCTGTTCTTTGATCATCTTATGCTCCTCTTCCGGAAGCTTGGTAATATCCAACTCATAGCCAAATGTTCCTGCAAGTGCAACATGCCCTCTTGTCTCGAACGGTGTTACTCGTCCTACAGAATGGTTCGGACACACACTGACATGAGCTCCCATTGTAGACAGCGGATAGATAAGTGCAGTTCCTTCCTGAATCTCCAGACGCTCTACTGCATCCGTATCATCTGAGCACCAGATCTGCGGACTATAATATAACATTCCAGAGTCAAATCTTGCACCGCCTCCGGAGCAGTTTTCCAGTAGCAAATCAGGAAATTCCGTAATCAAACGTTCCTGCATTTTATATAGGCCAAGCACATAACGATGGAATAATTCCTGCTGCGAATCTTTGTCAAGATAACTGCTGCCAAGATCACTTAACTGCCGGTTCATATCCCATTTCACATAATCAATCGGCGCACTTCTTAAAATCTTTGCCACGGATTCATATGCATAATCTATAACCTCCGGATTAGAAAGATCAAGTACATATTGCTGACGGCTCTGTGTTGCTTTCCGTCCCTCAATATGAATTGCCCACTCCGGATGTACTTTATAAAGTTCAGAATCCGGCGAGATCATCTCCGGCTCAAACCAGATGCCGAATTTCAGTCCGATTTTCTTCACTTCTTCTACGAGATGCTTCAGTCCGCCATTAATCTTCTCTTCATTTACAAACCAGTCCCCAAGTGAACAGTTATCCGAATTTCTCTTGCCAAACCAGCCATCATCCATAACAAGCATCTCAATACCGTCTTTTTTTTTGCTTCTCTTGCAATATTCAGAAGTTTCTCTGTATTAAAATCAAAATACGTTGCTTCCCAGTTATTGATCAGGATCGGACGTTTCTGATCTTTGTATTTACTTCTGATCATATGCTGACGATAGAAATCATGAAGGGATCTTGTCATCTTTCCAAGTCCTTCTTCCGAAAATGTCAGCACAACTTCCGGTGCCTGAAATAATTCACCACTGCGTAAATTCCAGCAAAATTCTTCCTGATGGATTCCCATTACCATACGGACAGTATCAAACTGTGTCAGCTCTGCCTGCCCGATGAAATTACCGGAATACACAAAATGCATTCCGTAGACTCTGCCCTGTTGCTGGTTTGTTCCCGGTGTTACAAGTGCAATAAACGGATGCTCCTGATGTCCTGATTCTCCCTTTGCAGAAGATACGAGCTGCTTTCCATAACAAATCGGCCGGCGCTGGATATGACGCTCTCTGGCCCGGGAGCCATGAAGTGTGAGCAGTTCAAAATTCTCATTATCCATATCCAGACATGCACTGTAAACTTTCTCAAGTCTTACCTGCTGTTTTCCTGTATTTACTATTTTCACACTTCTTGTTATTACATCTTCCTTGTCAAACGCTGAATAGGAAAGTATTAATTTCAGATTTAAGACCGGATCAATACAGGTAATCTCAAGTGTGGTGACGTCCTCTGCTCCTCCAAAGGACGCAGGAAGTCCATCCAAGGATGGTTTTCCCGGCTTAATCTCATAAGATTCATAGAAGAATTCACTCCCCATGCATCCTGCTTCATTTCTGACATTAATGCAGCTTTCTCTATAGTCTCCCACTCCTCCGGACGGATATTCTGTCGGAAAGAAATCTAAAAATGAAGATTTTTCACGTTCATTTACAGACGGTGTAAACGGCGGTTCTTCTGTTCTTAACAAATAGTACGCATCTGTATCCTCTAAATATTCTCCATAATATACATGCCCAACATACCCTTCTGGTGAAATACCTATCAAGTATGATGTATTTTCTGTATCCTTAAAGATTCTTCTGTTTTCATTATATGTAACAGACATTTTATGCCCTCCCTGCCGTCATAGCCTCCTCAAGTGCTTTCAGTTTCTCTGTCGCATCTTCCAGTGAATTTCCTTTTTACTCCGAAATAGAATTTAATCTTCGGCTCTGTTCCGGATGGACGTACACAACACCATGCATTTTCTGAAAGTTCATAGTATAATACATTCGATGCCGGAAGTCCTGTCTTAGTCACTTCTCCTGTTGCCATATCTTTTTCTTGTATCAGCTTTGTAATCACGCACTGCAACTACTTTATGTCCTGCAAGCTCTTTCGGCGGATTCTCGCGGAACTGTGTCATCATCTCCTGAATCTGCTGTGCTCCGTCAATTCCTTTGAGTGTCACTGTTGCGAGTCCTTCTTTATAGTAACCATATTTCTCATACATATCAACCATTGCATCCCAGAGTGTTTTTCCCTGAGTTTTATAGTAAGAAGCAACCTCGCAAAGCATCATAACCGCTACACAGGCATCTTTATCCCTTGCATAAGTTCCGGCAAGGCAGCCATAGCTCTCTTCCAGTCCAAACACATAATTATGCGCTCCTGTCTGCTCGAAGAATTTAATCTGCTCTCCAATATATTTGAATCCTGTCAGTACTTCGATCAATGCAGTATTATAATCAGCTGCAATTGCCTTTGCCATATCTGTTGTTACGATTGTCTCAACAAGTGCCGGATTCTCTGGCATTGTTCCGTTCTTTGTACGCTCTCTTAAAATATATTCTGCAATCAACATTCCAGACATATTTCCTGTAAAGCTTACATATTCTCCTGTCTTTGTATCTTTTGCGTAGACCCCAAGACGGTCCGCATCCGGATCTGTAGCCAGAATAATATCTGCGTCTACTTTCTTCGCAAGCTCAAGTGCAAGCGTCCATGCTTTCTCATCCTCTGGATTTGGATAAGCAACTGTCGGAAATGTTCCATCTGGTTTCTTCTGTTCTTCTACAACATAGACCTGCTCAAATCCAAGTTCACGAAGCACGGTACGTACCGGAATATTTCCTGTTCCATGAAGTGGAGAATAAACAATTTTCATATCTTTTGCTGCTTCTTTGATAATTTCCGGGTGGATACTCTGTTTCTTCAGCTGTTCATTGTATTTTGCATCAAAATCTGTACCAATGATCTGGAACAGTCCCGCTACCCCCTTGCAGAATCTTCTTCCATTGTGTGCACCTGTGAATACTCTGTAACCTTCGCAACCTCTGCAAGAATGTTCTTATCATGAGGCGGTGTGATCTGTGCTCCATCTTCCCAATATACTTTATATCCGTTGTACTCTCTTGGGTTATGACTTGCTGTAATTACAATTCCTGCAATGCATCCAAGCTCTCTTACAGCAAAAGAAAGTTCCGGTGTCGGTCTGAGACTCTCAAAAGATATGTCTTGATTCCATTTGCATTCAGACACAGTGCTGCTTCTCTTGCAAATTCCGGTGACATGATTCTGGAATCATGAGCGATTGCCACACCTTTGTCTTGTCCGTTCTGTGAGAGAATATAATTTGCCAGTCCCTGTGTTGCCTGACGCACTGTGTAGATATTCATGCGATTTGTTCCTGCTCCGATCACACCTCGAAGCCCGCCTGTTCCAAACTCTAATTTCTTATAGAAACGATCCTCAATCTCTGCTTCATTTCCTTCCAGTGCTTTCAGTTCTGCTTTTGTATCCTCATCAAAATAAGCATCTGTACACCAGTTCTTATATTCCTCTCTGTAATCCATCTCTTTACCTCCACTTTTCCTTGTTTTAGCTTAAATTAATTTCCTTTGGCTTAAATCTACCATTTATTAGTCTTTATGTCAACTTAATTTAAGTTAATTAAGTGATTTGAGATTTGTTTTGTGATTAATAGATAAATCAAGAGGAGGATTTTTGTATAAATCTTCCTATCTTAATAGACACTAGCCATTAACTCTTTCAATGTCTTTTTACATTTATAGTTTTTATCTATAAATATATTCTTCATATATACATTATCTATTGAAAACTTCGTTCAAAAAACGATAAAATTTATCTATAAACACTTTGTTATGAGTAGATTGTTCCCATCGTTTATTTTTTAGAAAGTATACGTTTAAAAAAAGAATCTATCTACACCAGCTATCCACAAATCAAACAATAAGGAGAATGATTATGGAAATTATTAAAGATTTACCGGAAGTATTTGAAGAATTTGCAGAGCAGCGTCAGAAATCATTTCTCGCTGTAAAACAGTTAAAGGACAAAGGAATTCCTGTGATTGGATCCTACTGTACTTATTTTCCAAAGGAGATCGCCATGGCAATGGGCGCAGCAACAGTCAGCCTCTGCTCTACATCTGATGAGACGATCCCAGCAGCAGAGAAGGATCTGCCACGTAACTTATGTCCACTGATCAAATCCAGTTATGGATTTGCAAAGACAGACAAATGTCCTTTCTTCTACTTCTCAGACGTTGTTGTCGGAGAGACCATGTGACGGTAAGAAGAAAATGTACGAATACATGGGCGAATTCAAAGATGTCTTCATCATGGAACTGCCACAGTCCCAAAAAGCTGAAGTACTCGATCTTTGGAAAGCCGAGATTCTCCGCTTCAAAGAATATCTCGAAGAAAAATTCGAGGTGACGATTACAGACGAGCAGGTTCGTGAAGCAGTTAAGCTGGAGAATAAAGTGCGTGCATCCTTGAAGAGCCTTTATGGAGTAATGAGACATGATCCTGCACCGATCAAAGGACATGACCTTTTCCGCGTTCTGTACGGAAGTGGATTCAAGCTCGACCGTACACTGATTGCCGACGAAGTTGACGCACTGACAGCCAAGATTGAGAAAGAATATGCAGAAGGAAAACGTGAGGATAAGAAACCGAGAATCCTGATCACCGGATGTCCGATCGGCGGTGCAACAGAGAAGGTCATCGACGCAGTCGAAAATAACGGTGGAATCGTTGTTACATTTGAAAACTGCTCCGGTGCAAAATCCATCGATCGTCTCATCGACGAAGATGCTGAAGACATTTACCAGGCAATCGCAGAGCGTTATCTCTCAATCGGATGTTCTGTTATGACTCCAAACCCGAACCGTCTGGAACTTCTCGGAAGACTGATCGACGAGTACAAAGTAGACGGAGTCCTTGAGATGACTCTTCAGGCATGCCACACATATAACGTAGAGACTCTTTCCATCCGCCGCTTTGTAAACGAGGAAAAAGGAATTCCATACATGAATGTTGAGACAGATTATTCCCAGACTGATGTCGGACAGCTGAATACACGTATTGCAGCCTTTATCGAAATGTTATAATCTGGTAACTGTTCAGAGCCAAGCAAAATTTCAAAAACAGCTATAAAATGCTTGCATTTTTAAGAATGTTTTTGAAATTTTATTTGGCGGATACGCCACACCGACGAAATGCGTAGCATTTTGGAGGTTGGCTCTGAACAGTCGGCTGTTCTCGTGTGAGAGCCGACTGTTTTATAAAGGAGTTTTTATTATGAACTATATTGGAATTGACATCGGTTCAACCTGTGCGAAGACAGTTGTTTTGAACGAAAAGAAAGAATTTATCCAGGAATTCGTTCAGCCAACCGGATGGAGCAGCGTAGATACAGCAGAGGAAATCCTTCAGAAACTTAAGCTTGCCGGAATCAATCTTTCTAATGAATCTTCCCACTGTGTAGCAACCGGTTACGGACGTATCTCTGTTCCTTATGCCGATAAGACTGTTACAGAAGATCACCTGTCATGCACTTGGTGCCGTACATTTATTTCAGCATCCTGACCTGACCGTAATTGACATCGGTGGCCGGGATACGAAGATCATCCAGATTGAACAGGGATTCGTAAAAGATTTTATCATGAATGATAAATGTGCCGCCGGAACCGGACGTTTTCTTGAAGTGATGGCCAACACACTTTCCCTTCGCCCAAATGAAATGTTTGATCTGGCACGCCTGGGTTCTGACACAACGATCAGCTCTATGTGTACTGTATTCGCAGAATCTGAGGTCATCGGACTGATCGGTAAAGGCGAGCCAAAAGAAAATATTGCTTATGCAGTAGTAAATTCCACCATTCGTAAAGTTGCCGCCCAGGTCAGCCGGATGAATGGTGAAATGTTCACATTCTGCCTGACCGGAGGTCTGTGTGAATGTGATTACATCCGTGAGGCTTTATCAAAAGAACTTGGAAAAGATGTTTTTTCCTGCCCGGATGCCCGTTACGCCGGTGCGATCGGTGCTGCACTTAGTGCGATGAAGGTACGAAGATAAATATCCACAAAAAGCACTTCTCAGATTAACTCCTAAGAAGTGCTTTTATACGTCTTCTGTTTGACTTAACTGTTTATGAACATTACGTCCACCATACATAATTCGCACTACGTATACTATTCCCGTTTCATTTCTGCTTCAACTTCATCTGCTGAATACACTCTGCCTGTTCTTTTACTTCAGGTTCGACACGTGCAAATACATTTGCTGTTCTTGCTTTCCATTTAGTGAAACTGCGATTTTCTATATTCTCTCGGAGTCATTCCATAATTTTTTTTGAAAAAGTCTGTAAAATTGTGTCCTATTGCTAAATCCAATCCGTTCCATAATTTCCGCCACTGTAAGGTCAGAATCCAAAAGAAGTTCCCCGCCTTTTCCATTGTAAATTTCGTACTATATTCATACAGAGACAACCCTGTATATTTTTCAACCGTTTTATAAAGATAATCCCTGAATAACTGAACTTTTCTCCAAATCCTTTCTACGTACCTGTCCATCTTTTTCTCGAATGTAACTGCTTATCTGATCAAACAGTTCCCTTTCAGATGTATTTCCAAAAGCAACCGGCGTATTCGTATAGGCTTCTTTATCAAACAATGCAGATAACATTTCAATCATTGCTCCTGCAATCTGAAAATTTGATTTTGGCGTTCTCTCCTGCAGGCCTAGTGCAATTTTGTCAAAACAATCATGCACTACTTTTGTCTCTTTCATCGGAATAAAATCGATATAAGCCCGTTGTGATGCCTCTTCTTTATCCAGTTCATGTAAAAAGAACTTCCTTACCATTTCATATTCCGGTGTGAGTTTCCCGGTAAAAACACTTGGAAATTGTAGTAAATTCAAAATATATTCTTGTGTAAACTCCAGGAAAATCACTCTGCAATACTCATCGAATTCCTCCAGATGGCGAATATTCATATTCATCAGACAGCAACTTCCTTTCGGATAAAGATGTATGGTATTCTCAATATTCTGATATAACCTTCCATCCGCAACATACATCAACTCATAGAAATTATGTCTGTGCATACTTTTTTCCTTCAAAATTTTGTCCGATTCCTTCTTGTCCATGCAAAAATATCCTACATCCTTCGGTCCTATAAATGTAAGCACCTCTCTTCCTTCTTCTTTTTCCGGATAATAGGAATCTAAAATAAAAAGAAAGACTGTCTTCTGTAAAATGATTTTCTCCAAAACCTTTTTCATACGCCTTCATTTCTTTAATTAAATCCTGATGCATCATAAGACGCGTAGATTGAAAATACATCGTTTATTCCTCTTTCTGATAAAAATCAGTTTTCGTCTTTTTATAGTTATCATTCCTGTTTAGCACGAATAGCTCTTAATAATTGAATCTGATACATATAGGATTCAATCCCTCATATATGCCATTTATACTCCATTTCATATTATTTATAATAATATGAAATGATATGGGTGTCAAAATTTTTTTTACCACTCACTAGTATAACCGAATTGTTCTGTTCAATAGTAAAAGGGGAGGAAAACTTATGCAAAAAACAGATTTCAACCGTGACTGGACCGTGCAGAAAGACGGCTCCACCGAAATACTTCATGTCAATCTTCCAGATGACGCCATGATCCGTGAAGAGCGCTCAAAAAAGAGAATAAAACTGCAAGTGCAAGCGCCTATTTCGCCGGTGGCAAATATATTTACACTAAAATTTTCAATCTTTCGGAAGATGAAACCAGACAGACTCTGATCTTAGAATTTGAGGCTGTCTATCAAAACGCAATCGTATTCTTAAACGGTAGACAGGTTGCCGAACGTCCTTACGGATACACAAACTTTTTGTTGACATCACTGGAAAAGTCATTGCCGGAACAAATGAACTGAAAGTCGTTGCAGACAACGCAGATGTCCCGAACAGCCGATGGTACTCCGGATCCGGTATCTACCGCGAAGTGCACCTTTACCGTTCCGAAAGTTCTTATATTCGCCCAGAAGGGTTGAAAGTGCAGATTGTTGATCTTAATACAATCCACATTTTTGCTGATGCGGTTATGCAGCCTAATGAAAAAATTGTACTGGAAATTTTCAGTGACAGTGGCAAAATTGCATCTGCCGAAGGCACAGATGTCACAATTACCATCCCAGATGCACACCTCTGGTCTTCCGAAGATCCTTATTTATATACCTGTCAGGCTACTCTTCTGCAAGGCGGAACTGTCATGATACTGCAAAAAGCTCTTTCGGAATCCGTACCCTTTCCTGGGGAAAAGATGGATTCCTTGTAAACAACAATCCCGTCCTTTTCCGGGGTGCCTGCATCCATCATGATAATGGAGTACTCGGCGCCTGTGGCTTCCATGATGCCGAATTTCGGCGAGTACGCATTTTAAAAAGAAGCCGGATTTAATGCCATCCGTTCTTCACACAACCCTATTTCAAAGGCAATGTTGGATGCATGTGATAAACTTGGTATGTACGTTATTGACGAAGCTTTTGATATGTGGCTGATCAAAAAAAATCCTTACGATTACGCCGGTGAAAAGTTTTCCAAATGGTGGAAAGATGACATTGCTGCCATGATTTCAAAAGACTATAACCATCCTTCTGTTGTGATGTACTCTATTGGAAACGAGATTACAGAACTTGGCCTTGCAACCGGACAGGAACAAGCCCGTATCATGACTGAATTCTGCCATACACAGGATCACACACGCCCTGTCACAGCCGGGATCAACCTGATGCTCGCAACAATGGCTAAAAGTAAAAAAAGTATTTATGGCACAGACGAAGACGGCAACGTCAAAAACAGTGGTACCGGAGGAATGGATGATGCTCCAACCTCTGAATTTTTCAATATCATGATGAACAAAATGGGCGGACTCATCAATAAAGCTGCCAAAACCAAAAGGCGACTGCCATTGCTGAAATCATGTCCGATATTTTTGATATTCCCGGATATAATTACGCGTCCAGCCGCTATAAAATTGATGCAAAAAATCATCCTGAACAGGCAACAACCGGTTCCGAAACCCTTCCACAGACTCTTTACGATAACTGGCAGCTTGTAAAATCCATTTCCACTATGACCGGCGACTTTATGTGGACTGGATATGATTATCTTGGCGAGTCAGGAATCGGTACCATCCAGTATAAAGATAAGAAAACAAAGCAACCTGCTGATCCGAGGTCTCATTATTTCCGGTGGTGCCGGTATCATTGATATTGGGGATTACAGAAAACTCCAACAATTGGCGTTGATCCTTATACACGTGCAGACTACTTCCAGTCTCTTTCTATGTGGCGTATCACAGATGCGGTAGAAAGCTGGTCCCTGGGAAGGCTGTGAAGGTAAAAAGGCATCTGTAACAGTCTACTCCGATGCAGCCAAAGTAGAACTGTTTGTCAATGGAAAAAGTGCCGGTAAAAAGAAAACAAAAAAGATATTGCAAAATTCAAAAAAAAAAAAATCCCATATGAAGCCGGAAAAATTGAAGCCGTTACTTATGACTCCTCCGGAAAAGAAACAGGCCGCACCTCACTGATCTCTGCCACTGGAAAAACTTTGATAAAGCTTACTCCTGAGGCAACCAGTCTCTGCGCAAATGGTCAGGATCTCTGCTTCCTTAATATCGATCTTATCGGGGAAAACGGAATCACAAAATCTTCTGTCGACCAGAATCTGAAGATAGAAATCTCCGGTCCTGCAACCCTTCAGGGCTATGGCTCTGCAAGACCGAATATTGAAAAAAAGCTTCTGCAGTGATACTTTCAAGACATTCTACGGAAAATCCTTAGCCGTTATCCGGGCTGGATATGAACCCGGTACTGTCACTGTAAAAGTTTCCGGAAAAGGATTAGACACACAAAAACTTACATTAAATATCTGCTGAAACTCTACAGATTTCTAAATAAAATCAAGGGAGAACATCAGAACTCTTTTTCCGTTCTGACGTTCTCCTTTCGGTCATTTTTCTAATATAGTTGTGCTACTTGAAAATCAATTGTTATGTTCTAATTATCTTTTCTCTATTACCGTTATTATGCAATTTTATTCTAAAACTCCAATCGAATCTGTCTGTCAATCCAGCTTTCCTGCTTTGCCTCACGAACAATATCACCCGGCATATGTCCACCAATTAGAAAAGGAGATGCAGGATTATGCTTTCTCATATTTTCTTTGACCAAAACAGGATTTACATTCGCATAACAGTATTTACACAAATGTCCGCAAGTATCATAGGCACCTATATCTGTCCCCAAAAGGCACGCACATTCCCCATTTCTCTGATTTTTCTTTCTCTTTGGAACTTCCAGTCTGCTATGGAGAGCTGTCTCAAATGTATGAACAGTCATACACCCGGAGCAATCTGCACCATATTGGGCAAGCTCTTCTCCTTCTGCACAAGGCCTCAGAACCATTCCATACTTTGATGCTATTTTTACAAATGCTTTTTCCTATCATAGCCCGGTCTTCTGCCCGTACTGATTTTGCTTCTGGAAAATTGCGTTCCACCTTTTATAAATATCTATAAAGCTGATTACACATGTCTTTGTGTATCCGGCAAGATTTTCAGCCATTTTTTCAAATTCAGATATATGCCACTCCACAGAATGTTTTTTATCTATAAAAATCGGATCATATCTCCATCCAATACTGTCTACGCCCACGACATCCGACAATTTTTTTAAACCTTCCATCACAGTTTCTTTATCCGGAACGTTTACCATACGGTTTTAACTTATCAAGAAACGGCAGCATTGGAAGAGGGTTCTTCGTGCAGAATGCGATCAGATCCACAACTTCTGGTGAAAGGCTGTATTTCGTCACCTGTTTTGGATTATAGGGATTCCTCACGCATACATATCCATCTTTTATCCGATTCAAAAACCATTTCGAATAAAATGCAGGTATATCTGTTCTCATTCCTGTTTGTATTATCATTTTATCATACCCTCTTTTTGTCACTGTTCACCTCCGTTCACAACCGCTCTTTATCACAAGTCTACAGTTCTTTCAGAATCTCTCCAATATCTTCATTCATACAAACAGACTTTCTCGTTATTTCTGCAGGTGCATATGCTTCGCTCTGGTTCAAACACACATAAAATGCATGTTCAAATGTGTTTGTCATCTGCCAGAACGGATATTTTATAATACCTAGGAGTATTATATCCCACACCAAGCTTCAAGGAACACTATTTTCTGCTTTTTATGATCCTGTATAAATTTCTCATACCGTTCTGCTGCCTGGTGCCATCCGTCATCTTCAACAAATGTCTGATCCGATCTGAGGTTCATACTCATCGGCTTACCGCAACGTGGACAATATGGAATCATACCAGACGGAACCATACGCTTAACTTCTCCATCTTCTGGTTTTTGCAGTTCTCCGTCTTTAATCTGGAATCCCTGACTCAACACCATTTTTTTGATGGTTTCTTCATTGTCATAGGTTTCCTTATGGCAAGGTTCACTACATTGAAACAGACCATAATCTCCCTGTGTATAAAAGATTCTATTTTTAGCGAACCCTGACTTTTGAAAGCAATGATCCACATTTGTTGTCAGAACAAAATAATCTTCTTCTCTTTCACCAGATCATGCAAGTTCTGATATACCGGTTTTGGTGCATCCGTATATCGATTAATATAGATATACCTGCTCCAATATGCCCAGTGTTCCTCTAAAGTCGCATAGGGATAGAATCCACCTGAATACATATCTGAAAACCCATACTTTTTCTCAAAATCCGAAAATAGTATGTAAATCTATCTCCGGTATATACAAAGCCTGCTGTGTAGAAAGCCCTGCCCCTGCCCCAACTATAACTGCATCTGCCTGTCTGATTTTTTCTTTTTTATCTGTAATATCTTATCCGAGTAACTGTTTGTAGAGTCGTTCATCTTCCTCTTTAAAAACATTAAATATCACCTTTATCTTTGATTTTGTCTTTTCTTTATATTGCTTTACTGTCTGTACTGCAAGTTCAGCAGCTCTTTTATTTGGAAACATAAATACACCGGTTGAAATACAACAAAAAGCAATACTCTTTACTTCATTTTCATCAGCTATCCTAAGACACGATTCATAGCAGGATATCAGTAAACGTTCATGTTCCTTTGTCAGCCTTTCCCTGTACGATCGGACCAACTGTATGAATCACATAATCACAAGGCAGATTAAACGCCGGAGTAATCTTTGCCTGCCCTGTCGGTTCTTCATGCCTCTGTTTTATCATCATATGATTGCAATAGTTTCGAAGCTGAATTCCTGCATAAGTATGAATGCAATTATCAATACAATTATGGCAAGGCTGATAACAACCTGTCATACCGCTGTTGGCTGCATTTACGATTGCTCCCACCTTAAGCCTTGTAATATCACCCTTCCAAATAGAAAGATCAGGCTGCACCTCCCTGATATCTGCCAATGTGACAATCCCTTTCTTCTCATTTTCTTCCGAAAGATACGCATCCTGAATCTGCAAAAATGCAGGATCAATTTCCTCCGGCATTCTTATATTCATAAGCGATCTGAGCAGCATTTTCTGCTTGCCTGCATCTGATGGGATCTGCATATTCTCATATTCCGGTCGCTCTTTCAATAATCCTTCAATTAAATATTTTCTTCTGTCATCCTGATTCATTTCCTGATCACCGCTTTCACCGGACATTTTTCATAACAGCTTCCACAGTGCAGACAGTGCTCCTGCCGTACGACATAGGGTGTTCCCTTCTCAATACATTTCTGTGGACAATGTTTCATACATTTCCCGCATCCGATACAGGATTCCGTTATGTAATATCCTTTTTCTTTTATACTAACATTTCCCAGAATATATGTCTTTCGGAAAATCGGATTTACTCCAAGGTTGAAATATTCCACTTCCGCCTTATCAATACAGAAAATAATACCGATTTCTCTTGTATCCCCTGGATACACATTCGCAAGGTATGGCTGTTCTTCAAAAATGATATCCATCCATTTTTTCTGTTCGTTTTCTGTTACTGCGTAAGCCTTTCCGGACAAACGAATCATTTCTTTATATTTCGTATAGGCAAGAATCTGCACCCTGCCATCTTCCATTAATTCTTTACAAAAATTTTTACCTCTGGCGGTAAAGAAATAGAGTGCATCCGGTTCGTAATGAATCGCACTGATATTTCGTATCTGTGGTGCTCCTTCACTGTCCACTGTTGCAAACGCAAGCACTCCCACCAGTTGCATCTTCTTTAAGCATGTTTGTAAATCCATTTTATCGCTCCTCCAATATCTCTCCGGTAATCTCATTTTTCCCCTTCCAGCACTGCGGATCTGCCCCGTAAAAGTTACCGCTTGTTCCATTGGCAACCGCCGGACATCCACGGCACCATGCCTTAAGTTCACATTTGCTGCATTTTACAAATTTATCGTAATCTCTGTATTTTTCCATCTGACAGATCCAGACGTCTGCCAGTCGGTCTTCAAAAATATTGGCCACTTTACTGTCTGTCACCCTTCTGCATGCCATAATATCTCCATTCGAAGATATGGTAATATGACAGTTTCCACAGTTACAGCCACCATAGATCATTCCTGCCTCTGCACTCTCAGGAAGCTTAAACTCTCCTGTTTCATATTCATACAACGTCCACAAATGATCCTTTTTATTAAAATAGGTCTCGCATCCTGCCTTTTCATATGCCTTATACTTTGCATCACAGACTTCCAGAAGTTTTCTGTATTCTTCCGGTGTCATGCTTGTGTCAACTTCACCACCTGTAGGCACATAGCGCGAAAATGCAAAGACCTTTACTTTCGCTTTTACAACTTCATCAATAATATCCGGTATCTCATCCATATTTGTTTTTGATACCGTACTCATAATTACACTTTTTATTCCTGCTCTATTCAGACATCCGATTTTCTCAATCGTCAGATCAAAACTTCCCGGCTTTCTGAACCAGTCATGAGTTTCTCTCATTCCATCAAGGGACATCTGATACTTCTCACAACCACAAACCTTTAACATTCTGCAAATTTCGTCGTTCAAATGAAATGGATTTCCCATCAATGTAAATGGTATGTTTTTTGATTTTAACAACACCATCAGTTTCCAAAAATCCGGATGAAGGATAGGATCTCCGCCAGTAATATAAAAATATGGGATTCTGTTATACACTTTACAGAAATCTTCACAGTTTTCTACCACTTCTTTCATCTGTTTCCAAGTCATACTCTTAAGCTCTTTGCAGCCTTCACCTGAAAATATATAGCAATGTTTGCAACGCTGGTCACATTCATCTGTAATATGCCACTGAAAAGAAAAAATACTGACTCATCCTATCCAACTCCTTCCTTAACTTATTTTACTTGTCAGATGCTCCACACGCTGTTCCGCATGCTGCCGGTTGTCTACGCTCCGCTTCGGTCCGCTCAGAGCAATCGTCCACCGGACGATTTGAGCCTTCCGGTTTGTCTGCTGCTCCGCATGCTGTTCCGCATGCTGCACTGGTTTCTGTTTCTGCTTTCTTTTTCCATCCAAAAGATTTGATAATGACATTTTGTTACCTCCTGATATTTTTGTTTGTTGTTATCGTTGTTGCAAGATTATAATATCAAGAGTTCTTAACTGACAAAAGTACGCACTTTTTTATTACATAGATATAAAAAAGGTAACCCTGGTTACTTTTTTTGTAACCTATTGCTTCTTTTTTATTCTTAGATTAAAATTGAATACAACAATAAAAAGGATGTTATATAAGGAGCAAGCATATGTTAACAAAAGAAGAATTACCGGAATGTCCTGTAGCTATTACTGTTGGATTAATCGGAAGTAAATGGAAATTACTGATTTTAAGAAATCTTCTTACAAGACCCCGGAGATTCAATGAATTGAAAAAAAATCTTGATGGAATCAGCCAGAAAGTATTAACCGATTCCTTAAGATCCATGGAAGAGGATGGACTCATCACCCGAACCGTATTTCCCGAAGTCCCTCCTCATGTAGAATATGCTTTAAGTGATCTTGGTGAAACTATGCGCCCTATTTTGGATGCCATGAAAGAATGGGGAACTTGGTATAAGGAGAATTGTTAAGAGGGAAGCTGCTTTCACTTGCAGCTTCCCTCTTCTACACCATCGCATAATCCTCAATATTCGTTATTCCTGAAATGTTTTCAATGCATCAATTGTCCTCTGGATCAGTTCATCCAGTGTCCATCCAAGCATCTCTGCCCCTCTTTCTATCACTTCTCTGGAGCAGCCGGCGGCAAATCCCTTGCTCTTATACTTTTTCTTCACTGACTTTAACTGCAGATCCTGAACGCTTTTGGACGGGCGCATCAATACAACCGCTCCGATCAACCCGGTCAGCTCATCTACTGCATAAAGTACCTTCTCCATCTCATGCTCTGGTTTTATATCTACGGTAATCGCATATCCGTGACTTGCTGTTGCGCGAACGATCTTCTCGTCAATCCCGCGCTCTCTCATAATTTCCTGTGATTTTATACAATGTTCTTCTGGAAATTGCTCGAAATCAAGATCATGCAGAAGTCCGACGATTCCCCAGAATTCTTCTTCCTCGCCATAGCCCAGTTCTCTCGCGAAATAACGCATGGTATTCTCAACGATCTGCGCGTGTTCCAAATGAAATGCATCTTTATTGTATTCTGTTAATAAGTTCCATGCTTCTTCTCTGGTCATATCTTCTCGGTCCTTTCTTTGTGTAAAACAGTTTCTTTGCTGTTTGTTTTTCACATCATAACACACTTTTCTTTTATATGCAATTCCTATCTGTTTTGTATGTTATACATTCTACTGGTCTGGATAAATAAATCCAAACAAAAAATACCCTGGAACAGGATTTAAAACCAATCTGTTCCGGGGCTACTTATATTCTTTCACTTATATTCTTTTATTTGTAGGTTTTCTCTTCGTCTATTATCTGATTCTGAAGATTGGGCTGATCTTCTTGTAGATTAAAAATACAATCAGTGAAACAACAATTCCCTTCACAAGGTTGAACGGTGCTACCGCAAACATAACAAATGTAGAAAGGCTTGTGATATGTGAGTTAACTGCTGTTCCCATACCAACCAGTGCGTCAATCGGCATTCCGAATGCTTTTGCATAAGTCGGAAGAAGTACGAATCCATTCACGAAGCATCCGATCACGATCATTAGAAGCGTTCCTGTTGCCATTCCGATCAGAGCGCTTTTTCTTGTTCTGTTTTTTCTATAGATCAGACCTGCCGGTACACAAAGAACATCCGATAATAAAGTTTGCAATTTCTCCAACACCTGCTGTTGATGTTCCTGTCATAACAAAGTTTAATAAGATCTTAACAAGCTCTACCAGAACACCTGCCATAGGTCCCATTGCAAAGCATCCTACCAGAACCGGAACTTCACTTAAATCAATCTTATAAAATGTCGGTGCAAACGGAAGTGGAATCTCGAACATCATCAGAATAATTGCGATTGCTGAAAGCATTCCGATCTGAACTAATGCCTTTACCCCCAGCTTCGGCTGAATCTTCGCATCTGCGTTTGTTAGTGTCTTTGTCTCTGTACTCATAGTGTTACTCTCCTTTTTCTAATCCGCTGTCTTTATCCTAAACAGCATTTTTTCTTTTTGAAAAAGGTAATCTTCATCAAGAAAAAACCCGGAAGGTAATTACCTTCCGGGATTCATGTTTTCTGCTCTTAATGGCATTCTCGCAAGGTTCTCAGGCAATCAGATATCCTATTCGAATATCTCTTTTCTGTTCCTGCGGGCATGGACTTCTTCTCTCATCCAGACTTTACTGTCGGTACCGGAATTCCCATTCTGTAATGCCATCACAGACGAGTCACCAGTTCAGCCGCATCATATGCGGGTCGCGGACTATACCGCCGGTTGGGACTTGCACCCTACCCCGAAGATTAAATTCCTTTTTACTCTTACTACTATAGCGCGCTCTTACTAAAAATGCAACCCCTTTTATTGATATTTAATATCATTTTGCACCGTACTTTCGACTAATATGTTAATATTCCTTTTTTATCCTACTAGGTTTATAGAGTTCTTAATAAAATTTTTCAATAATGTTCATTTTCGGTTCAAAAGTTCATCACACTTTTTTTCACAAAATACCTCTATACTATAATTGTTCTTAAAAAGAACACTTTTTCATAAACTTTTTCCCCCTTGAGTCACAGAGATGTGGCTCATTTCCTTTTATTTAAAGAAAAATCCTGTCATCTCGACAAGATTTTCTCATACATTCTTTATAGAATACGTTTTCTCCATTTTTCCCATAGGGTTCCCTGTACATACTGATAAGCTTTATCGTAAACCAATATCGCTATCTGCCCAACCATTACAGCTGCCAAAAGCAACTGATCTGATACTACTTTCTGAAACAGCATCGAACGGAATCCGAAAAAGACACGGGAGATAAACCAAGTTAAAGATCACATATTTTGCAAACCAATAAATTCCCATCCTATGTCCCATCTGTGGTCTTTTCGCAAGAAACATCCAGACCGCTTCAATTCCAAGAATATAGAATCCCATCGCAGCAAATGTAATCACATAAAACTTATTTGGCGTAACCGAGGAATCCTAATAAAACTGCTGCCAGATAAAAGGCCGCTCCTGTGCGAAGTCCAAACTCGCGGATAACAATCCCTACCCCAAATGCCGCTGCTGCCAGCAAAAACAATGTATTCGTCTCGATCACGCTTCCAAGTGCCATACACACGACAGTCACCGCAAGGATCAAACCTCCAAATGCCATTTGTTTTGCTTTTACATGCATGAGCAGAGATCGCCTCCCATACATTCACACAATGTGTCCGCAAGCCATAAGTCGCAGCACATATTTCCTGTACCACAGGAATTCTGTCCTCCCGGTGCATAGCCTCCACCATACGGACTATTCTGATATCTTCTGCTATTGAAATCCAACTGATTCAACAGCTGACGAAACTGCATGTTATTTGGTTCCATATTTACCGCCTGTGCCGCGTGATCCCTCGCCAGAATCTGATTTCCGATTCCTGCATTCGCACAGCCACTCAGATAATACCACATCGCACTTCTCTGCTGAACCTGATCCAGTGTATTGATTGCCTCTCTGTAACGTCTGCTGTTAATATAGTTCGCAGCTGCCTGCAGTTTAGGATCCATCGTTCCATAGCCATAAGAGCTGTTCTGATTTCCATAAGACTGATTTCCATAAGAATAACTTTCAGAAGAACCATATCCATAATTATTCCCATACGAATTTTGATAATATCATACGCTTCCTGTACTTCCTTAAACTTCTCTTCTGCAAGATCGGCTAAGGGATTGTTCACATTTGCATCCGGGTGATATTTTCTTGTCAGATCCCGATACACTCTCTTTATCTCATCATCCGACGCATTCGGTGACACACCAAGCACATCATATGGATTTTTTGTCATCATTCTTTTCCTCTCTTTTCTTCATCTGAATCTTATTGTAATGATTCCAGACTCCATCATATAATATATTTCTTAAAATGTCTACGTCAACCAGACATGGCAGTTGTTCAAAACGAACCGTACTCTCTGCTATCATCATCCGAAGAATCTGTTCCATCTGCACCTCATAATCCGGCCGCTTTGCCAGTTCTTTCAATGGATTGTAGCGATTCTTCTTTCTATCTTCCGGCAGATCCTCATAGGCATCCATCAGGTAAATGAATTTCCCAAGATAGAATCCCATCTTTCTGAGCGTCTTCTCCCAGATATCCTCCTTCCAGACAAAAAGCTCCGCCATTAATCTGCCAAAACATCCTGCAGCCCGGTCAATATCCATGCTGTTCTCATGTTCACATTCTCCAAGTTCTTCCAGAGATTTCCGAATGATCTCACTCTGCCGCGGATATTTCTCTATAATTTTCTTTGCTTTCCCCTGAATCAGGCTCTTCGTCATCAGACTTGACACTTTATGATCATCCTGCCAGTCATCTTCCATATGATAATATGCAAGCAGCACATTCATCGCCGCCGCATAAGATGTAATTTCATTCCGCAACATATGTTGCCGCTTCACTGGATGAACCTTACAGCGGTGTTCCTCATGTTTCGCAATTGTCTCATATAAAGAAGATAACAGAATAACTGCAAATGTCATATCATACGTCAATGTCATCTGTCCCATAAATCCATAATCTTCTTTCAATGTCCGGCAAAGTCCACAATAATATGCCCTGTATTTCTTCAGATCTTTTACTTTCAATTCCGGTTCACAGACCGTTACATATCCAAACATGCAATCCTTTTTCTCTTCTGGCAATTTTCCTGACTTTATCTATTCTACCTTATTCTTTCCATTTTGCCTATCACATGTCTGCAAAATTAATAAGTTTTTAATTGTTAACCTTTTATATTTTATAGTTGACAATTAACTTTTCATGAATTATACTAACGAAGAACTCAATCGTTGCCATATTTCAGACAACGATGTTAAAGTTCGCTTGAAACAGCGATAAGTATTAAGATCTAAAGGAGTACATTGAAATGTCACAGAACGAAACTTCCGGCACAGTTGCCGTAGACAACCAGAAAATAAGAACAAAACAGATGGTACTCATCGCCCTGATGACTGCAGTAACCTGCGTCCTCGGACCACTTTCCATCCCGCTGCCATTCAGCCCTGTTCCGATTTCCCTTACAAACTTTGCAATCTTCCTTGCAATCTTCGTTCTCGGAATGAAATCCGGAACAATCAGCTTCATCATCTACCTCCTGCTCGGAGCAATTGGTGTCCCGGTCTTCTCCTCTTTCCGCGGAGGTTTCCAAGTTCTCGCAGGACCAACCGGTGGATATCTGATCGGATTCATCTTCCTCGCACTGATCATGGGATTTGCACTCGAGCACTTTGACCGTAAGCTCGTTCCTACGATCATCGGAATGATCATCGGAATGGCTGTATGTTATGCATTCGGAACTGTATGGCTTGCCAAACTGTTAAGCCTCTCCTTCAAAGAAGGACTTATGATGGGCGTTATCCCATACCTTGCAGGAGATGCAGCAAAAATTATCATTGCTGCAATCGTAGGACCAAAACTTTACGGAGCAACACAGAAGATACGATAATTGAATTGTTCACTGAAAGAAACATCCAAACTAACCTCCATCGGTTTCTGTTTGGATGTTTCTCTTTTTATAGACAATAGTCGGTAACGAGCCTACGGATTTATTCCCACTGTTTTTGGGAATAGAAAACCCCAGAGTTGCCGCTGGGGTTTTCGCGCTTGTAGTCAAATCACATGAACTACTCACTTCTCTTTGCCTATCGGCATTATAGCATATTCACTTTAACAATACAATATACAAAATTATTAAATTCCTCTCATCGTCAGCTGAATCCTCTTCTTCTTCAAATCCACGCTCATCACCTTCACATCCACAACATCTCCAACACTTACTGCTTCCAGCGGATGTTTGATATATCTGTCTGTAATCTGGGAAATGTGTACAAGTCCGTCCTGATGAACTCCGATATCCACAAATACTCCAAAGTCGATCACATTTCTTACAGTACCTTTCAGCACCATACCTTCCTTCAGATCTTTCATCTCAAGGACATCTGTGCGAAGGATTGGCTTTGGCATCTCATCACGCGGATCACGCGCCGGTTTCTCAAGCTCCTTTGACAATATCACGAAGCGTAATCTCACCGATTCCAAGCTCTTCTGCAAGCTTCTTATAATCTCCGATTGTAAGACCAAGTCCTGTCAGCTGATGTGCTGTGATAGCATCTGCTTCGTACCCTTGCTTCTTCAACAGCTTTTCTGCTGCAGCATAAGATTCCGGATGAACACCTGTAGCATCAAGTGGATTCTTACCTTCGGAAATACGCATAAAACCTGCGCACTGCTCGAACGCTTTCGGTCCGAGTTTCGGTACTTTAAGCAGTTCTTTTCTGTCTGTAAAACGACCGTTTTCTTCTCTGTACGCCACAATATTTTTTGCGATTGCACTGCTGATTCCTGAGATGTAAGAAAGTAACGGTGCAGAAGCAGTATTTAAATCTACTCCAACTTTATTTACGCAATCCTCTACAACTCCGTTTAAAGCCTCCCCAAGCTTTTTCTGGTTCATATCATGCTGATACTGTCCGACACCGATGGATTTGGGATCGATCTTGACCAGTTCGGAAAGCGGATCCTGCAGACGGCGTGCGATCGAAGCCGCACTTCTTTGTCCCACATCAAACTGCGGGAACTCCTCCGTTGCCAGCTTGCTGGCAGAATAGACAGAAGCTCCCGCCTCATTAACGATCACATACTGTACCTTCTCCGGAATCTCTTTCAGAAGCTCTACGATAAACTGTTCTGATTCACGGGAAGCAGTACCATTTCAAGAGAGATCAGAGAAACGTGATACTTCGGAATAATCTTCTTAAGCAGATCTTTACTTGCCTGGATCTTCTTCTCTGTTGTCGGTGCAGTCGGATAAATAACGGTTGTTCCGATTACCTTTCCTGTCTCATCAACAACTGCCAGCTTACATCCCGTACGGAATGCGGGATCCCAGCCAAGCACAACCTTGCCTGCAATCGGCGGCTGCATCAGGAGCTGATGAAGGTTCTTTCCAAACACTTCGATTGCCCCGTCTTCTGCCTTTTCTGTCAGTTCGTTTCTGACCTCACGCTCGATAGCCGGTCCGATGAGACGTTTGTAACTGTCTGCAATTGTCTCTTTCAATACCGGTGTTGTATAAGGATTCTCTGTACGGATCACCTTTCTCTCAAGATATCTTAAAATATCTTCTTCCGGTGCTTCCACCTTCACTGTCAGGAATTTCTCTTTCTCACCACGGTTCAATGCAAGAATTCGATGTCCTGCAAGCTTCGCAACGGCTTCTTCAAACTCATAATACATCTCGTAAACAGACTCTGCCTCCGGATCCTTCGCCTGAGAAGTAACCTTTCCTTTTCTCATTGTCGTCTCTCGGATCCAGGTTCTGTAAGCTGCCTCATCTGAAATGCTTTCTGCAATAATATCACATGCTCCGCTGATTGCATCCTTTGCACTTTCCACACCTTTTTCTTCGGAAATATACGCTTCCGCTGCCTTCTCAAGCGGCTCTTTTGTCTTCTGCAATGTGATCAGTGCAGCCAATGGCTCAAGTCCCTTTTCCTTCGCGATTGTCGCACGGGTACGTCGTTTCGGACGATACGGACGATACAGGTCTTCTACTGCCACAAGTGTTTCCGCTGCCAGAATCTGTTTCTTTAATTCTTCTGTCAGTTTTCCCTGCTCCTCGATACTTGAGATTACCTGCTCTTTCTTCTCTTCCAGATTTCTTAAATATACCAGACGTTCATACAGCTTTCTCAACTGTTCATCATTCAGTTCTCCGGTTGCTTCTTTCCTATATCTTGAAATAAATGGAATCGTATTGCCTTCATCGATCAGCTGTACTGCCGCATCGATCTGCCAGCGTTTTACATCCAGTTCTTCTGTCAGTCTCTGATTAATATCCATTCTTTTTAGTCCTTTCCACTTTCATAGGCATTCTGTACCTGTTCGGTCAGCTCTTTTCCGCCGTTCGCATACCATTCTACCACAAAAGTATCAAAGTAATCCACTGGTTTCTCCCCACTGATAATCTGAAGAAACGCTTCATTCTCCAGTTCCTGTAATTCCTGTGGGATTTCGGCATTTACGTTTTCCAAAGGCAGTGTCTGTGCACTTCGTATTCCCGCTTTCTGCAGTTCCCCACTGCCTCAATTTGATGCATAAGCTGCCCAGCCATTTGCCGTTGTCAACTGTCCATTCAAAAATGATTTACATGTATCATAATAAGATTTTTCTAGTCCACTCAATTCCGACACATCAAGCGTTTTGTCCAACGCTGCCTGAATATGTTCCGTTGTCCGATAAAGTGCATCCTCATAATCCACATTAATATTCAGCGGACGGGCCGTCGGATCTACATTAATGGAAAAATAGTCATTCACCTCTCTTGCTGAAGCATCATTTGCATATCTGGACTGATCAAAAATAGCACTCACATACTTTGCTACAATTTCCGGATGCTCATATCCTTTGCGTACCACCACATACATCCACTGATCATACGATTCAAAAACTGATATCTTCTGCGTCTCATTTACCTGTTCTTTGTCTAAAAGATACGGTTTCCACTCTGCATTTGAATCGACATTATATGCTGCACTCAACGGGTTATTCGGAGCCCACCAGCGTCCGTAGATTGCTCCGCAATGTCCGGTTTTTAACAGATTATCTATGTTTTCCGTCTTTCTCAACAAGAATCTCTGGTCGAGTATCCCATCCTCATATAGATTGTGAAGTTTCAAAAGCGCTTCTTTTGTTTCCTGTGTTACTGACCCATAAACTACATTTCCATTTTTATCCAGGATCCAGTGACATGGCATTGCACCGGCATGTATAAAAGCTGAATCCACTCCATAAGTCTGGTCCGCCCCGGCAATCACATCTGTACTACAGGCAAGACCAATCGTCTGACCGTCTCCTGCTGCATCTTGTTCTACAAATGCACGCACTATCTCCAACGCTTCTTCTACCGTTTCCGGTTCCTTCAATCCCAACTTCTCAATCCAGTCTTTCCTCAACCAAAGAAGCGGAGTTCCATCGTCAATCACCGTATTCGGAAATGCATACAACTTTCCATCAACTGTTGCAGATTGTAAGAGAGAATCTCCATAACTGTCATACATTTCTTTGATTGTATCTGTCGTACACTCTTCATAAGTTTCTGTGAGGTCTTCAATCATACCTGCTTCAATCAGGCGGAGCAGGTTATCTCTTCCCTTCACGACAAGCACATCCGGAATATCTCGATCTTCAATCGCTACATTGACTGCCTCTTCATACGTATTGCCATCCTGCAATTCAAAGACATCTGCATTTTTAATATTAAGCACTTTCTTCAGATATCTCGTATACGCATTGTTTTCGTACGTATTTCCCACCGGGAGATTCGAATTATTTGCTCCTGCAATCTTGCCAAGTGTATACGTGACTGTCTCAGGATATTTTCAAGCGGCGTATGCATTGCTTCATACATCTGTTTTCTTTTTCCCTTCAGCTGCTTCGCCTGCACCAGACTCACTTTGAGATGCATCTGACTGTTCCATCTGTCTTTGACTTTCTTTTGATTCAAAACAAGTTCCGCACCAAAGTATCATCAACAAAATTAATACAAGCTGGGCTGAAAGAATTCGCTTTTTCCTATCGTTTTTCATAGCACCTTTGCCTCCGTCTTCTTCGGAATCCGGATAAAGACACGCGTTCCTTTTCCAGGAGTGCTTTCTATCTTCATCTCACCTTTCTCTCCGTAAAGAACATGGATTCTGTCACAGACATTTCGCACGCCATAACCGGACGACTGATAGGTCAGGATCTGATCTGCCTTTTCCTGCGTCATTCCTGCTCCGTTGTCCCTGATTTCCAAGAAAATATGCTCATCTTCTTCACGAATCGTCAGCCACAACGTTGGATCCTCATTATCTGACACATCGATTCCGTGATCGATTGCATTTTCTGCCAACGGCTGTAGGATCAGCTTCGGTATCGTATAATCATTAAGACCATCCGAAATCTGTTCGACCACACGGAACTCGTTATCATGCATAACCAACTGGATCTTGAGGTATGCACGGATATTATCAATTTCTTTTTGCCACCGTAGTCATTGTTTCACCACGATTCAGGCTTGTTCTATAATAAGTAGACAGTGCCAATGTCACATAACTGATTTCATCCTCCCCCGCTTCAATTGCTTTCCAATTGATAATAGAAAGTGAATTGTAAAGGAAATGTGGATTGATCTGTGCCTGCAGCGCTCTCATCTCACTATTCTCAAGCTGGATCTTACTCTCATATACTTCTGAGATCAAATGGTTCATCTGATCCATCATGCGCTGGAATGACCGAATCAACACACCAACCTCATCCTTGGACTTACTCTGCACCGTAACCTTGCGAAGTCCCATATTGATCAGGTTCATATTCTCTGTCAATAATTCCAACTGTGACACCATACGGATGGAGAAAACATACCCTAAAAGACTCAAAAGGAGAACACTGATTAAAATTAACGGAATATTTTTAAGCAAAAAGCTTATGGATTGCATTTTCACTTACCGCCTTTGGACGATAGATATAGAAATTCCATCCTGTATCCTTCATTGTCCGCTGTACCAGATAATAATTCTCACTGATATCTTTCGGACTCTCAATATCCTTCGGACGATATTTCTTATCCATAGAACACTCAGCATAGACAATATTTCCATTATCATCCTGAATCATGCCTCCTGTATTATCTGTAAGCTGGCTCATGAATGGTTCAAGAACTTTTTCATAATCCAGACGCATCTCCAATACTGCTTTGATCGTATCATTATCGTAGAATTTTCGACTGGCAATGATTGATTTATTCACACCGCGAGTGATGCTCCACTGCATTAATGTTCCTTCATTCAATCTGGAATACCACTGTTGATTCTCCGCTTCCGACATTGGAAGAAGTGTATATCCATGTGGCACTTCTATATTGTCAGAATACAGCGTAATACTCCGAATCTCTTTGTGATAGATGGTCGGCATCTGAAGCAACGGATCTGCCACTTTCACATATTTCAAATATTTCTCATAATCTGATTCCATTTCCGTATCGAAAATATTCCTGAGACTTTGTGAATAGGATAAATAATCGACCAGATTTTCATAAATCTGTGACTGGTTCTCAATTGAGTTCACCGACTGCTCCAGTATTTTTTTCCAGGTTATACTGTTCCTTTTCTCTCAGCTGATTCGTCATGCCATACTGCATGGAAAAAGCAAGGAATACTACCGGAACCAGTCCTGCAATCAACATCAAAACAGACAGTTTTTTACGAAATTTCAGATTTTCAAATCGATGGATCAGCTTCCGTATTTGTTTTTTCATCCGCCTCTGTTCCTTTCCTGCATGCTTCCGGTGTATCTCCGAAAAACTCTCTGAAACTTCTGCAGAAGTATGAGTTATTGGAAAATCCTACTTCTTTTCGCAATTTGGGAGATTTTCATATTCGTTGTCTCAAGAAGTTCTTTCGCTTTTTCCATCCGCACCTCACGGATAAAGCGGTTCAGTGTCACTCCCTGTTTCTTCTTTGAACACAGCACTTAAATATCCGGGAGAAAGAAATACCATTGCTGAAAGCGTCTCTGCTCCAAGATTCCTCTCCTGATAGTGATGATAAATGTAACTTTTTACTTTCGTAATCTCTGAACGGAATCCGTCTTCCTGTTCCTGTATACAGTGTTCATATTCCTGAAGTGCTTCGTCTACTATAGCGATCACATCCTTCAGGTTTTTGCAACGATATAACCGATCCACTCTCTTCGAAAGCATTTTCTCATCCATTCCATCCATCTGATCAAGCAATTCTTTTTAAAATTCCGGAAAATACAAACTTTACATACATATCTGAAAACTGCTTATTGGCACGATATTTATCTTCCAATTTCTGAAAATCCTGACGGAGATGGGGCAGATCTTTATATTGAATATCATTCGTGATCTGTTCCATGATTTCAGAATCTTCTGCCGGATCAGCTTTCTTCTCTTCCTGCTTCTCCCCGTGGAAAAACAGATGCTGACGTGGCTGATAGAACTGCTCTTCTAACATTCCTTCCAGGGCTTTAAACTCCTCTGCCAGATTCTTTCTATCCTCAATTTCTTCACTGACCGCAAAATAACATTCACTGTCAAACTGGTGCGCAAAAAAACGGTACATTTTCTCTACGATTCCATGATAATCTGCATATTTTTCCGTGAACAAAAAGATGGATTCGTTCGAATTCAGATTCACATAATGAAATTCTCTCTGCACCTCTTCCTTCAGACTTGTCAGAAAATGTTCCTCCTCCGTCTCGAAAAAACCATTGGATGCACTGACAAGAACCATGCGCGAAAACTGTGAAACATCGTCTTGTGTTTCATCCGTTAATTTCTCAAGTTGAACAAAATCCTCTTCTTTTCCCGAATATAGATATCTCAGGAAGAAGTATTTCTTCAGATAATCTTCTTTTCTGTTCTGCTGCTTTTGCTTCTCTTCCTTAGATGAGATATTTTCCATCACTCGTTGAAAGGTCTTATGAAATTCGTTCGGATCGACCGGCTTTAGGACATAATCCACGACACCATATCGCAGAGCCTCTCTCGCGTAGGAAAAATCATTATATCCGCTGAAAATCACGATTTCCATCTCCGGATGATCTTCTCTTACTGCTTTTGTCAGTTCCAGTCCGTTCATGTAAGGCATGCAAGAACCAGAGTTCCCATCATTGCTCCCATATCAACTGATCCATATCCACCCTTCAGATACTGGACTGCCATCGGTACTGTCTTATATTTTCTCTGATCCAGTACAAGTGATGGAAGCAGATAGTCGTTCCAGATCCACATTGCCTGAAGAATTGTAACTGTTACACAAGTCGGTTTTGCAATCGGAAGTACAACTTTGAAGAATGTCTGGATTGGTGTACAACCATCGATCATTGCAGCTTCTTCAATCTCCAGTGGAATGGATTTCATGAATCCGGTGAACATAAAGACGGAAAGTCCTGCACCAAATCCAAGATAGATCACAATCAGTCCCCATGGATTTCCCATATGAAGCATATTTGCAATCTTAGATAATGTAAACATTTCCATCTGGAATGGTACGATCATTGCAAACAGACAAAGCATATATAAGACTTTTGTGAACTTTGTCTTCACACGACAGATATACCATGCACACATGGAGCAGCATAAGATGATCACTGCTACAGATAAGATTGTGATAAACAAACTCCATCCAAATGCCTGAATCAATCCTGTCTGTTTAATACCACGGATATAGTTCTCTAATCCGACATACATCTTTCCGGTCGGTATCTCGAACGGGGCTTTACTGATATAAGCTTTTTTCTTAAAGGAGTTGATAAATACCAGTACGATCGGATACAGATACAGCAGACTGAGTACTGTAAAAATAACGGTTAATAATGTGCCATGTTTTACTTTTTATTCATTACTGCTGCACCTCCTTTGATGTTGTCATTTTATTCTGAATTAATGCGATGACTCCTACAATAATGAAGAAGATAACTGCTTTTTGCCTGTCCTACACCTTCCCAACCGGTTCTTCCATAGAATGTATTATAAATGTTCAGGGCAAGCATTTCTGACATCTTGTCCGGTCCACCGTTTGTCAATGCAAGGTTCTGGTCGAAAAGTTTGAATCCGTTTGTAAGTGTCAGGAAAGTACAGATTGTGATGGATGGCATAACCATCGGAATTGTAACATATCTTAAAAGCTGTACTTTATTTGCTCCGTCGATCTCCGCTGCCTCGATCAGCTCTCCAGGAATATTCTGAATACCTGAGATGTAGATGATCATCATATATCCAATCTGCTGCCAGAGCATCAGGATAACTAATCCCCAGAAACCATATTTTGAAGAATATGTAAGTGTTTTCTGGAAATGTGCCAGAATACCGTTTAATAACAGCTGCCATACATATCCAAGTACGATACCACCGATCAGATTTGGCATAAAGAATACAGTACGGAAAATATTCGTTCCTTTAATCTTCTTTGTCAAAAGCATTGCTACCGCAAAAGCAAAAATGTTGATCAATAATACTGTCACAATTGTAAATAATGCGGTAAACCAAAGAGAGTGAAGAAAATCTCCGTCTCCAAGAATCTTTACATAGTTGCTAAGTCCAATAAATTTAGCGTCTGTCACCGTTGTAAACTTGCAGAACGAAAGGTATACACCTAACACGAATGGTGCAAGGAAACCTATCGTGAATGCAATCAGCGTCGGCAATACAAATACCGGAAAATATCTTTTTTATAGCTTTTTGCATGTTCTTCTCCTCCTGTCTCTCTTTCTGTAAAAAGGTCTGTCTCTTTTTACACTTCTAATAACACACTTTCAGCCTGCCCCCGGTATTCTCGTTGGCAGGCTGCATACTATTTCTCTATTTCACAGCCTTTTTATCTGCCTATCCTGTGAAAGTCTTTTTTATTCGTTTGCTGCTGCGTATTCTTCAGCCCATCCATCAACGAATGCTGTCTGTACACTATCCCATGTGCCTGTGCCCTGTGCATAGTTCAGAAGAGCACCACCAAGATTGTTCTTCCAGTTCTCAGATGGCATTGTTGTAAAGTTCCAGCTTACTGGTGTCTTTCCAGCCTTTGTGTACTCAGCATTTGCTTTTACAAGCGGGTTGTCCGGAAGGTAATCTGCGAATGTTGTAAACGGTGTTACGAATCCCATCTGATTTGCCAGCATGTCACGACCTTCGTCACTCTCAACTACCCATTTCATGAAATCAAGTGTTGCCTGAATATCTTCTTCAGAAGCGTTTTTATTTACACACCAGTAGTTCTCTGAACCTGTACAAAGTCCCTGATTCTCTTCTCCGTCAACTCCGATGTAGATTGGAAGCATTCCCATATCTTCTTCTGCTACTTCGTTATCTTTGATATCATTGTAAGCCCATGTACCATTCTGATAGAATACTGCTTCACCAAGTGAGAATTCGCTTGCTGCGTCATCTCCTGTCTTAGAAGAGATCATAGATGGCTCACATGTAGAGTTGTTCAGATACAGATCCCAGATCTGTTTGTAGTTGTCAAGGTATGTTCCTTTGATTGCATCTGTGCTGTCAATTCCGTCTGCCTTATACTCATAGTAGATTGGAAGGTTTGCAAGGTGTGTCTTGAATCTCCAGTCGGAAGAAGCATCAATTCCTGCTGAAGTAAAAGCTCCTTCTACTCCAAGATCATCCTTGTGAGCCTGAATCTCTTCTGCAGCTGTCTTAAGTGCCTGGAAGTTATTCAGATCATCAATTGATTTGATACTTGCATCCGGCAGTTCGAAGTATTTGTTCAGAAGTGCTTTGTTGTAGATCAGACCATAAGTCTCAATAACATAAGCGATTCCGTCTACTGCATCACCATCTTTTAATACATAGTCATCAGACTCAACATCTTTGTAAACGTCACTTTTGAAAGGTCATAGCAATAATCCTTCCATGTAGCAAGTCCAACCGGTCCGTTTACGGAACAATGTTTGGGCCTCGTCTTTTGCCATCTCTGATTTCAGCTGTGACTCGTATGTTCCTGATGCAGCTGTCTGTACATCAACCTTAACACCAGTTTCATCTGTGTACTCTTTAGCAAGTTCTACCCACTGATCAGCCTGCTCTGGTTTGAAGTTCAGATAATAAACTTTTCCGGATGACTTATCTCCTTTTGCTGTTTCATCTCCGCCTGATGTGCTTCCACATCCTGCAAGCATTCCGCCTGCCATTGAAGCTGCAAGTACAAGTGCAAGAATCTTTTTCTTCTTCATAATTGAATCCTCCTTTTATGATTACTTGTCTTTGTTTTTCTTGATGATATTATTATAAGAAAAAGTTCCAAAATAAGATATAATAAAATTCCAAGAAACATAACACTATTTCAAGATTATTGTAATTTTTGAAAATTTTGTGTATGATACAGAGTTCATAAAGAGTCAAATCAGAAAGGATGTGTCTGTTTTTATGCTATCAGACACAACAGGATAGAAAAAGATGGATCGTACGATCAACTCTCAGATAACAGAAGAAGCGGACGGCCTGCGTATCGAGCAGTTCCTGCGTCACCAGGGCTACTCCTACCAGAACATCACTCAGTTAAAAAGATGCCGGAAAGTATTTTAAAAAACGGAGTCTGGGAATATATGCGTTCACTACTTGCTACTGGAGATATTCTCACAGTACATATTCAGGAAAATGAAAGTTCACCGAATATTCCTCCTGTCGAACTGCCGCTTAGCATTATATATGAAGATGAAGATATCCTTGTTGTCAACAAACCTGCCGGAATGCCGATCCATCCATCACTGAATAATTATGAAAATTCTCTGGCAAATGGACTAATGTGGTATTATACAGAGCAGGGAAAGCCTTTTATCTTCCGCTGCACGAACCGCCTGGATCGTGACACTTCAGGACTGACGTCATTGCCAAACACCTGATCAGTTCCAGTATTCTCTCTTCCATGGGAGCTCGTCATGAAATCAAGCGTGAATATCTCGCGATCGTCCGCGGCAGTGTAACACCTCCATCCGGCACGATTGATGCACCACTCGCCCGTACAGGGAGTTCCATGATTGAGCGAAAAGTAGACTTCAAGCATGGAGAGCGTGCAGTCACACATTATAAAGTTGTAGAAAAAAAAACGGGCACAGCCTTGTCTCTCTTATCTTAGAGACCGGCCGTACCCATCAGATCCGTGTCCATATGCAATATTTAGGATTCCCACTTGTCGGTGATTATCTATATAATCCGGATATGGAATACATCCACCGCCAGGCATTACATTCCTGGAAGCTCTCCTTTATTCATCCGATCACAAAGGAGCCGATGGAATTCACAGCGGAATTACCGAAAGATATGAAGAATATTCTTATACACTAAGCTTCTTATCTGCCATCCATCCACTAAGTAAAAATACCCTACACAGATTATAATATAGTATACAAGATATCCGACACCAAAGAATGAATTTCCTGCTACTTCTACATTCGGAAGTACATTGCTGATCAGATTATAAATCTTTTTCTATTATAAATGTAATCACAAAGAAAGCTACGATTGAGATTCCTCCTGCATATTTTGAATCCCTTAAAATAGTTCGAGAAACGATTACCGCAAGATAACCAACCATCACAACCTCTGTCCATCCGACAAAGATGCAGAGAAGATTCCAGATAATCTGTGCGATCAGCTGCCCTTCGCCTGACACTCGTATAAAACCATCTCTTATGATCGCAAATACATTTCCAAGTTCTCCGACATACTGGATCGTCCCTACAAAACAAAGCAGTCCGGCAATCGCATAAAGTGCAAACACGAAAAACATCTGTGCGATTGCTACAACAAATTTTGCTCCAAGAATTTCCCATACGGATTTCGGAGTCATCCAGATCATATAGCTTTGCTTTGTTTTCAAATCTCTGTTCAGAATCAGAATACTCTCAATTCCCATATAGAACACTACAAAAAACGATCCGACTAATAAAAGCGTTGCACTGATTCCCATCAATGCATCCTTTTCAACCAGCATACCTCCAAGAAATGCAAGCACACAGACAGCTAAAGCTACCATAACAATCATTCTCGAAGTCCGCTGTTTCTTCCATTCATATTTCATTAATTTTCCCATCGATACTCCCTCCTTACATCTTCTGCAGATAAAGCTCTGCAAGTGAATTTCCCGTTGTCATTCTCTCTGTCTCAACATTCACGACATCCACAAGCTGTCCATCTTTTATAAAAATCGCATCCTCAATAAAGCTTTCTACCTCTTCAATCAGATGGGTAGAGATCACCATTGTACGATTCTCATCTGCTTCTTCCAGGATCAAAGCAATGATCTCTTCTCTCGCTTTATAGTCCACACCGTTCAAAGGCTCATCTAACAAGAGAAGATCTGCTTTTCTCGCCAATGTTGCAGCCGCTTTCAGTTTCGCATTCATTCCGCTTGACATTGCAGACGCTTTCATCTCTTCATTCAAGCCCGGGCGTTCAATTGTTTTTCTAAACTGCTCTCTGTCAAAATCCTCAAAGAAATCTGCATAATATTCTTCTACATCTTTTACCTTCATATAACTATAGAAAAATGGTTCCGTTGACATATATGCGATGGATGCTTTGTCCTGATAGCTAAGCGGATGTCCCTCAAATAAAATCTCTCCCTCTGTTGGCTGTGTCAGTCCCGCTGCCATCTTCATAAGTGTCGTCTTACCACTTCCATTTTCTCCGAGAAGACCATAAATCGTGCCCTTTTTCAACTTCAAAGTAAGCTCTTTAACTGCTTCTTTATTCCCGAATTTCTTTGTGATATTTCTGTACTCTAACATCATTTCTGCTCCTCCTCCTAATCGGCAATCTGCTCAATAATCTCGCCTTTCTGAAATCCAAGATCACGCATCTCGTGTACAAAATTCTTCAACAGCTCTTCTGCCATCTCCTTCTTCACATTGTCAAACATATACTCCTCCTCCGACACAAATGTACCGATTCCACGCTTCGTGTAACAATATCCTGCCATCTCCATCTCCCGGTAGATTCTCGCCGCTGTGTTCTGATTCACTTTATACAAAACTGCAAGCTCCCTGTTCGATGGCATCTTCTCACCCGGTTTCAACTCGCCCTTTACCATCTTTTTTCTTAAGCTCGTTGATCACCTGAAGATAGATTGGACTTCCTGAATTATATTCCATGTGATTCCTCCATTTATCTTTTTTGCATTTGCTGTATCAGTGCTATAGTTAGATAGTACACTAGGTTTTTAGTTTTGTCAATATAAATATAGACATTTTTTCTCTTTGATTGATGGTTATTCTGACGACAACCAGTTTGATTGTTTTAATTTTGAATTATACACATAAAAAATAGACGTCCTTGCTTTGGCCAGCAGACGTCTATTTTTAATACTTTGCTACTGTAATTTACTCAATCTGCCAGTCAATCGGCTCGATTCCATTCTTCTCCAGAAATGCATTTGTCTGACTGAATGGCTTGCTTCCAAAGAAACCTCTGTAAGCAGCCAGCGGGCTTGGATGCGGTGCTTCCAGGATAAGATGCTTTGGATTCGTAAGCATTCTCTTCTTCCTCTGTGCAGGTGCACCCCACAGAATAAAGACAATCGGTCTGTCCTGGCTGTTCAGTGCCAGAATCGCTGCATCTGTGAATTCTTCCCATCCGATTCCTCTGTGAGAGTTCGCCTGATGTGCTCGTACTGTCAGCACAGTGTTCAACATTAACACACCCTGCTCGGCCCATTTTGTCAGACACCCATGATTTGG